>Ga0316201_10000948_pt1 | contig 18405 bp, 13 predicted proteins | sample CS6wburrow_MG_FD_204516 | JGI IMG/M metagenome (GOLD analysis project Ga0316201, IMG submission 204516) | Coastal sediment microbial communities from Delaware Bay, Delaware, United States - CS-6 worm burrow | ecosystem: Environmental > Aquatic > Marine > Coastal > Sediment | place: USA... | reverse complement strand
GGAGGATGGTGTGTTGTCGATCAAGGGTGAGCGCGCGTCTGAAAGCAAGCAAGAGCGTGAGCACTATAAACGTGTGGAACGGGTACATGGCAGTTTTTACCGTCGTTTCAATATGCCGGATACGGCAAATGCGGAAGCCATCAGCGCCAAATCAAAGGACGGTGTTCTTGAGATCGTCATTCCGAAGCAGGAGAAGCTGCAACCCAAACGGATCAAAGTCGAAAGCTGATCGCATTTTTATGGGTTAACCAGTCTGCGCCCGGTTGACGACGGGCGCAGACCGCAGACCCGGGGCGATCTGGCGAGACTGGGCCATACTGCCCGGACCTTGCTGCTGGTTGAAACGGAAAATGATCCCAGTGTAATTGAGGGAAATTGTCATGAGTACATTTGCGGAAATCGGCGACGGCCTGGAACGGGCCTGGGACTCTATCGCAGACGGCTGGCGGCAACTTCGCCAGAGAGCCACGCATGCCCTGACCCGGTTTAATCCGTTAAACAGGGAAGATAAGCTCGAGACTGCGGAAGAAGTATTTTTACAGCGCAGTTCGCGCTGGGGTTTACTGGCCGCCGATGTCAGCGAGAATGGCGCGGACGTCAACGTGCGGCTGGAGGCGCCCGGACTGGAGGCCGATAATTTTGATATCCACGTTGTGGGAAGCGTTCTGGTCGTGCGCGGTGAGAAGAAAGTCCAGCATGTACTGACAGAAGGACGTTTTCATGTCATGGAGTGTGCCTACGGCAGCTTCGAACGTGCGGTTCCGCTGCCGGTTGAGGTTGACGAGAATGCCGCAAAGGCCAGTTACAGACGGGGTGTGTTACACGTAAAACTGCCGAAAAAGGCAACTGCAGTGGCTCGGCGGATCGAGGTTCAGTACTAACAGGCCCTAATAGCTGTCTCCTGCTGGTGGAATCTGTCACCAGGCTGACTAAATGGTTACACTGTGCGCGAAACGGCAGGTGGTGACAATGGTTTTGAAACGTTCGCTGGTGGCGCTCTGGGTGATGCTGTGTCTGGCGGCGCCGAAGGCGATGTTCGCCGGAATAGAGGACATCGATGATGAGGGTGACTTCGACCGCGGCAAGGAAGTCCCGGGATCCGAATGGAAGGAAGAGGCCGTTGTCATGCCGCCCTACCCGCAGGCAGATAATCTGCTCGAGATCGATCTTTCCCTGCCCCAATTCCCCTTTACCCTTTTTATTGACGCGCAGTCACTATCGGTCGGCAAAGACCGGGTGATCCGCTACACAGCGGTGTTGCGTTCCAGGAATGGCGTGGAAAACGTGAGTTACGAGGGTATTCGCTGTAAACATAGTCAGGTCCAGCGCTACGCTTATGGCAGCGGTGGGCGGTTTCGCCCGGTTCGGAACAGGGCTTGGCGTTTTATCCGTAAAGATGGACAGGATCGTTTTCGCACCGAACTAGTGAACCGCTATTTCTGTCCGTTGCCAATGGGCGATACGGAGCGCCAGATTCTGGATAAACTGAAAAGCGGTGACTGACGAGACTGTGATTTATTTTTTCCCGCGGCCAGTTTTTATGACCACAGCAATAGCGCCCTTGGCCCGCTTTCGGTAGCATAGCCCGCAGAGTTGATATCCCGGATTCCTGATTTGCCATGGCCAGTAAATACGATGCTGCTTCGATTGAAGTCTTAAGCGGACTTGACCCGGTGCGCAAACGCCCGGGCATGTACACGGATACCACTCGCCCCAATCACCTTGCCCAGGAAGTGGTCGATAACAGTGTCGACGAAGCCATCTCCGGGTATGCCAGTAAAATTGAAGTCACCGTTTTCAAGGATGGTTCCCTGCAGGTCAAGGACAATGGTCGGGGCATGCCCGTGGATATACACCCCGAGGAGGGAATATCCGGTGCCGAAGTTATCCTGACCCGCCTGCACGCCGGCGGCAAGTTTTCCAGCAGTAACTACCGGTTCTCCGGCGGCCTGCACGGCGTCGGTGTTTCTGTTGTCAACGCCTTGTCCAGGCAGTTGGAAGTCTGGGTGCGGCGCGGTGGAAAAGAATACAACCTGGCGTTCAGAAATGGTGAAAAAAGCGCCGGGCTGGACGAAGTGGGCAAAGTTGGCCGGCAGAATACCGGCACCACTGTGCGTTTCTGGCCAGACCCGCATTTTTTCGATTCCGCCAAGTTCTCTCTGCCGCGCCTGAAACACGTGTTGCGCGCCAAGGCGGTATTGTGTCCGGGTCTCGAAGTTACCCTGATCGATGAAAAAAGTGCTGAGCAGGAGTCCTGGTATTTTGAGGACGGCCTGCGTGATTATCTGGTCGATACCCTGGGCGATGTTGCCTGCATACCGCAGGAACCGTTCGTGGGCAATTTTGAGGGCAACGCCGAGGCAGCCGAGTGGGCGCTGGTGTGGCTGCCGGAAGCCGGGGAACTGGTTAACGAAAGCTACGTTAATCTGATCCCGACTGCCCAGGGCGGCACCCACGTCAACGGTTTGCGCACCGGATTGACTGAGGCCATCCGTGAGTTCTGTGAATTCCGCAGCCTGTTGCCGCGCGGCATCAAGATAACACCGGACGATGTCTGGGAACGTTGTGCCTATATCCTGTCAGTGAAGCTCCTCGATCCGCAATTTTCCGGGCAGACAAAGGAGCGCCTGTCTTCGCGCGAATGTGCGGCCTTCGTGTCCGGCGTGGTCAAGGATGCGTTCAGCCTGTGGTTGAATCAGCATACCGAAGCCGGTGAACAGATAGCCCAGCTGGCAATACAGAACGCACAAAGCCGCCAGCGGGCCGGCAAAAAGGTTGTCCGCAAAAAGGTCGCAAGTGGTCCTGCCCTGCCGGGCAAGCTGGCCGATTGTGCCAGCACTGATCTGCAACGCGCTGAACTGTTCCTGGTGGAAGGTGATTCTGCCGGCGGATCAGCCAAACAGGCCCGTGACCGGGAATATCAGGCCATTATGCCGCTGCGAGGCAAGATCCTGAATACCTGGGAGGTGGATCCTGCCGAGGTGCTGGCTTCAACGACGGTGCACGATATTGCCCTGGCCATCGGCGTCGAGCCGGGCTCTGTCGATCTGAAGAACCTGCGCTATGGCAAGATCTGTATACTGGCCGACGCCGATTCTGACGGCGCCCATATAGCCACTCTGCTGTGTGCCTTGTTCCTGAGGCATTTCCGGCCCCTGGTTGAAGCCGGTCATGTCTATGTCGCCATGCCTCCGCTGTACCGTATCGATGTTGGCAAGCAGGTTTTTTACGCGCTCGACGATGCGGAACAACAGGGCGTACTGGACAGGATTGCCGCGGAGAATATCAAGGCCAAGGTCAACGTACAGCGTTTTAAAGGATTGGGCGAAATGAACCCCCTGCAGTTGCGTGAAACGACCATCGATCCGGATACCCGCCGACTGGTGCAACTGACCGTTCAGGCCGGGGACGACAGCCACAAAACACTTGATCTACTGCTCGCGAAAAACCGCTCGCCCGACCGCCGGAACTGGCTGGAGAAAAACGGTAATCTTGCCGATATATAGGCGAGGTTTGCCAGCCGGTACGCTGGTGTCTTGCAACTCTTTGATATTAAAAGCGGAGTGGCTTGGCGGCTAGGGCCGTATCAGCTCCCGTCGCCAGTGCATCACGGGGCTATGGTCGCAATCGTCGTCAAACATTTCAAGCGATCCGGGGTCGGTTCCGACGACAAGGAGCTGGTCACCGAAATCGTTGTCGAAAGTTCCGATACCGGCCGATTTCTACAGCGGGTGAAGGAATCGCGACTGACACGACCGTGTTTCCAGAGCATCGATATGCGTGGTCGTGTGGCGGGTGAATGCCACCGCTACGCCTTTAACGACCGGGTTCATTACTTGGACGAATTCTCCTTCAGGTTGTTCGAGCAGGGTTTAAGAGAGCATAACGGTGTCTACACCGTTGGCACTTTCGAGGCCATTATGAGGCGTGCCCACGCGCGGCAGGCTCAGCCGGCGCTGCATGAAGCGTCGGAAAGGCGGCGTGGTGAAGTTGAACGGCGGCGCCTGCAACGAGCCCGCACAGTGTCGAGCGAAAAGGCTCTGCGTGCAGGTGATGCCGTGTCGCCGGTGATCGAGAATCCGCAGTTGTTGCCGTTGGGCTATTTTCGCAGGCGCGGGCAACCGCGTCTCAAGTATGCCTGTGCGGTGGTTCTGGAGCGTGGCAACATCAGAACCAATGGCATTACCGACGATATTTCGGTGTCCGGGGCGCGGGTCCATGTCAAGGGCCTGGCAGCGTTTGAACGGGATCAGGAGGTGCGGCTTTCCTATCCGCAATTCGAGAATGAAGCGGGCAATGTTGATGTCAAACACATTGCCTACCGGGTTGTCAGCAGTGTGGCGCATGACGATGGTACGGTGTTGTGTCTGCAACGTTCCGATACCGCTAAACCTGCCGGGTTTTCGGCATTCCTCGAAGCTTTTATCGAACGCAATCAACGCGATTACAAACTTGATGTCGATGACGAGTACCAGTCCCTGCTGAGTTGGTATTACGAACGCTGTTATGCGCAAAGCGCGACGCAGATACCTTTTTACGTTGAACAGGGGGATTCCTCGAACCTGCGTATCCAGGCTGTTGCAATGAGTGAGGGTAATTCTTACCTGGCACGCTTTTTTTGTACCGATGCTGATAACTATAATTTTACTCCGATATGTCTGCCACACCGTCTTCGGCAACTGCAGCGCAAACGCTCGTTCGTCATGGCGATGTACCGTCAACGCGGTGAGCACGATGAATGTATGCGGATTCATTCAGCCGCTGATTTCGAATTTTCTTCGCGCGAATCCTTTCGGGACATGATCAGCTACACCATCGGGCAGTCGGACTACTGCGTCGTCAAGGTACATGTCAGCCAGGTGCCCGCCGTTGCCATACCCGAAGAGAAGCTGGACGAGGTGTCGCAACGTCTGCAGTACAAGTCCAAGGCACAGATGGTGGAATTGCATGAGCGTCTGCAGAGGCTGTGTCTGGTCGGTTATATCACCGACCTGACACAGGTCTATCAGCAATTGCCGCAAAGGTCAGGCCAGCCTGTGGCGGCTGAACTGGCCGCCTGGGTGGGTAGCGAACACCGCTGTCTTGCCAGTGGCGCAGTCAGGGAACAAGTTGCTATCCCGTCCGCGCATCTGCGCCCGGAACTGGTTCGATTCGGTTACGTGGAGCGGCGCCGGGAAGACCGTTATCTGGCGGAAACCAGGGTGCAAGTCAGTATTGGCGGCAGAGTCTATCAGGGGGTTACCAAAGATATATCGACCGCTGGTATGCGAATCCAGTTGCACCGGCGTGTTGAGGTAAAAAGAAGCATCTCCGTCAAAGTAGGACTGGTGTCTCTGCAACCAAGGAAGACCGCTACCAATCTCATGGATATCCCCTATCGAGTGGTGCAGACGGGTGATGAGGAGGCCGGTACGGTACTGATGCTCGAGCGTATTCGAAGTGGCAAGCGTAAAGGTCTGAAAGAATTCTTTATCGAATTGATTACCAGAAACCAGCACAAGCTGAGCGTCGATATTGGTGATATCTGGGGTGCAACAGCGGCAAGGGTCTACGAAGCGCTGCTGGCTGTCAACGCCCCGACGCTGCCCTTTTTTCTGGCGCGAAACAGCGAGGGTGGTGCGCATCTGCAATTTGTGGGTGTCCCGGAGTCGGGTGGTTCCATACTGGACTATTTTTCCACTGCGGGCGGTGCCGTGGATTTCCGTTGTCTCAATGAACGCCGTATTGTCCGGGCCCTCTACGATGCGGTACAGATACTGTTGAGGCAAAGCAGGGGCGGCGCAGACAAGCCTGCGCCATTTGAGCTCGATATGTACCTGTACAAGGCGTACGATGAGCAGGCTGGAGAGCTCTGTATCCACGCTACAAGCGATCTGGATTTCACCACTGATGCGCGGCGTGAAGCGTTTCTGACAAAATTCACTGGCTACACTGACTGGCGTTGTATCAGGATTGTAGCGACCTTTATACAGCCTTTGCAGGAAAAAGTGCTGGACAGGATGGTGGATTCACTGCGATCCCAGTCAAAATATCGCGCCATCAAACTGTCCGATCTTGCGCATTCTCTTGTTGGTTACGGTGAACTGATTGATATCACCGATGAGTGGTCGTTGTTGCGAAGCTGAATCTGTTGGCGCGAAATAGCGGTTGGACCGGGGGCGGTCGCGCTCTGTACAATAGTCTGCTGTTGCGACGGATACGGAACAGGCATGGCTACCGATACCACTTTTGAAACCCTAGAAACGCTTCCACTGCACAGCTTTACCGAAAAGGCGTACTTGGACTATTCCATGTACGTGATTCTTGATCGCGCCTTGCCGCATATCGGTGACGGCCTGAAGCCGGTACAGAGGCGTATTGTTTATGCCATGTCTGAACTTGGGCTTTCGTCGCGGGCAAAGTTCAAGAAATCGGCGCGTACTGTCGGTGACGTGCTGGGTAAATTTCATCCTCATGGTGATTCCGCCTGTTATGAAGCCATGGTGCACATGGCGCAGGCGTTTTCCTTCCGTTACCCGCTGGTAGATGGTCAGGGTAACTGGGGCGCTCCGGACGATCCCAAGTCATTTGCAGCGATGCGTTATACCGAGGCTCGCCTGGCGTCTTTTGCCGAAATACTACTGTCCGAAGTGGGTGAAGGCACAGTCGACTGGAAGGCCAATTTTGACGGCACGCTGAAAGAACCTATTTTACTGCCGGCACGGCTGCCGACCGTATTGCTCAACGGTGCTACCGGCATTGCGGTGGGCATGGCGACTGATATCCCACCGCATAACCTGCGTGAGGTGTCGGCCGCTACCATCCACCTGCTGGACAACCCCAAGGCAACGGTTGATGAACTGTGCGAGCACCTGCAGGGGCCGGATTATCCGACCGGCGGCGAGGTGATTACACCTCGTGAAGATCTGGTTCGAGCGTATCAAACCGGCAATGGCAGTGTGCGGATGCGCGCGCGTTTTGAGCCGGAAAACGGTGATATCGTCGTTACCGAACTGCCCTATCAGGTCTCCGGTAATAAGGTGCTGGAACAGATTGCTGCACAGATGGCTGCCAGGAAACTGCCGATGGTGGCCGATCTGCGGGATGAGTCCGATCACGAAAATCCCACCCGCCTGGTGATTGTGCCGCGTTCCAATCGCATCGACACGGAAATGCTGATGTTGCACCTGTTTGCAAGCACGGATCTAGAGCGCAGCTACCGTGTCAACCTGAACATGATTGGGCTGGATGGCCGTCCGGCAGTCAAAAATCTGCGCACCATACTCAAGGAGTGGCTGCAATACCGCATCGATACCGTCACCCGCCGTTTGCAGTACCGACTCGACAAAGTGCTCGATCGCCTGCATATCCTCGACGGCCTGCTCATCGCCTATCTCAATATCGACGAGGTGATAGCCATTATCCGTAACGAGGATGAGCCCCGGCCGGTGTTGATGAAACGCTTCGAACTCAGCGAGCGCCAGGCAGATGCCATCCTCGATTTGAAATTGCGGCATCTTGCCAGGCTCGAGGAAATGAAAATCCGAGGCGAGCAGGGAGACCTGGACAAAGAACGCGGTGAACTTGAAAAAATCCTCTCTTCAAAGCGCCGCTTACGCACCCTGGTGAAAAAGGAAATCAACTCTGATACAGAAATCTATGGCGATGAACGGCGTTCAAGGCTGGTAGAACGCGCAGCTGCGCAGGCGCTGAACGAAACCGCGCTGATGCCCAGCGAACCGGTGACAGTCGTGTTATCCGAGAAGGGTTGGGTGCGTTCCGCCAAAGGCCATGAAATCGACCCGGAGAGTCTCAGTTATAAAGCGGGGGATGGTTTCCGATCGGCCGCTCTGGGGCGCAGCAATCAGCAGGTGGTTTTCCTCGATTCCACCGGGCGCGCCTATACTCTGGCGGCGCACAGTCTGCCGTCAGCACGGGGCCAGGGTGAGCCCTTGACCGGACGCTTCAATCCACCTGACGGGGCGCGTTTTGTCGCGGTGCTGGCGGGTGATCCGGACAGCCTGTACCTGCTGGCCAGCGATGCCGGTTACGGTTTCGTGGTCCGCCTGGGAGATCTGATGTCGCGCACCAAGGCAGGCAAATCGGTGTTGTCGGTGCCGAAGAATGCACAGGTGCTTGTCCCGGCCGCGGTGACTGATCCGGACACTGATCAGGTGGCGGCGGTTAATGTGCAGGGGCAAATGCTGGTGATACCCGTGGCGGAAATACCACGGCTCAATCGCGGCAAAGGCATCAAGATACAGGGTGTCAATACCAGGAAACTGGCCAGCCGCGAGGAATATATGGTCGGTATAGCCAGTGTGGCGGTGGATGCCTGTCTGGTATTGCACGCGGGTAAACGGCACCTGAAACTGAAAGCCGGTGATCTCGAGGTCTACCGGGGTGACCGTGGTCGTAAAGGTAAAAAGCTGCCGCGCGGACTGCAGCGGGTGGACCGCCTGTTTAGCGAGTAAATAGGGTAGAATGTGCGGCTGTTGAGATTCTGCCAGGATAGAAATATGCCCCTGATTCGACCTTTTGCCGGTCTGCGCCCGGTGCCCGCGCGAGCCGGCGATGTCATCGCACCACCTTACGACGTGTTAAACAGCGAGGAAGCGCGGCAGCGTGCGGCTGGACGTCCCTGGAGTTTTCTGCACATCTCCAAGGCCGAGATCGATTTGCCCGAAGTTACAGATCCCTACGATGCCTCGGTGTACGCCAGGGCGGCGCTAAACCTCCAGGCTATGATTGAGCACGGGATTCTGCAACGCGACGATCAAGCCTGTTACTACGTCTACCGCCTGATCATGGGCGACCATACACAAACCGGCCTGGTGGCGGTGGCTTCCGTTGCCGACTACGACACTAACCGTATTCGCAAGCACGAATTCACACGCCCGGCCAAGGAAGACGACCGGGTGCGTCAGATCGAAGCCCTGCATGCACAGACGGGACCGGTGTTGCTGGCCTACAAGTCGCAGGCGGGGATAGATCAGCTGATTCAATCCGTGACCACGCATACGCCGGACGTTGATCTCAAGGCGGATGATGGTATTGCTCACACGTTCTGGGTGGTGAAAGACCAGGCTGTGATAGACGAACTCACGGCTGGATTTGATGGCATGGAGGCGCTTTATATTGCCGATGGCCACCACCGTTCCGCGGCGGCTTCCCGTGTGGCGGCGGTGTTAGAGGCCGGGCCGGACGACATGAGCGGCTATTTTCTGTCGGTGATATTCCCGCACAAGCAAATGCAGATCCTTGATTACAACCGGGTCGTCAGGGATTTGAACGGTCTGTCCGTCAGTGAATTACTGGAAAATGTGGCCACTGCCTTTGACGTTGAAGAGCAGCAGGCTGCGGTTTCACCGTCGAGACCCGGCGAGTTTGGCATGTATCTGGCTGGACGCTGGTATCGCCTGACGATTAATGCCGACCGGCTATCGCAGGACCCGGTTGCACGGCTGGATGTGAGTCTACTGGCCGCTAACCTGCTGCAACCGGTGTTGGGTATCAGCGATCCGCGTACCGATCCGCGTATCGATTTTGTGGGCGGTATTCGTGGACTCGGTGAACTGGAGAAGCGTGTCGACAGCGGCGAGATGGCCGTGGCGTTTTCCCTGTTCCCGACCAGCATGGAGGATTTGATGGCGGTTGCCGATGCCGGCAAGGTCATGCCGCCCAAGTCAACCTGGTTTGAACCCAAACTGGTGGACGGCCTGGTATCGCACCTGTTGGATTAGCCTGGAGCACAACGGGCGGGGATGCTGGCCGATCAGGCGATTTCGCTTGAAAAATCGTAGTCCAGTGCCTCACTGGGTTCCTGCAGGAAATTACCCTGAATAAAGTGTATGCCGTTCTGCCAGAGCACGGCCAGGCTGTGTGCATCCTGGACATATTCGGCGATACATTGTCTGTTCATCGAATTGGCGGTAGCCAGGATTGATCTCACCATGGCCTGGTTGTCGGAGTCGCTGGCCAGATTGTGTATAAAGGAACCGTCGATTTTCAGGAAATCGACCGGTAGATGTTTGAGCAACTGGAAAGAATTGGGGCCGGCACCGAAGTGTTCCAGCGCCGTTTTGCAGTGCAGTTCCCGCAGTGTATTGACGAAGGCCTTGGCGTGCTTCAAATGCTGGGCGGCATGTTTTTCGGCGATCTCAAAGGTCAGTGCATGACCCGGTAAGTGGGTGACTTTCATGCAGTTGCCAATGTACTGAAGCAGTTCTCCATGCTGCAATGTCGCTGCCGAAATTTTTATGAAGAACTGTGTGTCTGCGCCCTGGGCGCGGTGTTCTGTCAGTGTGCGGATGGCGTTCTGAATAACCCAGCGGTCAATCTCGGTGATCTGCCCCGTCTGTTCGGCGATAGGCAGAAACTGGGTAGGCAGGATGTAGTCCCCTTCGTCGTTAAGCATGCGTAGAAGGACTTCGTATTTCCCGCCTGCGTCGCCCTGCAGGCTGACGATGGGTTGATAAAGAAGCTGAAACTGGTCGCGTTCCAATGCGTCTTTAATGAGTGCGTGCATTTGCTGGTCGCGTTCTTTGCCGATTTTTTCATCGACAACAGGGTTATGCAGGTGCACCCGGTTGCCGCCGGCAGAACGCGCCACTTCGCAGGCAAGATCAGCGCGCGAAATCACTTCGTGGGCGGACGGCGTGCTTTCCGCAACAATGCTCATGCCGATGCTGCAGGTGGTGGTGACCGACTGGTCCCTGATGTCGGCAATATGATCTTCAACAATGCGGCGAAGATTATCGCCCACAGCCTGAATGGCCTCCGAATCGCAATCCCTGCGCAGCAGGGCAAAGGAGTGATCACCGAAACGGGCAACGATGTCATTTTCCCCGGCCTGATCGTGCAGCAGGTTGCCGATATCACTGATCACCATGTCGGCGGCGCCGATGCCGAGGTTATCCTTGATTTGCTTGAAGTTGTCCATGAGTAAATAAATGACGGCCGCACTTCTGGAACCACTGAGCGCATCGGTTACCGCCAGTTCCAGTTCTTCCATAAAGTACTGGCGATTGAACAGGCCGGTCAGTACATCCTGTTTGCTGAGGTATTTGAGCTTCTGCTCCAGTTCCGCGCTTGATCCTGACTGGTTGCGAATGATGATCTGGGTACAGGGCTCTCCGTCGATACTCGCCGGTGCGAACTCCATTTCTGCGACAAATTTTTTACCATCCGGCAGCATGCCATGAGTTTCCAGGCTGCCCTCCTGCTCCCCGTCCTTGCTGTAATTGCGCAGGAAGTCCTTGAACTCGTCATGGTCCTCCGGTGCCACCATATCCAGGATGGGCGTGCCTTCGATTTCCTCCAGGTCGCTGAAGCCGAACATTTCCAGGTAGGAGCTGTTGGCAAAGATGTGCATGCCTTCGTGTACATAGGCGATGGCGTCGTGTGAGCTTTCCATCAGCATGCGTGCACGTTTTTCGCTCTCACGGAACTTCAGTTCGTAGTTCTGTGCGCTCTGGCCGGTTTTTATCTGCGACATTTCACGTTTGACGACCAGTTGCAGGTGCTCGGGCTGATCGTAGGAACACAGGTCAGTGGCACCCTGACGCATGGCTGCGATAACGTCTTTTTCATCCGCCGATTCAGCGATGGCGATGAGCGGGACACTGAGTTCGCGCTGTTCGAGAATTGTGGCAACGTCCGCTACTGACACTGCCTCCAGACCCATGGCACAAAGCATCAATTCAGGCACCTGTTGATCCAGAGAGGCGTGGATGTCATCCAGGTTTTCGGCAAAAATCGGCCGCGAGGCCTGTCCGGCGTTGCGCAGGATATTGGCTAGGGCTTCCGCATCATTGCGGGATTCCTCGATAATGAACAGCTGCAATGTGTGTTCATTGTCCATGTCCTGTGTGCTCTCCAGTTTGATTCCATATGATGCGCCTACATTGTTTCGGCCGCCCGGGTCGGAATCTTTACCCGGCAAATGAAACCGTCCGTGTTGCGGGGAAAGCCCGTAACTGCTTTTCGATACAGGCATTTCCTGCTAGCATGCGCTGCAACAGGTGCCACCGGTGGTGGTTTCTATGACAGCTGGGGACGGGGTATGCAGCCAATCAAAGTACGAGCCGAAGTCGCGGATGATTATCGTTCTATCGATGTGGTTAATCTGAGCGCTTTCGAGGGTGAGGCAGAAGCACAACTGGTTGACGAGTTACGTAATTCAGACGGATTTATCCCTGATTTATCACTGGTCGCGGAACTGAACGGGCGGGTGGTCGGACACGTCGTGTTATCGAAGGTTAAGCTCAAGAACAGTCAGGGAAACAGCGAAATACTGGCTTTGGGGCCGATGTCAGTGGTGCCGTCGCAGTCCCATCGAGGCATTGGCTCGGAATTGATTGAAGCGGCCATCGCCCGTGCCAAACCACTTTGCTATACCGCGATTGTCGTGGCCGGATACCCGGAGTATTACCAGCGTTTTGGTTTCAGGCCGGCGAAAGACTGGGGAATACGCTGTAACCTGGCGATCCCCGATGATGCGCTGACAGCGATGGAGCTGAAGGATGGCATACTCGCGCCTGGTGGCGAGGTTGAGTACCCGGAGATGTTCAAGGCATTGTTCTGACGCCGCCCGGGGTACACTAGAGCAAGTCCCAGATATCATCGAAATCCCTGGGCTTGCGCATTGTCATCCCTGTGTGCGCTTTCTGCTGCTCGATTTCACCCAGTGATTCGAAATGAAATTGGGCGAAACTGCCGGTATTTTCAACCAGTTTTGTCAGTCTGACCCGAACCTCCTTGCCGTGGCAGTTGGCGATAGCGGTATCACCCAGTTTGAACGGCGGGGAGGGTAACAGCAGCGTTGACCTCTGCTGGATCGCTTCGATTTCCGGCAGCAGCAAACCGCGTGTGTAGTCCCCGTCCTTTGCGTGGTTTTTGCGGTCAGGTCGCGCGGCTATACCCGCGGCCCCGGGTGACAGCATCTCCACACCCAGTTCCAGACCCCGTTTTTCGGCAAATTTCAGCCAGCGGATAACCCCGAGGCGCCAGTGAAAAGTATCGGGATCGCGTTCTTCGCGGATGCCGACTAATTCACCCACTTGTGCCCGGGTTGTCTCGGGGTTGTCCCACAGCAGGCAGTAACCACCGGCACTGACGTTCACCATTTTCCATTTCTGTGCGCACTGGTTGGTATCGATTCCTGTACCACCCAGTGCGGCACGAGCAACAGCCTGTTCTGTGCGCGATGGCGGTTCTTCGCCCTCGATACGGTAATGCATCTCCCACACGTCAGGCTGTTTACCTTCCTGCTCCCTGAGTGTCGTTGCTTTAAAGCGGGCTCGATCCCGGAACCGGGGGATGTCGGATTCGATAGCCAGGTCAGAATGGCAGCCGGGTGACAGCGAAGCATCGTTGAATGCGACTTCACCACTGACAAAATAATGAATCGAGCTCAGCCCCATGGCGGTGACAACATGTGAATGTTCTTTGATCCGCGAAGAACGCCGTTTGGGCATCATCCCCCAGGCCAGCATGAGTCGGCGCAGGGTATTCGTTCTGACTCGTTGCGGGGATGATCCAGGCGCGGATTCATGGTCTTTTGTCAACGACTTACGAATCCGTTCCGCCATTTTTCGAGTCGTCAGAAGCCGCCGGGTAGAACGGATTTCGGCGCGATCGCGCAACACCAGGTAGCTGGGTGGCTGGTCTGAATCCAGGTTGACGGCAAACAGGGCATCCTCTGTTTCGCCGACCGGCAGCAGTTCGCTGTAGTGGGCCCAGTCTTCCAGCGCATGATAAATGTCTTCCACTTCGCTGTGACGAAGCCGGTAGGGGCAGGCCAGTGCCAGCAACAGGATCTGCTTGTAGGCATCGGTAATGGTGGACGGACTCCGCCGCGGGGCGATCTCATCGAGGACTTTGCTATTGTGCAGGCGATTGTCTTCTGCGTAGCGGTACAGCGAATGAACCTCCAGCCAGACACAATCAGGATAGGGTTCATAGACCTGATAAGCTTTGAGTAACACCAGGCTCAACAGTTTGATGGAGCGATGCATGGTTGTAATCAGCAGCTTTTTGTCCTTACGCCCGACGCCGGCAATCTGCTCCATCACCAGCACTTTGTAACCGGTGGCCAGTGCGTGCGTGATTTCTCTCGACAGGTGTGCAATCTTCAGGTTGCTATCGGCGAGCGGGAACGGTTGACCGATAAAATGTTTTTTCATGTTTTCGGTGACGTAATGCACCGGTTTATGCAACAGTTCCAGGGCCTTAAAGCGTTGTTGTGCGGGAATATCCTGGTGATTAAGGTCGATCAGGGCTTGGTATAACAGTCTGGTGGTTGCGCCGATGTTGGCCATTGGCAGTGTGCTGATCCAGTCTTTTACGCTGGCGGGATTGCTGTCGAATGATCCGGTCTTTGGCGCAATTCGGTTAGGTACAGAAAGTTGCATGGAAATCTCGTCCGCTGTGTTTTCGCATCGGCAGGTCAGATCCTGGTTGTAGCCCGGTCTATCCTGCTTCCCGATGGATCTATCGTCCGCAATGTCAAAAACTGAACGGCGATGGGGGCTTAGCCCGAGTGTGTTGGCGGGCTGGCCAGGGCCTTCGTTGCTAACATACTGTTTCCGTCGCTCTAAAGGGGGGATTTGGACGCCTGGCCTGGGTGCTCGCGGACCAGTCGCGGTACCAGGTAGCCGGGTAGCCGGCGGCGCATGCCTTCCACCAGCCGTATGGCATCCCGGTCTTTCACCGCAAAGTGCGCCGCACCCTGAACCGGGTCCAGCTGGTGCAGGTAGTAGGGCAATATATCAGCCTCAAACAGTCTTTCGCTCAAAGCCGCAAGAACGTCGGTCCGGTCGTTAATGCCGCGCAGTAACACCGACTGATTCAGTAAAGTGGCTCCCGCCTGTCGCAACTGGTTCATGGCGCGGACTACACTGGCATCCAGCTCATTGGCATGGTTGCTGTGAATAACCACTATCACCTGCAGTCTTGTTGCAGACATCCATTCGAGTAAGGGCGTGTCAACGCGTTCCGGGAGTACGATGGGAAGCCGGCTGTGGATTCTCAGGCGTTTCAGCCGGGCGATGCCGTCGATGCTGGATACCAGGTCGGCCAGTCGGGAGTCGGACAAGGTCAAGGGATCGCCGCCGCTGAGAATAACTTCCCTGACGTCCGTTTGACGACGCAGGTAGTCAATCGTCCTGTCCTGTTCACGCGTTGGATTGGCGTCGTTGTAGGGGTAATGGCGGCGGAAACAATAGCGGCAGTGTATCGCGCAGGCGCCGGTCAGCGTCAGCAATACACGTCCACGATACTTGTGCAATACGCCGGCTGCCGGCATGGTATCCAGCTCGGCCAGTGGATCAGTGCTGTAGCCAGGTACACTATGGCATTCCTCACCCAGCGGCAGGATTTGTTTCAGCAGCGGGTCATGAGGATCGCCCTGGCGCATGCGCGCCAGAAAACCGCGGGGTACGCGCAATTTGAATGCGGCGGATGCCTGCGCAGCGGCCGGTAACAGATTCTGCGGCAGTCCGAGTTCGAGCAGCAGCTGTTGCGGGTCGGTAATTGCCTGGCTAAGCAGGGTTTGCCAGAGTGGTGGCTGTTGCCGTCGCAGGCTTCGGGTTATCATGGCTTCCCAACATTCCGCATATTAACTGTTAAAAGGTGCTCGATGGCGACCTATAGTACCAATGAATTCAAGGGGGGCCTGAAAATCATGCAGGATGGCGACCCCTGTTCCATCATTGAAAACGAGTTTGTTAAACCCGGCAAGGGTCAGGCTTTCAATCGCGTCAAGATTCGCAACCTGAAAACGGGGCGTGTGATCGAGCGCACTTTCAAATCGGGTGAAACCGTGGAAGCTGCCGACGTCATGGAGAGCGAACTGCAGTATCTCTACAACGACGGGGAATTCTGGCATTTTATGGACCCCGAAACCTACGAGCAGATCGCTGCCGATGCAACGGCCGTTGCCGAAGCTTCAAAGTGGCTCAAAGAGCAGGATATCTGCCAGGTGACTCTCTGGAACGGTGCGCCGATCAGCGTAACGCCGCCCAATTTTGTGATACTGACAGTGACTGAAACAGATCCCGGCGTGCGTGGCGATACGTCCGGTGGCGGCGGAAAACCGGCAACGCTGGAAACCGGTGCGGTGGTGCGTGTACCACTGTTTGTCGATGTTGATGAGCCAGTCAAAGTCGATACCCGAACCGGCGAATACGTCGGCCGTGCCAAAGACTGACAGGCCTGACAACAGCGACTGGCGGCCCGGTGCCAGTGTAGAAGTGATGAAAATACGCGCCACCCTGCTGGCGCGTATTCGCGATTTCTTCTGGCAAAAAGGGGTGTTGGAAGTCGATACGCCGGCCCTGTCACGCTTCGGCTGTACCGATCCTGCCATCGAGCCCTTTCGCAGTGCTTATCGCGGTCCACAGGCTGCGGATGGTTTGCCGCTGTATCTGCACACCTCCCCAGAATTCTTCATGAAACGGCTGCTGGCAGTGGGTTGCGGGCCGATCTACCAGTTGGCGCACGTGTTTCGTGACGGTGAGTCAGGCCGCAGGCATAACCCGGAGTTCATGATGCTGGAATGGTACCGTCCGGGGATGGACCAGCACGCCCTGATGGATGAAATTGATGCTTTGCTGGCGTTTGTCCTGGAAGGATTTTTCGATTACCGACCGGCGCAGCGCATCGCTTACCGGCAGTGGTTTCTGGAGGCGACGGGGCTTGATCCCTGGTGCGACAATGTGTTGGCATTTCGGCGTTTCGCCGAGCATAAACTCCAGTTCGTGCCAGACAGCATGGATGACACGGAACTGGACCCCTGGCTGGATCTGCTGGTGACACACTGGCTTGAGCCACGACTCGCTGACCAGGTGGTGTTTGTCGTTGACTACCCTCCGAGTCAGGCAGCATTGGCACGTATACGTGATGACACACTGGCGGTGGCGGAACGTTTTGAGCTTTTTATCAATGGGCTTGAGCTTGCCAATGGTTTTCACGAGCTGCTGGATGCCGGGCAACAACGCCGGCGTTTTGACAACGAAATCCGGCTTCGTCAACGGTCAGGACAGACGCCTGTTGACTATGACGAACACCTCATTGCTGCGTTACACGCGGGTTTGCCTGCTTGTTCCGGGGTGTCAATCGGTTTTGACCGGCTGGTGATGCTGGCGGCTGGGTTATCAGAAATCGGTGCAGCGATGCCTTTCGCGTTTCAACGTGTATAGTAAGCCATGAAACAGCCCCGTATCGTGCTCGTCAACACCAGTCACCCCGGTAATATCGGCGCGGCGGCCCGGGCCATGAAGAATATGGGGCTGTGCGAATTGTGTCTGGTTGATCCACAGCGCTATCCCAGCGCAGAAGCTACCGCCCGTGCCTCGGGTGCCGATGATCTGCTGGCCCGGGCGAAGTGTTTCGGTACCCTGGATGAAGCGATTGCCGACGCGGTGCTGGTGATCGGGGCAAGCGCACGCAGTCGCAGCCTGCCGGTGCCCAGGCTCGATCCGCGTACTTGTGCGCAGTTGCTTGATGAACAGCCCGATGCCGGAACGGTGGCCATACTGTTTGGGCGGGAACGTACCGGACTGAGCAACGAGGAACTGGACCGCTGCCACTATCTGCTGCAGATTCCCTGCAATCCTGAATATCCTTCGTTGAATATCGCGGCTGCCGTACAGATCATCGCCTACGAAATCAGGATGCTTGCCGGGCATGAGGGGTGGGGTGGTGAGCCAGAGATTGACTATGCAACAGCGCAACAGATGGAGCAGTTCTATTACCATCTTGAGGAGACCCTGGTGGAGTTGGAGTTTCTCGATCCGGCAAATCCAAAACAACTGATGCGGCGGCTGCGCCGGATGTTCGGGCGTACCCGGCCCGATCAGAACGAGATAAATATACTGCGCGGGATTCTTACCGCAACGAATAAAAAGTGCAGATGAGAATACTGCAGCGGAACATCATTGGCACAAATAGCCAGGGGTGAATTACGAAATCGCTGCCCTCAGCCTGTATAGTACCCTGATTCGATAAATTGAAGGTGGCACCATGTGGGAGCGATTGCGGGAAGATCTCGACTGTGTGTTTGATCGCGATCCGGCGGCCCGTACCCGTTTTGAGATCATCACAACCTACCCGGGTTTTCACGCGGTGATGGCTCACCGGTTGAGCCATGCCTTGTCGCGTAATGGTTTGCCCTGGCTGGCACGGATTATTTCCAACCTCGCGCGCTGGTTAACCGGTATTGAAATTCACCCTGGCGCGAAAATCGGGCGGCGTTTCTTTATTGATCACGGCATGGGTGTGGTCATTGGTGAAACCGCCGAGATTGGTGATGACTGCACCTTGTATCACGGCGTCACCCTGGGCGGCACCAGCTGGGAAAAAGGCAAACGCCACCCGACCCTGGGTTGTGATGTTGTCATTGGCGCCGGAGCCAAGGTGCTGGGC
>Ga0316201_10000947_pt1 | contig 18415 bp, 17 predicted proteins | sample CS6wburrow_MG_FD_204516 | JGI IMG/M metagenome (GOLD analysis project Ga0316201, IMG submission 204516) | Coastal sediment microbial communities from Delaware Bay, Delaware, United States - CS-6 worm burrow | ecosystem: Environmental > Aquatic > Marine > Coastal > Sediment | place: USA... | reverse complement strand
CCGAGTTTTGGCTTAATCTTCAAGCAACTCATGATTTATCAATTCACAAACCAGAGCATCATGTTAAACCACTGGTGGAAACTCGCGCATAATAAATAAGGATATGTCGTGCGTAGCCGCGACATATCCATTTGTTGAACAAGCCCGTGGTGGGCCTACTGTATGAGGAAATAAATCGGCAGGAGCTAGAGGTGGGTACAGTGATTGTATTCACTGCGATTAAAGCATAGACGAGCGCAACCCTCGCCTGAGAGGCGCTCTTTAATAAATCGAAGTCATCATAAGACGGCTGTCCTCCCCGTGGGTGGATTGCGATCCAGAGTGTTGTTACGTGCGCTTATCCTGGTTGCAGCAGAACCTGTTCATGTGGCCGGAAGAATCCGTTGATCTGTACACCGGCCTTGCAGCATGGGCAGGTGATCCTGCCTTTCTGTGTGAAGGGGCCGGCGGTATCACGATGCGCAAGAGATATTGAAGCAGGCGCAGATTCTTTCTGGCATTGCCATGCAGAAAGCCAAAGTCTCTTGCACGGCGAAAGCCTTTCGGCAACACGTGCAGCAACAACAGGCGGATCAGTTGCTCGCCCTTCAGCGTGCGTGTTTTCGTCTTTTTGGTCTGGCTGTCTTTGTAGCGGAAGGTCACGCGCATGCCGTCGTCATGGAGAAGTTGTGAGTCCAGGAGTACGCCACGATACAGATAACGTGAGAGATACTGGATCGCCTTCTCTCCTTGCCCCCGCCGACTTGCAGTGGGCCAACCACTTGGCGGGATTCTCCGGAATGCCAATCCCGGCACGGGATATCTTTTTCAGGAACACCTCCCGGAAGACCCGGGCGAGGTTGAAGTGATTGAAGAGGTATTTCCCTTTCACCTTGCGCCATTCCCTGCGCCCGATGTGGAGCACGCCACCAGGCACGATGAGGTGCACGTGCGGATGATAGTCAAGCCATCGGGTATGCGGATGCAGCACAGCGGTGGCGGCAAGTTCGGCCTGCAGACGGGCGTCATTGCAGCTGAATGTGCGCAAGGTCTCGATGGCCGTTCCAAGCAACAGGCCGTACACATCGCGTTGATGGCTCCTGGCCAGAGGATACAGTTCACTGGGAAGGGTGAATGTCAGCATGAAGTACGGCACGGATAGTAACTTACGGCACTGCCGTTCGGACCACAGAACATTGCTGTGATGATGGCACTGTGTGCAGGCGCGGTGACCGCATGACAGCGGCCAGTGCCCCTGCCAGTCGCACTGCGCGCAGTACAGCGAGAGGGTGCCATACTGCGCGGTCCGGCAGCCAAGCATGGCGTGCAGTGCCGACCATTGCGCCGGGGTTGTGACGGTGCGGTAACGTGCCGTATAGGCTGATAGGGATTCATGGATGAGTCCTCATGGAAAGGGCGCCCGGGATGGGCGCCACCCATGAGGATTATCGAGGCCCCCTCATATGAAAGATTTTTGCCGCAAAGCAGCTTCGTTCAACAATGCAATCAAGTCGTTTGCTACGCTAACTCGGACGCTCCGCAGCGTTTCTGCTACGCGCCGTTTATAGCCGCGTTATGGCTCATGATTGAATCGTTTTACCTGTATGCAACTGCAAAGAACAGTAGGGCGCTAGTATTTTCTGTTTCGCTTATTCTAGCTTTAGTAGCCTTAGTAAAATTGGCACGTGCACCTACACACCTTTTTCTGAAAATAGTATCGCTTCCAATCCTTCTAGTACCAGTAATTGGTCCAATAATAGTTGTGTGGATTATGACTATGCCAAGTAAACAGCCGAAGGACCTAAGGGCATCAATGAATCATTACGGCCAAGGAGGAAGGTTTATTGGAAATGGTAGTGGAAAACTCACCTATAGTGACTTTGAAGATGAGGCGCCAGATCGGCCAGTAAAATTCAAAGCATTGTTCTGGAGAAAAGGACAATGAGCTATAACAATACGCTGCAAGCGACCGCTAAAAGCGGCGCTTTAACTAAGCGTGTGTGCCGGGCATGGCACGAATCTGGTCGGGTGAAATTCCCGACATCAGGTATTCGCAGAAGCGAAGGTTGGGAGAAGGACAAGGGCGTCATCGCGAGGCGGGGTCTGGAGGAAACCCAATCCAAAGCGGCGGGATGACGAACAGGAACGGGGTATGAGTGCGACTTAGTTGGGGCCAGTGGAAGCAATGGGGCCATGGCATATCAGCCACAGTCCGGCATTGTATTTGGCATTGCCGATGCGGTACTTTAGATACTTGAGGCTGCCGGAGTTGGCAGTACGATGAACTTGGTGATTGAACCGCTGTGAGGCGCCTCCCTATCCGCATGGCCCACTGGGCAAAACAATATCCACTTTAGTAGATAACGAGACATGACTAACAAAACTGCAATTAGATTTGGCTATCCCGAATCACTCATCCGAGAATATGAACATTGGGTAGTACTATTACGTGAACAACAGGTTACATTGGGCTCACTTGTGTTGTGCGCAAAGAGCGAAGCTACAGAATTCTCAGCGCTTTCATCGAGTGCCTTTGAAGAGATGGGCATAGTAGTCGGTGATATCGAGCGTGCTCTTAAAGCAGCATTCGTTTATGAAAAAATCAACTATCTCATGCTTATGATGGTAGACCCCAATGTGCATTTTCATGTTATACCGCGATATGAAAAAGAACGTAGCGCTTGTGGTTTAGTAATACCAGACACAGGATGGCCTGCTGCACCGAAACTAAAGGACGCGAGAAAACTCTCTTCAGAAGAACGGGATGCTCTGTGCGCACACATTATCGGTTACTGGTGAAGTGCCGCCTAAAAAGGCTTTGTCGACTTCCGGGCTAAGCCGTTGCGTGCGTTATCGTAAAGTCACAGTGACAGATTGTTAATCTGGATACTTCCAACAACGGTGACCAATGACAAGGCCAGTGCTGTCTGACAAAGCAGGACCGCTGATGGGGGCGTTAGGCGTAAAAAGAACAACGAGGAGTTCAAATGAAAAAGGAAATATTGATATTGGCGGTGCTTGCAGGCCACTCAGTAGCCGGTATCGCGAAAGCCGATAAAGATACCCGGCAACTGGTAGAACTGCCAAAAATGATGCAACAACACATGATGTCAAATATGCGGGATCATTTGGTTGCAATAAACGAAATACTCGTAAATATGGCAAACAATGAACTGGACAAGGCAGCAGAAATAGCTGAGTCACGTCTAGGCATGAGTTCTTTAGAATCCCATGGCGCTAGCCACATGGCTAAGTTCATGCCCGAGGATATGCGGCACGCTGGTACAAGTATGCATAGAGCCGCAAGTCGTTTCGCAATAAACGCGCAAGAAGGTGAGGCTCTGCCGGCCTATAGAGCATTATCTGAGGTAACCTCGGCTTGTGTTGCATGTCATGCAGGCTATCGAATCCGGTGAGCCAAATCAGGAGGAAAAGCGAACGAAATACATGCTTTGTCAGTCAATCCCACCAGAAAACTACAACGATGCAGTTGATGCCTTTCTGGAAGGGGGGTGCTCCAATGCCCAAGGCGCTGAAATCATTGGGGCGCTGGCATGCCCTGGGGTCGACGCGTGGCTGGTTGTTGTGTGAGGCTGATGATCCAGTTGCCGTCGCGGAACACCTGCTACCAGAGCCAGGATGAATTTGGCCCTAGGTTCTGTAGCCGATGTGGCTCAACACTGTGCGGTATTTACAAAGGTGATATTCATGGAGTCACTTTGGGGTGTGTAAACGGAGATCCAGAGATTGAAATAGGAATGCATGTTTTTGTCGGGTCCAAAGCCGTGTGGGAAGTGATGCCTGAAGGGGTGATCCAATTTGATAAAGGGCCAACACCGTAGATCGATCCAGTTGGCAATCGGCAGGCTTCGGACCTGTGCGGATCCTTCAAGGCGCTGTCGGAGAGATCGGTATCTGTCAGACCACTTCTGATTACAACGACTCAAGGAGATATAAATGACGGAATTTTCACCGGTCTTTTTCCCAACGCCGTTTCTTGCACTGTGCAACAATGTGTCGGATCAGGCCTATCGCGATGCATTTGTTGAGGCGGCGGCGCAGTTTCCTCCCGGCACCCTTTGGGAGGGGAGCGATCAGTTGCATCTGGGATTACACCTTGAGGTTGCCGCACCGGAAGCACGCGCGGCGCTGCTTCCTGCAGATCAGCATGAAACGCTGATTGAGAAAGAACGCCGCGCGCTCGACTACATCGACCAGGGCTTCTTTCTGCCCGCCGATGAAACGATCCTGCGCAGTTATATCAGCTTCCTGACATCACCCGCCTCGGTTACTGTGAAGGGCCGGAGCAGCGATCTGCCTGCCGGCACGGCGGTTTATGTACGCGAAACTCAGGCGGCGATGATCTGGTATGTCATGCCCAGTCTGAAGATTGATATCCAAAGCGGAAAGCCTGTTCTCGTCGAATCCCCAACACCCGAAACACCGGTAAAGCGCCCCGCTTTCCTAATGAAGAAGGCTGCATCGCCCCAAAAGGCGCTTAAGACGGCCTTCACTCTGATCAAGACCTTCAAGTTTCTGATCCCGAAACCATATGGCGATTTCACCGGGGCGGGAATTGCCCTTGTTGAAATGCTGATGGGTGGTGGAGAGTCCAAATCCATCAATGAAGCCGTGGACGAGATCAAGGATTTTATGCAGCAAAAGGACGCTGAGAAACAGATGCGACACATCAGTGCCTTTACCGATTGGTTTCAGCTTAAATCTGCTTCGTTGGGGAATACCCCGATCGAAGACAGCGTTGATTATATTCTTGATGATCTGCTGAAATACATCAATGACACGCTCGACAGCACAGCAACTGACAGCCTGTTTTCTAATGTAAATGCTCTTGCAGAGGATGCGCTTGTCAGACAGAAGGATGGGCTTGACCGGTTATGTCTGGCCGTCGCTGTCTATTTGCTGGCTTTGAAGATTCGTACCCAGCTGGAAAGTATTGTCGCCACCCATCCAGTCCAAGGCCGCGAGGTCGAACAGCGCAGTGCCGCCCACAGGCTTCCGGAGCACTACCGGACTTTCATGATTTCGATTCAAGGCGACAAAACGTCGGGTATTCTCGGTTGGGCCGAAAGGATTGAAAGTCAGCTACTGCTCTTTCGCAACGAACGTATGGCCAAAATCGGACCGGTGTCGCGAGGCCAGCAATACAATCCGCTGAAGGGTCTTGCCGGTGGTCATGATGATGGATGGGGATTCAACGACAAGGCTCACCCAAACCCCCTGATGGTGAGTTGGAAGTTTTTCTTTGCTGACAGAAAGAATAATTGCTTCAGCGTTACCGAGCGCAAGGATGAGGCGAAGAAGGCTCGTGACGCTTATGTTGTTAAAATCTCAAATGAGGTTGAAGCTGCCCATGCAGAATACAAAAAATTTGTGAGCGATCTGAAAAGCAACATCATCAACTGGCCCGAAAAATTGCCACATATACCCACCCGATAAGTTGCTGGTCCTCAGCGGTTATCGATTTCCCCGAGTACATTGAAGTCGTCCAGGATGCAGTAGATCGCCGGGACCAGGAACAGCGCGATAAGTGTTGCCGACATCAGGCCGAAGGCAATGCTGGCCGCAAGCGGGATCAGGATCTGGGCCTGTAGACTCTTTTCCAGCAGCAGCGGTGTCAGGCCGGCGATAGTGGTCACCGAGGTCAGCACGATGGGCCGGAAGCGTGCTATGGCCGCATCGCGCGCAGCCTGTCTGACAGGGACGCCGGCGGCGCGCTCATCGCGGATGAATACCACCAGCAGGATTGAATCGTTCACAACTACACCAAACAGCGAGGCCATACCGACAATGCTCGGCAGGGTGAGATCCAGCCCCAGGGCCATGTGCCCGAATACCACGCCGATCAGTGCCGTGGGTATCACCGACATTACCGTGACCGGGGCCAGATAGCCGCGAAACTGCAACGCCAGGAGCATATACACGCCGATCATGCCGAGTAGTATGTTGCGAACGATCGAGCCGCCTGTTTTGGCCGATTCGTCGCTCTGGCCCTGGATGTCGATCCGTATCGATGGATAGCGCTCGAGCAGGCGCGGGAAGATATCGGCCTTGGCGGCGGTGAGCAGTTCCTGTGCATTGGCGCGATCGCGGTCGACATCTCCCTGGACCGTGACTGTACGGCGACCATCGATGCGGTTGATTCGTGCCCAGCCTCTAGCCTCCTGCAGCGTTGCCACCTCGGTCAGCGGGATCAGTTTTTTGTTCGGACCGATGATGCTAAGCTGTTCCAGGTCGGCGATATCACTGCGGTCGCCCTGGTCCAGGCGCAATTCGACCTCGTAGGTCTCGGGGCCGAGCCGAAACTCATCGGTTTTAATGCCTTGGAAGGCGGCGCGCACCTGGTCGGCAACATTGTTGGCATCGAGCCCGAGAACACCGGCACCGTCCCTGAGGTGAAGACGGTATTCGCGTTTGCCGGGGCGCAGGTCGTCACTGAGATCGATGACGCCGTCGAAACCGGTGAGCCAGCTCTTCAGTTCAAGCGCAGCCGCTTTGATCTCCTCCAGGTCGTTGCCAATCAGGCGCAGGTCGATGGCCCGTCCACCTGGGCCGATGGTCGGTTCGGCGAACTTCAGTGCGATCACGTCAGTCATGTTGCCGGCCCGGTCTCGCCAGTGGTTGCGAAACTCCTTCAACGGCGTGTTGCGCTCCTCCGCACCGAGCAGGTCTACTACGATACGCGCCACGTGTGGGCCGGTCTCGTAAGCGTCCGGGTTCTCGCCAAAGATTACGGTCAGGTTCTGGACCAAATCCTGGCCTTCCGGTTGTGCCGGCCGGAACTCCTCGTTGAGTGACCAGACGATATCCTGCAACTGCTGCACAACCTGCTCGGTCCTGGCCAACGGAGTGCCCTGTGGGAGCAGGATGCGGGCCTCGATCACGTCACCTTCGATATCTGGAAAGCCGGTAAATTTGAGTTTTCCACCCACCGGCATCGCGATCGCGAAAAGCATCAACATCAGTACTGTGCCGACACTCAGGTAGCGGTACTCGATAGCCCTGTCCAGCAGCGTACCGAAACGGCGGTTGCGGAATTCGACGAAGTGGCGATCAAAGGCGGTCCGGAAGAGGTTGGGTTTGCTCTGGTGCATGTGCGTCAGCGAGTGCCCGAGGTGGCTTGGCAGGACCAGGAAGGCCTCAATCAGACTGACAGTGATGACCATGATGAGCACGATCGGCACGACGCGCAGGATCTGGCCGATTTCGCCGGTGATAAAGGCCAGAGAGCCGAACACCAGCAGCGTGGTGGCGAAGGACGAGGCGATCCCGGGCAGCACCTGGGTAACCCCGTTGATCGCCGCCTGAAGCGGTTTATCACCCCGGTTCATGCGTGCGGCGATGTTCTCCGCGATCACGATGGCGTCGTCCATAAGCAGACCCACCCCGATCAGCAGGCCGACCATGGAGATCATATTGATGGTGACGCCGAGCATCGGCAGCAAGGCCAATGCGCCGAGAAAGGAGACCGGCAGCCCCATGACAACCCAGAAGCTGTAGCGGAAACTGAAGAACAGCCATAGCACCAGAAAAACCGCGAACAGGCCCTGGATGCCGTTACGGGTCAGCATGTCGAGACGGTCGCTGACCACTGACGAGCGGTCCTGGGTTAGCGTGAGCCGGATCCCGGCCGGCACGCGCTGGTTCTCCTGGTTCACAAATGCATCGACAGCCGAGTAGGCTGTGAGTATGTCCTGAGCGCGGGTCTTGGTGATATCCAGGATGGCCGCACGCCGGCCGTTGAACAGGACCTTATTCTCGTCCAGTTCAAAGCGGTTGCTGATGGTTGCGATCTCACCCAGTCGGATGGCCGCACCACTGCTTCCCGAGATGATCACCAGCTCCGCGAAGTCGGCGGCAGTCTTGCGCTGGTCATCGAATCGCAGCAGAATATTCTCCTGCTCACCCTGCAGTTCCCCGGTCGGTCTGCCTACACTCTGGCGCTTCAGGGCACCGGCGATATCGGACGCGGACAGGCCGTAACGGCGCAGGGTCGGCGCGTCCACCTCAATGCGTATCTGGTGGTCGGAGAAGCCTTTGATAGTGACTGTGGAGAATTCGCGCAGTGACTGCAGGCGTGACTTGACGTCCTCGGCATAGGCCTTGAGAGCGACCGGGTCTTCGGGCCCGGTGATGGCGACAGAGACTACGGCATCGGTGCGACCAAGCTCATTGACCACCGGCAGTTCGGCCTGGTCGGGAAAGTCATCGATAGCATCGACCTCTGACTTCACATCGTTCAGAAAGCCTGCCATCTGCGCGCCTTCGCGCATCACCGCGGTCGCGATACCGAGGCCTTCGCGGGCCTCGCAACGCGTCTCGTTGATGTCGGTGATACCGTCCAGAGCATCTTCCAGCCGACGGCAGATCGCGTCCTCGACCTCGTCGGTGGTTGCTCCTTTGTACGCCACGCGAACCTCAACCTTGTCGTTCTTGATCTCCGGAAAGGTCTCGCGCTGCAGGCCGGGCAGGGCGACCAGGCCGAGGATCATGATCGTGGCCATTAGCAGATTGGCTGCGGTAGGGTGGCGGGCGAACCAGGCGATCACTCTTCACCTCGCGCAGCGTTCAGAATGCTTACCTGCAGCTGCTCGTCGGGCACCGCGTTGAGCCGCATGCCGGCCACGGCCGGTACCGGGTCGCTGACCACGATCTGTTCGCCCGCCTGGATTCCGTCACTGATTACGCTGAAAGGTCCCTGGCTGAACAGGACGGACACTTGGCGGATCTGCAGAAGCTGGTTCTCGTCCACGACATAGACCTTGCCGTCACGGATAGCACCGCGTGGCACCACGACTCGACCCGGCTGGATATGGCCCCGGATCACCACTTGCACGAACATACCCTTGGACAGCGGTGGGCGTTTTCCGGGAATTACCTTCTTGAACGGGTTGTCGATGCTGACGACGACGCCGAGTGTGCGTGTCTGCGGATCGACCTCGTCGCTGAGACGGACGAAGTCGGCTTCCCATTCAGCAACTTCGCCGCCGATATCCATGCGAACCAGCGGCTGGAAGCCTGTGAAATCCTGAAGTCTTTCCTGCAGCTCGGCGATCGCCGGTACAGGTCGCTGTTGTCCGATGAACAGGTTGCGCAGAGACGAGATGGCGAACTGGGCCACAATTTCGACACGCTCAACCGCATCGCCATTGAACAATGTCTGGCCGATGCTGACGTATTGGTCTTTTTCGACCGCCAGGTCTGCGATACGCAGGTTGAAGGGAGCACGAACCACGGTGTTGGCGAGGTCGCGCTCGGCCCGACTCACTTTGGCCTCGAGCAGGCGGCGCTGAGTCGGCATCAGGGCGAGGGTGTTAGTCGTGTTCTGCACTGTGGTACGTGCGTTCAGCATGGCGCGCTCGGCGCTGTCGACATCGCTTTGCGAGGCGGTGCCTTTATTCGACAGTTTGGTGATCCGCTCCTTCTCGCGCTGTGCCACGCGCAGGTTGCTTTTGTCGATCTCGAGCGAGGCCCTGGCGTTCTGTTCCTGTATATCCAGCTCGGCCAGTTCGGCGCTGGCCTGGGCCAGCTGCAGTTCATAGTCGACAGGATCGATACGAAACAGCAGGGTGCCGGAGGGAACGATTTCGCCGTTGCGCAGGCGCGGATAGGTGTCGATCACCCGGCCCGAGACTTGGGCCACCGCCGCCCAGACCTTGCCCGGCTGGACCGGTCCATAGCCTCTGGCCTCGGGGAGCAGATCGACCTTGCGGGCCTCCACCACGCGCACGGATTGACTGGGTTCGCTCTGCTCGGCCTTTACCGGCGGCTGTTTGCCGCTGGCCATAAAGATCACCACCAGGATTCCTATAGCCAGGGGTGGCAGCACCCAGAGTGCACGCCAGCGTGAGTGCTTGTCGGTGTTCATGACGAGGTCTCCCTTGGTTGATCACAGTACAGAGCATTTAGTGTCAGCCTGCAGATTGTGCGGGCTATCTCTTGCGCATCTTCGTTGGAGAATTCGGTCTGGCCGAGGCGCCGCAACAGGGTCGTGCGAGCGGTTCGGAAGGCGAGGATCTGCCCGATCAGCGCATGCGTGGTAAGGATCTGCTGGCGCTCGTTTGCTGCGCTGTCACCAAGAATTCGCGAAACAAGCAGCTGGTAGGTCTGCTGGATCGGAAGCATCAGTCGATTGTAAAGGATGTCGAAAGCAGCGGTCGGCTGGTGCTGTTCACGCAGGATAAAGCCCGCAGCATCGTCACCCAGGCGGTCCATGGTCAAGTTGTGCACCAGGCGATGGATCAATTCATCTAGTCGGCGGCTCGCGGTCGCAGGGTCTGCCGTCTCCACTTCGGCCCTGATCTGCACGAGCATCGGGCCAAGTTCGCGGTGCAGGGCGTCGGCGAGGAATTCAGCGGTCGCCAGGTAGAGGCCCTGCTTGCCACCGAAGTGATATGAAATCGCCGCGATATTGGCCCCAGCCTGTTCGACAATTTCGCGGATGCTCACCGCCTCGAAATCGCGGTGGGCAAAGGTTGCGAGCGAGGTTCGCAGCAACCGCGTTCTGGTATCGGTCGGTGTTCGTTTAGAGGTTTCCGTGCTCATCTCTTGCCGTTGTAGGTATGCGGGTAACGAGGTACATTAGCACCGGTAGAGCTATAAATCAAACGTTTGTTTTAGTCTGAGGGTGCAATACAGAAACTGACCAGAGACTGGTTCGTATGATGAAGTTCGGAGTCGATGCTGAATCCAGTGATATAGACCGCCTCAGAGAACTATCAGGGTTCTCGCCGGCATTCAACGCGATTACTCAGGCTGCGCAAGTCATTATTCAGATCGAGCAGGAGTGGTAGAGCGGGGTGGTGCGAAAGTTGCTTGCAGGATGCGTTCTGTCCACGCCCCCGGCTCACACCGGGGGCGTGGTTTTCTTGTCTGCTTGAGCAGGGAGTGCAGTAGAGGTGAAGCCAACCACTGCTTCCGTCTCCTCATGCGAGCCGGGAGTTGCAGATCCCGGAATCGAATCAGACGGCGAACGGTCGAAGTGTCTTGGGTAACTCGTCTGTACAGCGGCTTGAAATTGCGCGCACAACCGCTTCCGTCTGGTCGCCATGCGGCAAACCCATGATGTTGATCCGAATCAATCTCTTATCGACGTACACGACATGGATATGCTGCTCAGCCAGAGCCTCTACCGTACCCGGCTGCACGGGCAGAATACGGAAAAGCCCGCCGTAACCGCTGTTGAAGAAATTCGCCAGCGGGGAGCCGGCTGCGTACTTTGCCCAATCCTGCTCCGCCTGATGCAAGCGTTGCAGGATCGCGGCGTGATCGGAACTAAGGCCTTCCGGATTTTCCGCCATCGCTTTCATCAGGGCGTAGGTGGCAATGTCAATAAAACCTGTGCCGCCACGGGCATTGGAGATCATCCGGTTTCGGGCGTGCCTGGCTTCCCCCTCGGTTCGACAGATCACCACGGTTGCGCCGCCAGGACGATATTTAAACGTATTGAATACCTTAGTCGGACCAAATCCCACCACGACAGGCGCACCCGCATCCACCAGCGTCAGCAGCGGCTCCGCCGAGCGGTTTAATGCCTCGTCGTAGGGAAGACCGGCATGATCAAATCCCGTGTAGGGGATATCCAGTATCACCGGCTGGTCGCGGTGGGTAAGTATCTTGCCGGCCTGTTTCCAGTTTTTGCCCGGCACAAGCAAGCCGCTTCCGTTGTGGACAGTTTGCAGAACATCCAGACCCTTGCGCGGCAACTTGGTCAGTTCAATGGGTATAGGTCGTGTCTCCAGCCCCCGGTTGTAGGCGATGGAATCGTAGCCGACCCACGCGTACTGCTGTAAGTTGAGATGCCTGATATCGCCATGTTGAGCGGTGACGAAGTCAATCGCCCGACCGACAGCACCCGATCCACCACCAGCAGTGAAGCTGGTGATGCATTGATTCCAGATGCTCGAAGGGAGTTTCAACTGCTGGCCCAGTACGAACTCGGCTGCAGCCTGTTGCACATCCGTGGCCGGGTTGTAGCTGCCGCAGACCTCCCCGATATTACTCACCAATTGGGAGAGGGAAGCCGGGAAAGCGGAGGCCTGATTCCAGGGTTTACCGTCAGAACCGACATTCGTCCCGACGCCCAGGTTGATCTTTTTGGGGTCGGTGTCCGCCGAGAACCTTTGGTTGGCAGCAAGGTTCTGGTCAAGCGTTCCACCCCATTTGCGGCCGAGGGACTTCATCGATGGGATATTGGTTTTTTTAGCCATATTGTTTCTCTTTAAAATGATTACTAACAGGTCCGAGGTTAGACACTACCCATGGGTCAAGAAATGTTAATGCACCATGATAGTCGGCTTCCGCCGACTGCCGGCGATATAGCGACTCCAATGAAATTCTCAGCGCTTCGCTCCCCCGCAGTTGTAGTGATCGAAAAATCCGCAACAGCTGGCGCGGGCTGTTCTGAGAAAATCCGGTGAAACAGTGTGAGCGACAAAACGGTTTTCAACCCAAGGGCTTATTATACCTGTCCGTGATTCTACCCGTGATGAGTATGAAAACGATACGGAAAGGGAATAAATGGCGCGCCCGACAGGACTCGAACCTGTGACCACCGCCTTCGGAGGGCTACCCTGCAGGGTTTGGCAGTTCTAAATAAACTACCGATTTCTGGTGGGGCATGCGGTATCTATCTGAGTTGCAAGCTTTTTTCCTGAGCCATCGTTGACGGAGAACTATAGCAAAAAAAGCTGCTCACAACTATACCGACAGCTACTGATATAAGACTGGTACAGTCAACATCAGAGGAGAACGGGTGGATAACTATAAGCGTCCGCCGAACCCCACCTATTGATTTTCAGTTTTTTGTGTCAGGCCGGTCATCCACGGAAGCAGGTGATCGATATCCTCTGACTCATTTGGCAGTTCAGCCATAACATACCGCAGATAATCAAAGGGCATGAGTCCATTCGCCTTCTCGACGATGCTGTACAGAACGGTGCTGGCATAGGCACCGCATTGTGTGTTTGCGAAGAGCCAGTATTTCTTCTTAATCACGAAGGGTTTGACCGCATGTTCGACTCGGTTGTTGTCGATCTGCAACTGCCCGTGGTCGATATAGCGAACGAGTTTCTCCCACTGCCTGAGACTGTAGCCAATCGCCTTGCCGAGTGTGCTCTTCGGCGGCATCTGATCCACCGATTTATCCAGTCACTTAAGGGTCACTACGCCTACTACGGCATCACCGGAAATGGGCGTGCACTGGCTCGTTTTCTCTACGAAGTCCAGCGACTGTGGCGCAAGTGGCTGCATCGCCGCTCGTGGCGTGGGCGGACGACGCGGGAAACGTTTGGCCATTTGTTTGCGCGCTATCCGCTTCCTCAACCGCGTGTTGTTCGCGGTTTTTACCGTCGTGCAGCGACTCCATAGTTCGAGGAGCCGGATGCCCGAAACGGGCAAGTCCGGATCTGTGGGAGCTGCGGGCGATTAATCGCCGGTGGCCACATAGCCCCATGTATTGCGCTGAGTTATCAAGGCGTCAGAAATGTTCACCTGGGAATTATCCACGGAAACCAACAGGATAAAACCAGCGGTGGTGCGATACGGCGTCGCGATGGTTTTCGCAACGGTAGAAAGCAGGGAGTGACTATATTGCTTTCGCCATAGTTACCCCAATCATCGCTTGATCGAGATCAACCAAATACTGGAATAGTCCTATCGTTCTTAGCGGATCGGTTCTACGGATGACCATTGTCAATAAAAATATTGAACGACTGTTATTTAATAATCGAGCGAACGAGAGAAGTGCTGGACGCAGTATCCCAAAAATATAGTTAGCAAAGTTTCTCTCAACGTCGAACCAACCCAATAGGTAGGTTTATGTATTAGTAAGACCGAAGAAAGGAAACACAATGAAACGCCTTACATTAGGGATTGCTCTCGCGGCAATCGCCATATTCTTAACTCTTCCAGTTTTCGCCGCCAATCAGGCTAAAGAAAAACCTGACTGGTGGTACAAGGAGGTCGTCGATGCCGGCTTCGTCAGCCAGTACGCAACGGTGCCGCCTAAGAAAAACATGTTGATTGTCGACTCCAGGCCGGCCAGAAAATACAACAAAGGTCATATCGTTCCGGCCATCAATATATCCAACAGTCAGTTCGAGAAGATGACGCATCTGCTGCCTCAGGATAAAACCAGCCTCCTGATTTTCTATTGCGGCGGCTTCAAGTGTCCGCTGAGCCATAAATCGGCGGCCAAAGCCGAGGCGCTAGGGTATACCAATATAAAGGTCTATGCGGCAGGTTTCCCCGATTGGGTCAAAAACGGCAGCCTTCCTCCGGGCGTCACTGCAGCACATGTCAAATCGCTGATTGATAAGAACAAGGGTGCGACCATCGTCGATGCGCGTCCAGCACGGAATTTTAAAAAGGGACACCTGCCCAGCGCCATCAATATTCCTCTGCGGCAGTTCGATGAGATGACGGATAAACTGCCTGCGGATAAGAATGCACCTCTGATCTACTACTGCGGTGGTTATAAGTGCCCGTTGAGCCCGAAGTCCGCGGCCAAAGCCATTGCCATGGGTTACAACAATGTCCGGCTGTTCCAGGCTGGCTTCCCGGCCTGGAAGAAAGCTTACGGCGACTCTGTTGAAAAGACGGCCAAAGCCAAATCAGTGGCAGCCCCGAAGATCCAGGCGGGGGAAGACGAGGGGACCATCAGTATCGCCTCGTTTAGTAAGCTGGCAGCCAACAACCCTGATGACTTCTACTGGTACGACGTACGCGATCCGGAAGAGGTGGAGTCGGACGGTACCTTTGGTAAAGCAGTCATTATGACCGTGGATGACGTGGAAGATAACATCGATGAACTGCCAACGGACAAGCCCATCGTCTTTTTCTGCTCCACCGGCGCACGCAGCGGCGAGGCCTATGACATCGTCAAGATGAAACGGGATGATCTGAAGATCTACTTTCTCGATGCCAATGTCGCGTTCAACACAGACGGCAGTGTACCGAAAGCGACGCCGCCCGATTAGACAGTGTAACTCACTAATCAAGAAGTAGCATTTTCCCGGGGGGCGTTTTCCCGCCCCCCGCAGATGAACTATCGAGTGTTATCGTTATGTATTCATCGCAGATATATTTTGGCAGGCTGCAAATCAAAGCAGTCGTAGTTTTGCTGTTGCTCGGATTGGCCCTGGTATTGCCGCTGCAGTTGAATGCAGCGCCAACCCCGGGTTCCACAGCGGATCACAGCAAATTCGAGCAGTTGAAGACGAAGTTTAAAACGGGACCGGAAGTCACCAGCGCCTGTCTGGAGTGCCACACCAACGCCGCTAAGCAGATACACAAATCGAAGCATTGGCGATGGGAGTACGATAACCCGGTTACCGGGCAGAAACTGGGCAAGAAGCATGTTTTAAACAACTTCTGCATCGCTGCCGGTCCTAACATTGCTGCCTGCTCCAGTTGTCACATCAGCTACGGCTGGAAAGACGATAGCTTCGACTTCTCTTCCGAAAAGGCAGTGGACTGCCTGGTCTGCCACGATACCACTGGTCTCTACTCAAGAGAGCAACTGCGCAATCCGGGAAAAAGAAGACCCAAGCTCGAGAAGTTCGCTCAGAGTGTCGGTCCGACGAGCCGGCGTAACTGCGGAAGCTGTCATTTTGCCGGTGGCGGTGCCAAGGCGGTCAAGCACGGCGATATTGATCCGACCCTGGCGGCGCCGGACTACTTTGTCGACGTGCACATGGATGCCGAAGGACTCGATTTCTCCTGTTCTACCTGCCACCAGAGCGATCAACACGAGTTGGCCGGCAGCCGTTATGCGCCGAACGCTGCCGATAATCAGAAGATCAGCATCCCGGGCAGGGAGGAGAAGAGTCGTTCAAGTTGCCGCGCCTGCCACGATGCTACACCCCACAAACGGGAAGAGAAGCTCAACGACCACACCGACAGGGTTGCCTGTCAAACCTGTCATATACCGCGTTATTCACGCGGCGATTTCGGCTCCAAACTTTGGTGGGACTGGTCCCAGGCGGGCAAGATGGACCAGGAAGGCAAACCCTTCGGCACTGAAGATGCATTGGGGTTCGAGATCTATAACTCGAAAAAAGGCGATTTTAGCTGGGAGATTCAAACCCGTCCGGAATACCGCTGGTTCAATGGAGACGTACTTTATACCTTGATCGAAGACCAAATTGATCCAGGTGCCATCGTACCGATCAACAGGTTTCTGGGAGATGCCGATATGCCCGGCACGCGCATTTGGCCGGTCAAGGTAATGCGCGGCAAACAACCTTATGACACCGAATACAAGACCCTGGTGGCGCCCCTGACAACCACGAAGAAAGGCTACTGGAAAACTTTCGATTGGGATGAGTCGATCAAACTTGGTATGCAGGCGGTGAACCGGCCCTACAGCGGTAGCTACGACTTTGTCTCGACAGAGATGCTGTGGCCGATCACCCACATGGTGGCACCTTCAGAAGAGGCGCTCAGCTGTGATGAGTGTCATAGCGGTAACGGTCTGCTTGGTAAAATTGACGGTGTCTATATTCCCGGGCAGCATGGCAACCCCTGGATGGACAAGATCGCCATCGTCGTGTTGCTGATGACGCTGGCAGGCGTGCTGCTACACGGCGGCGTACGTTTCCTGTTGCGCCCCAAGGACGGGCAGAACATGGTGGAACACCCCCAAGAGAAGATCTATATCTTCAAGCGGTTCGAGCGCTTCTGGCATTGGGCGCAGGCATTATTGATTCTGTTCATGTTGATCACCGGCTTCGAAATTCACGGCATCTACACTCTGCTCGGTACGGAACAGGCCATGAATCTGCACACGCTGGCTGCCTGGACGCTGATTGGTCTCTGGGTGTTTGCCATCTTCTGGCACTTCACCACCGGAGAGTGGCGCCAGTACATTCCGACTATGGATAAAGTGCTGGCGGTGGCCCGTTACTACTCGGTGGATATTTTCAAGAACCAGCCGCATCCCTTCCGGGCCACCAAGCTGCAGAAACACAATCCGCTGCAGCGTCTAGCCTACTTGCTGTTCAAGCTGGTGTTGGCACCGATGGTCTGGATATCCGGACTGCTCTATCTGTTCTACAACGACTGGAGTCAGTGGGGCCTGGGTGGCCTGGAGTTGGGCTTGATCGCCTTTGTGCACACTCTGGCGGCCTACCTTCTGGCGGTATTCTTTATCGGCCACGTCTACCTGACCACGACCGGTCATACGGTAATGGGCCACATCAAGGCCATGCTGACCGGTTGGGAGGAGGTTGAAGTGGAGCGCAACCAGAATAAAGAGGGAGGGAGCGCCAATGGCTGACAGCAGAGGCATGATCGGAGGTCAAGAATGATGAACCGTCGTCAACTATTAAAAGTGTGTGGCGTCTGGGCGGCCTCGGGGTTTCCGGTCACCGGTCTGATCGGTCCCGCCCAGGCAGGACCACGCGATGCCAAGAAGCGGCTGGCGGAACTGACTGGCGGTGTTAAACCGCAAAAAGGTCGGATCAATATTACGTTGCCCAAGGTAACCGACCAGGGTCGCTTCGTACCCATCCGGGTATCGGTAGAGAGTCCCATGAGCGAAAGCGACTACGTTAAAGCGATTCACATAGTGGCCGAACGCAACCCAACGCCGGAGGTTGCCTCGTTCTATCTGGGCCCAGCCAACGGCAAGGCCCAGATCTCTACCCGCATCCGCCTGCTCAAGACTCAGGTGGTTGTTGTGGCGGCGGAAATGAGCGATGGCAGCGTCTATCTGGGCAAAGGACGAAGCAAGATTACCGGCGGAGCAGGAGGGTGCGGATGATGAACGAGCGGGTCCATGTGAAAGTTCCCCTTACAGCGAAGAAGGGGGAAGTGATCCGGGTGATGACCAAGCTCAATCACCCGATGGAGTCTGGCTGGCGACGCCGTCTTAACGGAGAGATTGTACCCAAGGATCTGATTGGGGAGTTCTCTTGCCAACTGGACGGGAAGGAAGTGTTCAAGGCCGTTTTTGATTCGGGTGCTGCAGGCAATCCCTACCTGTCGTTCTTTGTGCGAGTCGACCAGGGCGGTCGTTTCCGCTTTGTCTGGAGTGGACAAAATGGGGAACATTACTACAAAGAGGCCAGTATAGAAGTGAGCTGAAGCGAAACGCGCTACTGATGAGTGTCGCTGAACCTGGCTGGGGGCTTCCTGCAGGACTTTTAACGGTTGCCCTTGGTGGATTATTCGTACTCAAGCCGCTATGGGTAGCTGATAAAGTCCCTTTCAGTGGAACTGCCAATGGAAGGTATCCAGCTTAATGGAAAATTTGGATGCACTCCCAGCGGCTTCAGCAAGCGTGTCACCACCAAAGCACTGTGGGTGCGGTGAAGATCCCAGAGATCCAGTGTTAACCAACAGCCACCCCACTGACGCGGCCGCTTCAGTTGCAAGCCGCTGAGCCTGACTTGCACAACATCGCAATCCAATGCTG
>Ga0316201_10000946_pt1 | contig 18430 bp, 11 predicted proteins | sample CS6wburrow_MG_FD_204516 | JGI IMG/M metagenome (GOLD analysis project Ga0316201, IMG submission 204516) | Coastal sediment microbial communities from Delaware Bay, Delaware, United States - CS-6 worm burrow | ecosystem: Environmental > Aquatic > Marine > Coastal > Sediment | place: USA... | reverse complement strand
TCGCCCGCAAGCATATCGGCTGGTACCTCAAAGGGCGCCCTGAAACAGAACAGATAGTATATGATCTAATGCGCGTACAAACCGCGAATGAGCAATTCCAGCTACTGGAAAAGCATTTTTCCGACCCATCCCAATTGGCAGCCTGACGACATGAACTGGAAGCAACGTATCTTCAAGCCCAAGTGGCAAAACAAGAATGCCGATATTCGGCTTGAGTCCGTCACTACTGAACAGGATCCGCAACTTATCAGCAACCTGGTCGAAATCGCCGCAACGGATGAGGACAAACGGGTACGGGGCGCGGCTATCAAACGCCTCCACCGGCTCGACAATATTCTCAAGCTGCATGCGGGGGAGAAAGACAGCGACGTGCAGGCCCTGCTGCATGAACGTATCCGTCAACTGGCGTCCTCCTCCAGCGATACCCGGCCGGCACTGGACTTACGTATGCAGGTCGTCGAGACGACATCAGACCGTGACCTGATAGAACACCTGGCGCAGCGTGCACCCGAAGCTAAATTGCGCCGCGCTGCCATCGCCAGGGTGGAAAGGCAGGGTGTCCTGGGTGATTGCTGTATAGCTGACAGCGATGCTGACAACCGTGAGTTTGCGGCGGCCCGCATCAGCCAGCACACCACGCTGAAACGCGTGATTGGGGACCTGAGAAAACGCGACAAGGCGCTGCATGGCAAATTGCAGGCGCGCTTGCACGAGGAACTACTTACTCAAAAAGATCCGGATGCCGTGCAGGCCGAAGCGCTGAAAATCTGTACCGGTCTCGAGAAACTGGCGCTCAAAAAGCACAGCCAGGAAATTAAGGCGGACGCGGACCTGCACAAGTCGTGGCAGCGCATAGCAGGCCAGGTTACACCCGAAATGACTGAGCGCTATCAAAGGATTACCGAACGCCTGGCCACGCCTGAGACCGCCCCGGAAAAAGCTGCCCCCGCGGAACCCGTCAGTCGCCCAGCCAAAGTTGAACCTGTGGCAATAGCAGGCGCAACCACCGCGATGATTCAAGCGCCACAAGCCTGCGAAGCCCTGGCCAGGGCCTTGACCGCGATCACCGGTTATGCCGAAGAGAACGCAGAAACCACTGGTGCCAAAAGTGTTCGCAAGCTGAAATCCCGCTTGGAAAAAGCCTGGAAACAGTGCAGTCCGCCGCACCCGCAGGACCTTGAACGTTGGAATGAAGCCAACGCCGTATTGCGAGGCCTCGATGAAAACCTCGAATCACAGCGGCAGCAATTCGAAAAGGATATCAGCCGGGCACAGGAACTGCTGTCACTGATGAAGGATGAACTGGCTGAGGGCGAGTTGCACAACGCCCTGGAAACCCGCGCCAGGCTTCAGAAGCTGGGCAAGGATCATGGCAAGCACAGCGAATGGAAAAAGATCAACAGTAAAATGTGGGGTATGCAGGCCCGTCTGCGGGAGCTCCGCGACTGGCATCACTGGTCAAACAACAAGATTCGCAAACGGCTGATTGCCGAAATGGAGGTCCTGCCACAGGCAGACCTGCATCCGGACGCCCTGCTCGACCGCATAAAAAGCCTGCAGGCAGAATGGAAAGCGCTGGAGCAGAGCGAGCAGATACCCGGCGAAAAGCAGTTCAGTGCCGCTCCCTGGATGTGGCGGAAATTCAGTGCCGCCGGGCATACTGCGTTTGATACGGCCAAGCCATATCTCGACAAACGCAGTGAAATCCAGTCCCGACATGCGCAGTCGCTGGCGACGTTTTGTGCTGAACTGGAGCAACTGGCGCAGGCGGAAGCACCCGACTGGACCGCCCTGGGTAAGGGATTGAACCGTGGACGAAAGAAATTACATGACCTGAACAAAGTGCCGGCAAACCAGCGTCAGAAAATAGCCAAGAAACTGAAAGCTGCGCTGGATAAGGCCAATGCCGCCATGCAAGGCCATTACCAGGACGTTGAAAAGGAAAAAATGAAACTGATCCGCGCGGCCAGCCAGCTGGTGCATTTACCGGAGCGCAGCGAAGCCATTGCCGAAGCCAAGTCACTGCAATCCAACTGGAAAGCGGCAGGCAGCCTGTGGCGCAGCAAGGAACAGGAACTCTGGAACCAGTTCCGTGAGCACCTCGACCCGCTGTTCGCAGAACTCAAAGACCAGCAGGCGAGCCTGCGAGCGGCCGATCATGAAAGGCTGGCAGCACAAAAAGCCTTGTGCAGCAGCATGCAGGAAATCCTGGCCTCCAAACTGGACCTCGCCGCTCTGCATGGAAAAGTCCAGGGCCTGCAGGATAACTGGAAGGACATCCCCCATCCTGACCGGAAGCTGCTGCAGTCATTTCAGGACCTGGTCGCGGATTACCAGCAGCAGGTTGAAAAGGCGCAACAGCAACAATTGAACGCTGACCGGGAGCGCTGGTGGCAAAAATCCGCTCTGCTGCACGAATTGACAGTCAGCGGTAAAACAGCCAAGGGCGATCTCAACAAAAGAACCGCGGCCAAGGTCAGCAAGGCGTGGCCCGAAGACAGCAGTGATGACGCATTCGAGTGCAGCATGGATAAGGCCTGTGCGGAAATTCTGGCCGGCAACATGGCTAGCATGAGCGACAGTGAGGCAGACAGGCTGAAGTCTGATGCAAGGGCGTTGTGCATACGCGTGGAGTTCCTCGCCGGCTTGCCTTCGCCGGAGGAGGACCGCGACCAGCGGATGAAATACCAGGTGGACCGCCTGGCTGAATCCATGTCCGGCGAAGCCGCCAGGCAGCCAGCCAGCGAGGAGGCCAACGCCGCTGAAACGGCCTGGCTGGGCATGTATGCATTGCCTGAAGGCGATTACAGCGCGTTTGGAAAACGTATTAAAAAAGCACTGAACGCGGTGCGAGAGAGCCATTCTTAAATGTTAAATAACAATACTTTAAAATATATATTTTATGTAATTTCTCTATTGTTATTCAGCACCGTTTCAGAGGCCGCAGAAGCAGGGCCGCAAGCCGCCGGGAGCTGGCTTGCGATATTGCCGCCCCTGTTCACCATCGCCGTTGCACTGATCACCAAGCGCGTGGTCCCGGCACTTTTTCTGGGTATCTGGATGGGTGCCTGGATCATCAACGATTTTGGCCTCGGCGGACTGGGCAAAGCCCTGCTGGACACTTTCCAGGTGTTCGTGGCCAATGCCCTTGCAAACCCGGATCACAGCGCGATCGTGTTGTTCTCAATGATGGTCGGTGGCATGGTCGGTATCATTTCACGCAACGGCGGTATGCAGGGTATCGTCAACCACATCGTCAGGTGGGCGGATTCAGCCAGGCATGCCTGCATAGCGACCGCATCGCTGGGGCTGGCCATATTTTTTGATGACTATGCCAATACACTGGTTGTCGGTAACACCATGCGGCCGGTGACCGATTCCATGCGGGTCTCGCGGGCAAAATTGGCTTATATCGTCGACTCGACCGCGGCGCCCGTCGCTTGTATCGCCGTGGTTACGACCTGGATCGGCTATGAAATCGGCCTGATCGGGGATTCGCTCAGCAAAATGGAAGGTCTCGAGACTGAAGCCTACTTGCTGTTTCTAAATACCCTGCCCTATAGCTTTTACCCGGTTATGGCAATCGCGTTCGTGTTCATGGTATCCATCACGGGGCGTGATTTCGGGCCGATGCTGGAAGCGGAAAGGCATGCGCTTGCACATGGTTCCGAAAACCCGGCCATCGACAGGGCCAGCAACGAGGAGGCCGAGAGCATCGCACCCGTCGACGGCAAGCCGCAAAGAGCATTCAATGCGTATATTCCGGTCGCCGTCATGGTCCTGGGCGTGGTTGTCGGCCTCTATGTCACGGGCCGGGAAGGACTGGGTGACGTCAGCGACCCGAGCCTCAAGGACATCATTGGTAACGCCAATTCCTACACGGCCTTGATGTGGGCCTCACTGGCCTCGATGATGACCGCCGCCCTGCTTTCGCTGGTGCAGAGAATCATGGATCTCGAAGAAGTGGTCAACGCCTGGTACCACGGCGTTCGGGCCATGCTGATGGCAATGATCATATTGATCCTGGCCTGGTCGCTTGGCGAGATTACGGATATTTTGAAAACCGCCGATTTCCTGGTCAGCATATTGGGCGATTCCATACCTACATTTATTTTACCGGCAATGGTCTTTTTACTGGCTGCCGCGACTGCTTTTGCCACGGGATCCAGTTGGGGCGCCATGGGTATCCTGTTCCCGCTGGTCATGCCGCTGACCTGGGCGGTGCTGGTGGCACAGGGCCAGGCGGACGCAGAGCATATGCACATCCTGTACTCCGCCATATCGGCCATACTCGCCGGCGCGGTCTGGGGGGACCACTGTTCACCAATTTCCGACACGACCATCCTGTCCTCGCTGGCTTCGGGCTGCGACCACATCGAGCATGTACGCACCCAGTTACCCTACGCGATGACGGTTGGTGCGACAGCGATACTGGCCGGCAGTATCCTGACCGCGCTGGGCTCGCCCTGGTGGCTGGGCATGTCACTGGGGCTGATCATACTCTGGCTGATCCTGAACTTTCTGGGCAAGCCTGCCAGTACCTTCCCTGACGGCTGATGATTGACGCGGGGCCCATGAGCCCATTACAGGCTCGTTTCAAGAGCAACAATCCGAACTGGAGCGGGCTGCATGGCAGCAGCACCGCATTGGCGTTGTGGTCCGCAGCGAGATCGAACGATGGCATGGTACTGGTCGTCACCCGCTCCAGCCACCAGTCACATGTGCTCGAGCAGGATATCCGCCTGCTCGGCGATGGCGGCCTGCCGGTATTGCATTTCCCTGATCACGAGACCCTGCCCTACGACCCGTTTTCCCCGCACCCGGACATCATTGCCGAACGATTGTTTACGTTGTCCTCGCTGGCTGAAACCAGGCGTGGTTTGCTGCTGGTCCCGGTAGCTACACTGATGCAGCGCCTGCCGCCGCGAAGCCATACATTGGGAAGAAATATCCAACTCAAGGTCGGCCAGCAACTGGCGATCGAAAATTTTCGCCAACGTCTGCTCCAGGCCGGCTACAGCCATGCCGATCCGGTTTACCAGTCAGGACAGTTCGCCGTTCGCGGCTCTATCATCGACCTGTTTCCAACCGGTAGAAAAGTACCGTTGAGAATCGATTTATTCGACGAGGAAATCGACTCATTGCGAGAGTTTGACCCGGAAACGCAGCGCTCGACCGATCACCTGCAGGCATTCGACATGCTGCCTGCGCGCGAATATCCCTGCGACGCAGCTTCGCTGGAGGCATTCCGCAAGGCCTTTCGCTACCGCTTCGTCGTCGATACGCGCAAAGTCGCCCTCTACCAGGATATCCGCCAGGGCCTGCATCCCCAGGGTCTGGAACAATACCTGCCGCTATTCTTTGACAACGCCACCGAGTGCCTGCTGGATTACCTGCCGGAAGCACCTCACGTGGTCTTGCAGCAGGGCATCGGGGAAGCCGCCACCGACTTCTGGTCATCCACCTCAGAACGCTGGGAGCAACGCCGGCACGATGTTGAACGACCGGTAATGGATCCGGCCGAACTTTATTTCGAAGCGGACACCATCCTGGGGCGACTCGGGCAACTCAATTCCACCAACTTGCTGGCCGGCGACGAACAGACCACCAATACCCTGGCTTTTGAGACACTGCCCGCCCCTTACCTCCATATTCATGACCGGGGCAACGCACCCGCCGCTGCATTGCTGAAATTTTGTGACGATTTTCCTGGCCGCATCATGTTCGCGGCAGACACCACCGGGCGGCGTGAAGTACTCTCAGAAACGCTACGCGGCTTCGGGCTCCGCCCGCAACGTTTCGAATCCTGGCACGAATTCCTGTCTTCGGGCGCGCGCCTGGGCCTGGCGGTGCTGCCATTGGAACACGGTTTTATCGCCGCAAGTGACGTTGCTGTCCTGACAGAAACGCAGTTGTTTGGCGGGCGGGTTAGGCCGAGGACCACACGCAAGCTGTCGGAACGCGATCCGGAAGCAATTATCCGCAGCCTGTCAGACCTGGAGCCTGGTGACCCGGTCGTTCACGAGGATCATGGCGTCGGACGTTACCGGGGCCTGCAGTCCCTGGAGATCGATGAGCGCGAAAACGAATTCCTGATGCTGGAGTATGCCGGCGAAGATAAGCTGTACGTGCCGGTAACCTCGCTGCACCTGATCAGCCGTTACACCGGTGGCGCCGCCGAAACCGCCCCCCTGCACCGCCTGGGCAGCGAGCAATGGGCCAAGGCGCGCAAACGCGCCGCCAAAAAGGTCCGCGACGTGGCGGCGGAGTTGCTGGACTTGTATGCCCGGCGGCAGGCCAGGCAGGGCTTTGAGTTCAAGCTCGACAAACCCATGTATACCGAGTTCGCCTCGGGCTTTCCGTATGAGGAAACCACCGATCAGCTAAACGCGATTGAAGCCGTGCTTGATGACATGGTCTCCAGCAAGCCCATGGACCGGGTCGTCTGTGGCGATGTCGGCTTTGGTAAAACCGAGGTCGCGTTACGCGCCGCCTACGTAGCGGTCCAGGGTCAGAAACAGGTCGCCGTGCTGGTGCCAACGACGCTTCTCGCGCAACAACATTTTTCCAATTTCAGTGACCGTTTCGCAGATTGGCCGATACGCGTGGAACTGCTCTCGCGCTTCCGCACCGGAAAACAACTGAACAAGACATTGCAGGAGCTTGAATCCGGTACCGTGGATATCGTGATCGGCACGCACAAGCTGCTGCAAAGAGATATCCGCTTCAAACGCCTCGGCCTGGTGATCGTGGACGAGGAACAGCGTTTCGGTGTGCGCCAAAAAGAACGCCTCAAGCAATTGCGGGCCGAAGTCGACCTGCTGACACTGACGGCAACGCCCATACCACGCACCTTGAACATGGCGATGTCGGGCATCCGCGACCTGTCAATCATCGCCACGCCGCCGGCCAGGCGCATGGCGGTCAAGACCCTGGTTTCGCAATGGGACAACGCGCTCCTGCGGGAAGCTTTGCAGCGTGAGATCCAGCGTGGCGGCCAGGCGTTTTTTCTGCATAACGAAGTCAGGAATATCGAGCAGATTGCCCGCGAAGTCTCTGAACTCATACCCGCAGCCCGCATACGGGTGGCGCACGGCCAGATGCCCAGGGGTGAACTGGAGGCCGTGATGCTGGACTTTTACCGCCAGCGCATCAATGTCCTGGTATGTACGACAATCATCGAGAATGGCATCGATGTTCCGACCGCGAACACGATCATCGTCAATCGCGCCGACAAGTTCGGACTGGCGCAGTTGCATCAACTCAGGGGCCGCGTCGGCCGTTCCCACCACCGCGCCTACGCTTACCTGGTCGTGCCGGACAAGCGTAGTATGACCCGCGATGCGCACAAGCGTCTCGAAGCCATCGCTTCACTCGAGGAGCTTGGCGCCGGTTTCACGCTGGCCACGCATGACCTCGAAATTCGTGGCGCGGGTGAACTGCTTGGAGATGAGCAAAGCGGCGAGATCCAATCGGTGGGTTTCAGTCTCTACAGCGAACTGCTGACACGCGCCGTCGCGGCAATGCGTGAGGGCAAGGAAATTGACCTCGAAGGTAGCCTGCACGAGGAGACGGAAGTAGACCTGCACCTTTCTGCCCTGATCCCCGCCGACTGGCTGGGTGATATCCATGTGCGCCTGACGCTTTATAAACGCATTGCCAGCGCCAAGGATGAAGCCGGCCTCAGGGACCTGCAAGTTGAGATGATTGACCGTTTCGGCCTGTTGCCGCCGCAAACAAAACACCTCTTCCAGATCGCTGAATTACGCCAGAAGGCGCGTGCAATTGGTGTCAGCCGCATTGATTTCGGTGAAACGGGCGGGCGTTTCGAATTTGCCGAAGACACCACCGCAAATCCCGCCGCATTACTTGAAATGATTCAAGAACAGCCTTTCGATTACAAGTTGCAGGGCCCTTCCAAGCTGCGCATCCTGTTCGATGTGGAATCGGCCGAAGAGCGTGTCCGCCTGACCGGCGAAATCCTCGACAGGCTTACCCTCTGACCCCGGCGCGCTGCGATCAGCACCCGTGGTGGCTGCCCGAACGTCAATCTTCTTGGTCATCGCAGACAAAACATCTAAACTAGGCCCGATGAAACGCCTGATGCCTTTGCTGTTGCTGCTTTTCTGCTCCGCCGCCACGGCGGATTCAGGCGCTTATCGCGTCGAAGTAATTGTATTTCGCAACCTCGATGTTGTAGCAGAGCCGGCAGTTGTAGAACAGCTGCGCAGTTTTTCAGGCTTTCCGGACCTGCAGCAAGAGCCATCCGCCGGGGAGTTACCGGACACTGCGCAAGTCGATCCCCCACCTGGCTTACCGGCAGCGCAAGCCGATATTTACCGGGCAGATTTACCGGATGACCTGCAGGTCATTACCGGCAAGAGCACGATGATGGACAATGTCTGGAGACGGTTACGCTCCAGTAAGGGTTACCGGCCCCTGCTGTATTCGGCCTGGCAACAAAATCGGGTGGATTATTATCCGCCCGTGCATATTCATGACCAGCAAGTTCTCGACAACCAACTGCGTCCGCCGACACCAGTCATGGTAGCCGACCTGACTGCGGACGACCCGCTGTCCGCCTATCGCAGCAATTTGTACCGGCTTGACGGCAGCGTGCAACTGAGACGCAGCCGGTTTTTACACCTCGACCTGGACCTGGAATTGCGCGAAAAATCGCAGGGTACGGTAACTGAAGCGGTCTATTCAAACCCTGCCTTCAACGCAGTTGATAGCGTCCAATACCAGGTTTTTTCCCTTCACCAAAGCCGCCAGGTGCAGACAGACAAAATGCAGTATTTTGATACACCTTATTTTGGTGCTCTTGTCCTGGTTACGACCATTCAAGCGGATTAGGGCGAGCGGTTATTTCTCCATGCGTATATCAGTAACCCCGGTTTATTACGACGTTCGACGCATCTCGAGGAGTGCAACTGGCCGACGAGTCATGTCAGGGCCATTCCAACAAGTTTTTATTACAGACGGAGACAATGCATGAAGTTTTTGCAGTCATTCAAATTCATCCTGATGTCGCTACCTTTCGTGTGCGCCACAGGGGTCGCCCAGGATTCATCACGGATCGATATCCCGTTTGACAAGGTCACGCTCGACAATGGCCTGACGCTAATCGTTCACGAAGATCGCAAGGCGCCAATCGTAGCCGTCAGTATCTGGTATCACGTTGGCTCCAAGGATGAACCGGAAGGTAAAACCGGCTTTGCCCATCTTTTTGAGCACCTGATGTTCAACGGTTCAGAAAATCACGATGCCGAGTTTTTCGAGCCACTGGAACAGGTAGGCGCAACCGCGATGAACGGCACCACGTGGTTCGACCGCACCAATTATTTCGAGAACGTGCCAACCCCGGCATTGGAATTGACCCTCTGGCTCGAGTCGGATCGCATGGGTCACCTGCTCGGCGCCGTCACGCAGGAAAAACTGGATGAACAAAGGGGCGTGGTACAGAATGAAAAACGCCAGGGCGACAGCCAGCCTTATGGCAAGGTGGAATACCGTTATCTCGAAGGTGTATTTCCTCCAGGGCACCCCTATCGCCACAGCACCATCGGCTCGATGGCTGATCTTGACGCGGCCTCGCTTGAGGACGTGCACCAGTGGTTCAAGGACTACTACGGTGCGGCCAATACCGTGCTGGTGCTGGCCGGTGATATCAACACGGCAGAAGCAACGGCCCTGGCGCAAAAATATTTCGGCGACATTCCCGCCGGACCACCGGTGAAACGCATGCTGGCAATGGTACCGGAGCGCACGGTTGACTCCCACGAGGTTATGTATGACCGCGTTCCGCATACCCGCACCTATCGTTACTGGGCCGTCCCCGGCCGAACAATGCAAGAGAACATTCAACTTAACCTGGCAGCCTCCGTACTTGGCTCCGGGAAGAATTCGCGACTGTACCAGGCGCTGGTTTACCAGAACCAGCTGGCCAACACCGTTGCGGTTTACGTCCAAAATCATGAGCTGGCCAGTATTTTCACTATTGACGTCAAGCTCAAGGAAGGCACTTCACTGGATGAGGTTAACGCGATTATTGATGCTGAGTTGACCCGTTTTCTAAGTTTTGGCCCAACCAAGGCCGAGTTGGACCGTGTAAAGACACAAGCCAATGCCAGGTTGATTCGCGGCCTCGAACAAATTGGCGGGTTCTCGGGCAAGGCAACGGCGCTGGCCCGGGGTGAACTATATGCCGGTGACCCCGGCTTCTATCGCACCAGTAACGACTGGATGAACGCCGCCGCGGAGATGGAAGTCCGGGACACTGCGGCAAAATGGTTGAGCAAGGGCCTTTACCAGCTGGACGTCATTCCATTCGGCGACTATGTAGCGGCCGAATCGCAGATTGACCGCAGCGCAGGGCTACCACCGGTCGGCAACCTGCCGGACCTGACGTTCCCCGAAATCCAGCGCGCCGAACTGAGCAATGGGCTGGACGTGCTACTCGCTGAAAGGCACGCCGTTCCGGTCATCAACATGGTGTTTCAATTCGATGCGGGTTATGCCGCCGATTCGTTCGGAAAACCTGGTACCGCTGACTTCACGATGTCGATGCTCGACGAAGGCACGACGAACCGCTCCGCGCTGGAGATCAGCCTCGAGGCCGAGCAGTTGGGCGCCGAAATATCTACCAGTTCGAATCTGGACATGTCGTCCGTCAGGTTGTCTGCCATGAGCGACAAGTTACCTGGTTCGCTGGACCTGTTTGCCGATATCGTGCGCAACCCCGCCTTTGACCAGGCAGAAATCGACAGGCAGCGACCGCGCTGGATCGCCAGGATCAGGCAGGAAAAGAGCCAGCCCGTGCAATTGGCCCTGCGTAACCTGCCGCCCTTGCTGTACGGCAAGGATCATGCCTACGGCATACCCCTGACCGGCTCCGGTACAGAAGCAGCGATCAATTCCCTGACGCGTGAAGACATGCGATCTTTCCATGCGACCTGGATTCGGCCCAGCAACGGTACCCTGTTCATTGTTGGTGATACCACCATGGAGAAGGTTTTGCCGCTGCTCGAAAGCGCTTTCGGTAACTGGCCGGAAAACCGCATGGCCATCCCGCGCAAGAACCTGGCCACTGTCGAGTTGCCCGACCAGGCCAGGGTCTTCATTATTGACAAGCCCGGTTCACCGCAATCCCTGATACTCGCTGGTCATATTGCACCGCCCACCGGAGCCGATAACAACCTCGATATCACCACTATGAACGATATCCTGGGTGGCCAGTTTAGCGCGCGCGTCAACATGAACCTGCGCGAGGACAAATCATGGTCCTATGGCGCCTACACTTTCATGTTCGATTCACGTGGCCAGCGGCCCTGGATGGCTTATGCGCCGGTGCAAACGGATAAAACCATGGAATCGCTGCAGGAGCTTGGAAAAGAATTCGAGCAGTACCTCGGCACCAAACCGGCAACCCAGGAAGAGCTCAGTAAGAGTGTGCACAACAACGTCAACAGCCTGCCCGGACAATACGAAACCGGGAATGCCGTCATGGGTGCACTGCTATCCAACCAACGATTTGGACGCAGCGACGACTATATTTCCACTCTCAAGTCACGTTATGAAGCCATCAAGCTGGAAAACGTCCAGGGCGCTGCGGAAAGTGTTTTGCAGCCCGACAGGCTCACGTGGCTGATCGTTGGTGACCGCGGCGAGATCGAGGGCAAAGTTCGCGCCATGAACCTCGGCAAAGTTGCCATCATGGATGTTGATGGCAACATCATCCAGTAAGCCGGCCAATGGCAGGGTGCGTCTTGGGGGCGTGCCCTACTGGCAGGCGGGAGATTTTAGGATTATTCTGTAGTTCGAGACCAACGGGGAGAATACCCACCATGAATTTCGAAAAAGTAATGTTTGCCTTCTTTATCGTACTGGCTCTCACCCTGAACTTTGGCTTCTTCATTGGCGAAGTAGATGATCCCGTCCATCATGATGGCATGGAACTGGCTGCTGCACTGGTTGTAAGCCTGATCGCCACTGTTATGAAATTCGGAGACCGCTCCCAGATGGGTGCAGTGTTGCTCGCCACCAGCCTGGTGGCTGATTTGCAGCTGCTTATCGCTGCAGGCACCTGGATTTGGGCCGTCAACATATCCAGCTCGGTAACCTTACTGGAGGTCATGCCGCGCATTGTTTCCCTTTCAGGCGGCGCCTTGCTGGCCAACCTCGTTTCGGTGACATTGCTGATAGCAGAGACGATCAGCATACGGCGTTGACAGACACCAACACAGGCTGAATATTTTGCTCCGCCCGCAACCAAGAAATGACGTCGTCTGGATGACGATGCGGCGTATGCGATCGCCGCTGATCATCCTGATGCTGGTTTATTTCTTCTCGGTCCTGGCATTGGTTTCGGTGCCGGGTATCGACGACTCCGGCCAACCGTTCCACATGAGTGCGCTGGACGCCGCTTACTTCATCGCGATTATGCAAACCACTATAGGATTCGGTGAAATCCCCTACGACTTCACGAATTCACAACGCTTGCTGGTTTTCCTGCTGCTACTTCCCAACGTGGTTGCCTGGCTGTATTCAATTGGTACCTTGCTGGGGTTGATCCTCGACAAGCAATTCCAGGCGGCTTTTTTGCGCAACCGCTTCGGCAGCCATGTCAATGCCATAAAAGAACCTTTTTACATCGTTTGCGGCTTTGGCAACACCGGCTCAATGACGGTAACGGGCCTGCTGGCCCGCGGGATTCGAACGGTAGTGATTGAATCCGAGGAAAAAACGGTTCGCCGAATGATGTTGAAGGACCGCTTCGCCCATGTTCCGGCCGTGGTTGGGCGAGGACGCGACCGACAGTTGCTGGAACTGGCGGGTTTATACAAAGAAAACTGCATGGGTGTCATTGCCACCACCAATCATGACCAGGTTAACCTGACCATCGCTATCACGGTAAAACTGCTACGGCCTGAAATATCCGTTTTGGCACGCAGTGAGAACCAACGCGTGTCCGATAATATGGCGTCTTTCGGCACTGATGCGATCATCGATCCCTACCGGATTTTTGCGGGAAGGGTGTCACTGGCCCTGAGTTCGCCCGTCAAGTATCTCGTTGAAGACTGGCTGATCAGCGTGCCCGGCAGCGAGTTGCGCAAGGTCGTTGAACCGCCGCGCGGCCCCTGGATTGTCTGCGGTGCGGGGCGCTTCGGCGGACGCATGATCAAACAGCTACAAAAATCCGGATTACCCGTCACGGTGGTCGACGTTCATCCGGACAGGTTACCCGCTTACGAAAACGCCGTACTCGGCAGGGGCACCGAAGAGCATACACTAGAGGCTGCGGGCATAGCCGAGGCTGAAGGTATCGTCGCATCAACCGGAGATGATATCGACAACCTCTCCATCATCATGACGGCCAGGCACCTGAACCCCCGTTTGTTCGTCATCGCCCGGCAGGATGAGCGTCAGCATAACGAATTGTTTGACAGCTCAGGCGCCGACCTCGTGGCCCGGAGAAGCCGCATCGTTGCGCGCCAGTTTCTGTCTGCCGTGACGACCCCTCTGATGCAATCATTCATGCAGCATCTGCGGCGCAGCGACGAAAAATTTGCCGAACGTGTCGCTGCAAAGTTGAAGCATGTCCTGCAAAATCGCGCGCCAAGTATCTGGGTTTTTGAGCTCAAGGGTGAAATTGCCAGGAACCTGCGCTTTGTCCGGGCGCGGTCCAGCAAGGTCGTGCTGGAACACATTCTCCGCAACAGCCGTAGCGAGGAAAACGAGTTTCTGCCCTGCGTATGCCTGACATTGGAGCGTGGCGCGCAAAGGAAATTTTTACCCGATAACGAAGTCGAACTGCAAATACACGACCGGCTGCTGTTCGCCGGCCGCGACGAGGCCAGGCGACAGATGCTATGGACGCTGCAAGACAGTCATTCGCTCATGGGCAATGCGACTGGCAAACACCTGCCGCGAGGAGGTCTGTGGAGATGGCTGTCTGAGCGCTGAGCTCAAACCCCGGCAGGAAAAGCCGCAGTTACCCCCGACACTCCAGATCGACAAGGTTCTAATCAATTGAAAAACCGTCAGCATCCTGTTGAAACGGCAACTGGCTGCGGACGGATTGTATTTTATCGAGTGTAATTGTCGCAGTTGCGCTGCATTCGGCCGTCGCCAGGTCAATGACTGTGTCACCCAGCGGGTCATAGACAGCACTTCTACCCGAATACTCAAGACCGCGCGGGTCCTTACCGCAGCGGTTGACGCCAATCACGTAGCACTGGTTCTCGATGGCGCGCGCCCGCATCAGGGCTGTCCACGCGGCTGTACGTGGCTCCGGCCAGTTGGCGACAAACAGCAGCAGGTCGTAATCATCACGGTTACGGCACCAGACCGGGAACCTCAGGTCATAGCATATCTGCGGGCAAATCCGCCAACCGCGGTAGCTGAACACCTTGCGCTCACGGCCGGCGACATACCGCTGATCTTCACCACCAAAAGAAAACAGGTGGCGTTTATCGTAGTAAGCCACCTCTCCATCGGGTTGCACCCACAGAAACCGGTTGGCGTTTCCCCTGCTGGTAGAAATAGCCGCACTGCCGCAAAGCACACTGCCCAGCTCACTGGCCAGGGCAGTCATCCAGGCCACCGTCTCACCCTGCATGGTTTCCGGTTCGGCCTCCGCATCACCCAGAAAACCACTGGTAAAGGTTTCCGGAAAAACAACCAGGTCACAGCCGGCGCCATGCTGCCGGGCAATGGTTTCGAGTTGCTGCCGGTTCGCAGCTGGATCCGCCCAGAATAGCTGGGTCTGAACCAGCAGGCATTGCAGGCTTTTCTTGGTCGTCATGGGCGTCATTCTAGCAGGCAGATAATTTGAAGTCGCTCCTGCTCATGGCGATGGCGGCTGAATGATAAACAAACTGGATTTACCTATACTCAAAAGACCTGCATTACATTGAAGCGTCAATAACCGAGGTGAATTATGAACTGGCAAAAAGGAACACCGCAGATGGGTGAGCATCGTGGTTCGGCAAAAATGATGGAGCTTGAAGCCCGGATCAAGAAACTTGAAGCACAATTAACAAAGATGGAAAGCGTATTGGATATAGATGCGGGGGGAGCAAACGTCGAGTTGAAATCTAAGGCGAACCTGAAAATCACTGCGCCTAAAATTGAAATTGAAGGACAGGGCTTAACGGAGGTTAAAGGTAGCTTGCTAAAATTGAACGGTGGAACCAAACCGGTTGCCCGGCTCGGAGACACAATTGCCGGCGGACCGGGAACCGGTTCCATCGTTACGGGTAGCCCGTCGGTCATGGTTTCCTAGATAACCTGGGACTACAAGCAATCCCGAAGCTTGCCATGGCCCCATCCTGGCAAGCTTGCCGACAACTCCATCCCGGGCTGAGTCAGGCCACGAACAGGTAGTCCCTGCCTTCCACTTTTTGATGCTGGTGAAGGAACGCGGCTATCTCCTCCCGCGCCCCGGCAGCGCCGACCGCTACCAACAGCATTACCTCGCCCAGGGATCCGGCTTTTTCGACTGGCCAAACCGGTAAGCCGCGTTTCTGGCCACCGATACGGCGTGGATGCACATCGATGAACCCTTTGACCTCAGCACCTTCACCGACGATCAGGTCGTGCATCAAACGCCCGGTCGGACCCGCACCCCAAATGACGACTGGCTGGTCCTTAAGCCGGTGACGCACGAGAAAATACGCCTTGGCATGCATAAACTTTTCGCGACTGTAAAGCGGATCGGTGTGCGTCAGGCGGGATTCATGCTCACGCCAGCGCAACAGGACCGGCCTCGGTTTACCCATGCGCATCTTACTCGCATCGGCGCGCAGGAACAGATCGTAGTCTTCAGGCCATGAATTGTTCCGGTAACCACGCAATTTCTCCAACGCTGCGCGGCGGAACATGACACCCGGGTTGGGCAAAGGGCTTTCGATAAATATCTGCCTATGCACCTCTGCCGGTTCACGGACTGAATTCAACCAGGCTTGATAACGCTCGAGGCCACCCCTGATACCGTTGTCTGAGAAAATCTCGACGCAACAGCCGGCAATATCGATTGCCGGGTTCTTTCCCAGGTAATTCAATTGCTGCTCCAGGCGCTCTGGCAAGGAAATATCATCCGCATCCATGCGCGCAATGAACCTGCCAATACTGTGGGAAAAACCCGTGTTGCAAGCGTTGACTACGCCGAATCCCTTGCTGTTGAACACCTTCAGGCGAGGATCACTATTGTCCAATGAAGCCAGTGCGGAATCCGTGCTGTGATCATCCACCAGTATCAACTCCAGGCCCTTGAAACTCTGTGACAAAATACTGTCCACTGCCTGCGGCAGAAATTTTCCACCGTTGTGCACAGGCATAACAACAGAGACCAGTGGATTCATACGTTTAAAAACCCTTCCTGCCCGGCAAAAAGTAACAACCGCAAGTGGTCAAATTGGTGTTTCCAAACTGATATACTTGCATCAGAACGTGAAGTATAACTGATAGACCAAAACGATAGCGGAGCGCCTTGAGACACACAGCCATGTACTGCAAAGTTCTTCAACTCGCGCAGCCAGTTCCCGCAAGGGCCGCTGATTAATGCATACCACGGTACGCTTTGTTCTGGCAGGGCGCATTGAAGAAATCATTGCGTGCGACCCCACTCGCACGGTGCTGGAATTTCTCAGGGAGGACAAGGGCCTGACGGGCACCAAGGAAGGCTGTGCCGAAGGCGATTGCGGTGCCTGCACCGTCGTTCTGGGCGAACTGCATGACGGGGCCATCCGTTACCGTGCGGTCAACGCCTGCATCCTGTTTTTGCCAACGCTGGACGGTAAACAGTTACTGACCGTCGAAGACCTGCCGCAACCCAGAGACCGACAGCACACTGAACTGCACCCGGTGCAGCAGGCTATTGTCGACCAGCATGCTTCGCAATGCGGCTTCTGCACCCCGGGCTTTGTCATGTCGCTGTTTGCGATGTATCACAATCATCCTGAAGACTCCATCGGGCGCACCGATATCGACCTAGGACTGGCAGGTAACCTGTGCCGGTGCACCGGGTATGCGCCCATCGTGCGCGCCGCCGAGCAGGCTCTGAAGGCCGGTCGCACAGACCACATCAGCGAACAGGAAGACCGGATCATTGCCTTGTTAAGATCGATCAAACCTGTTGATACACTGCGAATAAGCAGCGGTACCAGGCAGTTTCTTGCGCCCCGCACTACCCGGGAACTGGCTAGGTTGCTGCAGGAACACCCACGTGCCACGCTCGTCGCCGGCGCCACCGATGTGGGTCTGTGGGTTACAAAGCAGGGTCAGCAGCCGGACACGGTCATTTACCTTGGTGAAGTCGCCGAATTAACACGCATCCAGAACGATGACGAACAACTGCATATCGGTGCTGCCGTTTGCTATACCGATGCCACGGCGGCCGTTACGGCCCATTACCCGGGCTTTCTGCCGCTGATCGAACGTATCGGTGCCTTGCAGGTGCGCAACGCGGGCACAATTGGCGGCAATATCGCCAATGGCTCACCGATCGGCGACATGCCGCCCGGGCTGATAGCAGCAGGCGCCAGGCTTGCTTTGACAAGCATGCAGGGACGGCGGCTCATCGAACTTGAAGATTACTTCATCAGTTACGGCAGGCAAGACCTGAGAGACGGCGAATACGTTGAACAAATACTGCTGCCCGTGCCTCCGCCGGAGCAACTTTTTACGACCTACAAGGTGAGCAAGCGCTTCGAACAGGATATCTCGGCGGTTTGCGGTGCATTCTGCCTGCGCCTTGAAAATAACACCATCAGGGATGCACGGATCTGTTACGGCGGCATGGCTGAAATTCCGCAGCGCGCCAGGGCTTGCGAAAGTGCCATGAATGATAAAGCCTGGTGCCAGGAAACCATCGACCAGGCCATGTTGGCCCTGCTCGAGGATTTTGAGCCTATTTCAGATGTCCGCGCCAGCGCGCAGTACCGGATGCGTGTTGCGCAAAACCTGTTGCAACGGTTCTTTCTCGAACATGGCGAGTTCACCTTCCCCGTCCGGATCGGCGCATCCCCCAACGCACCCGGGCGCGCAAATGGCGGAATAAAGGGCAGCAGCAATGCCTGAAGCAAACAACAAGAACAGTAAGCACCGCAAAGCCCGCCGGGTGTTAACCCCCATCGCCCATGACAGCGCGGTCAGGCACGTCTCCGGTACAGCAAATTACGTGGACGACCTGCCGGAACCACGCAACCTGCTGCATTGCTATATCGGCACCAGCGAAGTGGCGCATGCAAGAATCCTGAACATGGACCTGAGCGCGGTTGAAGCTTACCCGGGTGTGGTCAGAGTCATGACACACTCTGATATTCCGGGCAGCAACGACATCAGCCCCGTGCACCTGAACGACGAGCCCCTGCTGACCCACGACCTGGTTGAGTTTGCCGGGCAGCCGCTGTTTGCAGTCGCAGCGGAA
>Ga0316201_10000945_pt1 | contig 18446 bp, 14 predicted proteins | sample CS6wburrow_MG_FD_204516 | JGI IMG/M metagenome (GOLD analysis project Ga0316201, IMG submission 204516) | Coastal sediment microbial communities from Delaware Bay, Delaware, United States - CS-6 worm burrow | ecosystem: Environmental > Aquatic > Marine > Coastal > Sediment | place: USA... | reverse complement strand
CCTTATTTACATTGGTGGCCATGCTTAGATCCACCTCGATATTTTTCCGGCCATCCAGCGAGATTTCAAGTTCCGTGAGCAGTCCTTCGTGAACGGGGTGGACAAAGCCCATGGCCAGCAAAATCAGATCGGCTTCAATCTGCTCTTTGGTTCCGGGTACCGCACTCATCTTTTGGCTGCCATTTACAGATTCCCAGCTAACTTCCTGCACCTCTGCATGGGTTACGCGCTGCTGCATCCCCAGAAATCTGAGGGTGGTGAGACTCCATCTCCGCTCACAACCCTCTTCGTGTGAGGTGGAGGTTTTGAGCGTTTTGCCCCAGTAGGGCCAGGGATTATTGGCGGAACGCTGCTCGGGCGGTTTGGGAAGTATCTCTATCTGGCTTACACTTTTGGCTCCCTGGCGTATGGCCGTACCCACACAATCGGATCCGGTATCGCCTCCACCGATCACCAGAACATGACGGTTCTCAGCGGTAATCCGGTTATCGTATGCCACATAGGCCCCATCGTTAACTTTGTTTTGCTGGGTCAGGTAGTCCATGGCAAAATGGATCCCATCCAGTTCCCTCCCTTCTATGTCCAGGTCCCTGGGTTTCATGGCGCCAATGGCAAGGCACAGGGCATCGTACTTTTCCAGCAGCTCTTTCCCGGAGATATCTTTGCCAATTTCCGTCTCGGTTTTTATCTCAATCCCTTCGGCCATCAGTATCTTCAGCCTGCGGTCAATGATGGACTTATTAAGCTTGAAATCCGGAATCCCATACCTCAGCAATCCGCCAATTTTGCGGTCTTTCTCGAAAAGAGTTACCGTATGACCCGCCCGGTTTAGCTGATCGGCGGCAGCCATTCCGGCCGGACCACTTCCAATTACCGCTACTTTTTTTCCGGTGCGTACACTGGGAGGCATGGGCTTGATATAGCCCTCGGCAAAGGCTTTCTCCACAATGGCGGCTTCGTTCTCCCGGATGGTCACCGTATCTCCGTCAATGTTCAAAACACAGGAGTGTTCACAGGGAGCGGGACAGATTCTCCCGGTGAATTCCGGGAAGTTATTGGTATAATGCAAGCGCTCACTGGCTCCTCTCCAGTCGCCCCGGTAAAGCAGGTCGTTCCACTCTGGAATCAGGTTATCCACCGGACAACCCCAGTGGCAAAAGGGAATGCCACAGTCCATACATCTGGATGCCTGGAGTTGCCTGTCCTCGGAGTTAAGCACCTGTTCCACTTCGGAGTAGTCCGTTTTTCGCTCATGAATCGGTCTGTTTCCAGCCGGTTTTTGCTTTATTTTTAAGAATCCTTTAGGATCGCCCATGGTTCAAGCTTTATTATTCGCTCATCATTTCCACATCTTTCTCTACGCTGGCCAGTTTTTTCCTGGTCTCTTCCAGCGCCAACTCCATAAGTACTTTTTTATACTCATAGGGGACCACCTTAATAAAGCGATCCAAATACACCTCCATATTAGTGAGGATCTTTTCGGCTATCTGACTGCCTGTTAGTTCATAGTGCATGGCAATAAGATCCGATAGTTCCTTCTTATCATTCAGATCCTCCACCAGGGAGAGTTCCACCATTCCCATGTTACAGTAGTAGTCAAAGTCGCCCTCTTCGTCCAGCACATAGGCTACTCCGCCACTCATTCCTGCAGCAAAGTTCCGCCCGGTTTTTCCCAGGACCACCACCCGTCCACCGGTCATATATTCACAGCAGTGATCTCCCACACCCTCCACCACGGCAGTGGCTCCACTATTCCTCACTGCAAAGCGCTCCCCGGCCACACCGGAAATGTAGATTTCCCCCCTGGTGGCTCCGTAGAGGACCGTATTTCCGATGATGATATTCTGATTCGATTCAAAAGTGGACCCCTCCGGAGGAACCACTATAATGCGCCCCCCGGCAAGTCCTTTTCCCAGGTAATCGTTGGTATCCCCTTCCAGGTAAAACTCCATACCCGGAACCAGGAAAGCGCCAAAGCTCTGCCCGGCTGATCCGGCAAATCTCACTTTAATCGTTCCTTCGGGGAGTCCTTCTCCTCCATATCTGCTGGCAATGGTACCTGCCAGCATAGCTCCGGTCGTACGGTCGGTATTCTTAATGGATTTGTGAATGGTGACCGCTTCCTTTTTTTCCAGGGCGGGTTGAGCATCTTCGATCAAACTGTGATCCATCACTCCCTGAAGCTTATGCTGCTGCTCTTCGGTCCGGTGCAGGGCATGCTTTTTTGCTTCAGGCAGGAAAGCCGTCAGACTACTCAGATCCAGGTTTTTTATCTTCCAGTGGCTGATGGCTTCATTCCTTTCGAGAAGATCAGAGCGGCCCACCAGGTCGTCAAAGCGCCGGAAGCCAAGTTCAGCCATATGTTCACGCACATCTTCTGCAATGAAGTGGAAGTAATTTTCTAAAAAGTCCGCTTTTCCCCGGAACTTTTTTCTCAATTCTTCATTCTGTGTGGCCACCCCGACCGGACAGGTATTCAGGTGGCATTTGCGCATCATTACGCAGCCCAGTACCACCAGTGCGCTGGTGGCAAACCCAAATTCCTCGGCACCCAGTAAAGCCGCGATGATCACATCCCTTCCGGTTTTCACCTGTCCATCTGCCTGCAAGACCACCTTGCGCCTCAGGTTGTTCATAACCAGGGTTTGCTGTGTCTCGGCCAGTCCGATCTCCAGAGGCAATCCGGCATGTTTGATGGAGGACGTTGGACTGGCTCCCGTACCTCCCTCGGCACCGCTGATGGTAATCAGATCGGCTGAGGCTTTGGCCACTCCCGCCGCGATGGTTCCTACTCCTGTTTCAGATACCAGCTTCACGGAGATTTTGGCCTTTGGGTTCACGTTTTTCAGGTCAAAGATTAACTGCGCCAGGTCCTCAATGGAGTAGATATCGTGGTGGGGCGGAGGCGAAATCAGGGTAATTCCAGGAATGGAGTAGCGGGTCTTTGCAATTATCTTATCCACCTTATGCCCCGGAAGCTGTCCTCCTTCTCCGGGCTTGGCCCCCTGGGCCACCTTAATCTGGATCTCGTCTGCATTGACCAGATAATGGGTGGTCACTCCGAAGCGGCCGCTGGCCACCTGCTTGATGGCACTCCGCCGGGAATCGCCATTTTCCATGACTTCAAATCTTTGAGGGTCCTCACCACCTTCCCCGGTATTGCTTCTTCCGCCGATCCGGTTCATCGCAATGGCCAGGGCTTCGTGAGCCTCTTTGCTGATGGATCCATAGGACATGGCCCCGGTAACAAAGCGTTTCAGAATGGTTTCGGCCGGCTCAACCTCCTCCAGGGGGATGGGATTCCGTTTATAGCTCAGCAATCCCCTCAGGAAACCAGGACGAGTTGTCTCACAATCCACCAGGGCTGCATATTCCTTGTATTTCTGGTAATCATTGTTCCTGGAGCTCCACTGAAGCAGGGCCACCGTTTCGGGATTCCAGGCGTGGTGCTCCCCGTATTTCAGGTAGGAATATACCCCTTCTGTGAGCATCATGGAATGGATGTCCTCGGTATATGCCTTCCTGTGAGTGATCAGGACCTCTTTGGCAATCTCCTCCATCCCGATTCCTCCGATGCGACTCACGGTCCCTTCAAAGTAGCGATCTATAACCTCAGAGTGGATCCCGACGGCTTCGAAAATCTGTGCCGAACGATAACTCCTCAGGGTGCTGATCCCCATTTTTGACAGGATCTTTAGCAAGCCTTTGTTCAGGGCTTCAATGTAGTTTTCCTGTGCCTTGTCGAAATCCTGCTGGATCACCCTGTTTTGAACCAGTTTCTCAATGATGGCAAAGCTCATATATGGGTTAATAATACTGGCCCCATAGCCAAAGAGCAGGGCAAAGTGCATGACTTCACGGGGTTCGGCCGACTCCACTACAATGTCGATCTGCATCCTCTTTCTCTTATTGATCAGGTGGTGGTGCACCGCAGATACAGCCAGCAGACAGGGGATGGGGGCCCGTGTTTCGCTGATATCCCTGTCAGAAAGGATAATATAGTTGTTGTTCTCATCCACGGCCTCTTCCGCCTGGCGGCAGACATCCTCTACTGCCTTTTCCAGTCCTGCGGCTCCCTGGGATGCTTCAAAATGGATGGGGATTACCCGGTTGGAGAAGCCTTTATACCGGAGATTCTTGACCACCTGGAAATAGGTATTGTTGATGATCGGACTGGTGAACATAACCATTTTCACATGGTCTGGTGTCTCGTTCAGGATATTGGTCTGCAGGGAACCCAGATAACTGGTCAGAGTCATCACCATCTCTTCTCGTATGGGATCAATGGCCGGATTGGTCACCTGGGCAAACAATTGTTTGAAATAGGCAAAGAGCCTGTAGGGCTTTTTACTGAGAACCGGAGCGGGGACATCATTTCCCATGGACCCGATGGGCTCCTTGGCCGATTCGGCCATGGGTTTAATAATGGTCTCAATATCCTCCCGGCTGTAGTTAAAGGAGGTCAGATACTCCTTGTAGGCCTCTCCCAGTCCGGGTGCCACAATGTTTCCAGTTTGAATATCCTCCAGGTTTACCATATTCTTCCCGATCCAATCCATATAGGGATGTTCCGAAGCAAGCTGCTCTTTCAACTCTTCATCCCGGTAGATCTTGCCCTCCTGCACATCCACAAGGATGATCTTTCCCGGCTTCAGCCGGCCTTTTTCTCTGATATCTTCCGGAGCAAAGGTCTGGACCCCAACCTCCGAACCCATGACCATCAGGTCATCTTTGGTGATCACATAGCGGGAAGGACGCAAACCGTTGCGGTCCAGCATTCCCCCGATATATCTTCCATCGCTGAAAATAAGTGATGCCGGACCGTCCCATGGTTCCATAAACGTGGAATGGTACTGGTAGAAGGCTTTTAACTCAGGGGAAATGGGATTCTTCTGGTTCCATGATTCAGGAATCAGAATGGACATGGCATAGGGAAGCGATTTGCCACTCATCACCAGGAATTCCAGAACATTGTCCAGGGATGCCGAATCACTTTTATGGGGTTCGATCACCGGGTAGATCTTCTCCAGATCGCCCAGAACATCAGATTTCAGAATAGACTCTCTGGCCTGCATCCAGAAACGGTTTCCCTTTACCGTATTTATCTCTCCGTTGTGGGCCAGCATTCTGAATGGCTGTGCCAGATCCCAGCTGGGAAAAGTGTTGGTGCTGAATCGGGAGTGAACCAGGGCAATGGCACTCTCCATCCTTGCGTCCTGCAGATCCAGGAAATACTCTCCCAGCTGCTCCGAGGTGAGCATTCCTTTGTATATAAGGATCCTGGTGGAAAGACTTGGAAGGTAGAAAAGAGCTTTCTCTTTCAGTTTGGAACCTGCTACGAACTTCTCCACCCTTTTACGGATGACATAGAGTTTGCGCTCCAGTACTTCCTGTGGCAGATCGGCTCCAAGCAGGATCTGCTTCATATTGGGTTCGGCCTTCCTGGCAATCTCTCCAATAACACTGCTGTCCCTGGGGACCTCCCGGAAGCCGATGAGCTTTACCCCCTCATCGCTGACGATCTGGACCAGGTACTCCTCACACTTTTTAGCCTCCCCGGCATCCCTGGGGAGGAAGACCAATCCGGTTCCGAACTGGCCCTCATGAGGAATGGTATACCCTTGCATCAGGTAAAAATCACGAGGGATCTGGATCATCACGCCTGCACCATCGCCCGTTTTGCTATCTGCCCCTTCGGCTCCCCTGTGTGTCATATTCACCAGGGTTTCCAGTCCGCGCTGTATTATGTTGTGTGATTTCTTTCCCTTCAGATGGGCTACAAAGCCAATACCACAATTGTCGTGTTCAAAATCACCACGATATAGTCCGGCTTGTTCAGGTCTTATATATTCCTTCATATCCTGCATTAAGAGCCTTTAAAAAAAAGCCGCTCTCAAACTTGTCTGAGAACGGCTTTTCATTGATTTCAGTTCATACCATTCTCACCCGGACCAAATGATCCTCTTTGCAACATGTCTTTTCTCGGTATTTGAATGATTTTTCATAGAGTCATTTGCTCTGCAAAGATAGCTATTATAATTACGAATCAAAACAAAGAGGTCAATTTACCCTATTTTTTGAAGCTGAAAACTGTTAATAACTTATAAACTGAAAGGGCTGCTTCAAACGAAGCAGCCCTTTTCTTCTTCCTTAAAGCACCTGATTTAATCCAATGTGCTGTGCCATAAGGCTTAATTATATGCAGATTCACCGTGTTCATAAATATCAAGTCCTTCTTCCTCGATGCGTTTGGACACTCTTACTCCAATGGTCTTTTTCAGAGTAAAGAAAACCAGGAAGCCCAATCCCATCGCCCAGGCTGCTACTGCACCTACTCCCAAAAGCTGTGATCCCAGCTGTGCAGCGCCACCCCCGTAAAGAAGGCCATTATCCGTACTTAGAAATCCAACCATAATGGTTCCCAGGGCCCCGTTCAGCCCATGCACGGAGACAGCACCTACCGGATCATCGATCTTCAGGACCTTGTCGAAAAACTCTACTCCGAATACCAGCAGGATCCCTGCAAGAATGCCGATAATGACGGCTCCGCCCGGACTGACTACATCACATCCGGCTGTTATGGCCACCAGGCCGGCCAGCGCTCCGTTCAGGGTCAGAGAGAGTCCCGGCCGTTTGTATCTGCTCCAGGTCACGATCATGGCTGTAACAGCTCCGGCAGCCGCTGCCAGGTTGGTGGTAATAAAAATATGGGAGATGGCGGAGGCATTTTCACTTCCTGCAGCCGCCAGCTGTGATCCGGGATTAAATCCAAACCACCCGAACCAGAGGACAAACACCCCCAGTGCTCCGAATGCCAGGTTTTGGCCGGGTATGGCCCTGGCCTTGCCTTCGCTGGTGTATTTTCCGATCCGTGGACCAATGACAATGGCACCCATCAGGCCTACCCACGCGCCCACCGAGTGTACCACAGTGGATCCTGCAAAATCATGAAAGGGAGTACTCAGAGTGGATAGCCAGCCACCTCCCCAGACCCAGTGTCCGGAAATGGGATAGATTATGGCTGTGATCGCAATGCTGAATACGATATAGGCTGAGAATTTGGTCCGTTCGGCCACAGCACCGGATACAATGGTGGCAGCTGTGGCTGCAAATACAGTTTGAAACATCAAGGATGCCTTATCGGGGACTCCGTTGATTTCATTGCTGCCAAAAAAGAGTGAGATTTTTCCTACAAAGCCACCCAGATCTTCTCCGTACATCAGGGTATAACCCAGGATCCAGAAAATCAGGGAGCCAATGGAAAAGTCCATCAGGTTTTTCATCAGGATGTTGGCGGTGTTTTTGGTCCGGGTGAAACCGGCCTCAACCAGGGCGAAGCCGGCCTGCATTAACATCACCAGGACAGCTGCAATCAGGATCCATACGGTATCGATGGAGACTGCAAACTCAGAAACGACGGTTGTAATATCTTCCATAGTAATTGTTTTTTCTGTTATTGGTTATTTTATCAGTCTTTTATGTACAGCGATTCATCTCCCCGTTCCCCCGTGCGGATACGGATACTCTCATCCAGGGTGGAAATGAAGATTTTTCCATCACCCACCGCGCCGGTGGCTGCAGATTTTAGGAGGGTGTCCACGGTTCTTTCCAGGTTCACCTCACGGACCACGATCTCCAGATAGAGCCGTTCAATACTGCTGGTATCATAGGCGATACCCCTGTAAACCCTGCTCTCGCGGGCCATCCCAACGCCTCGGGCCTCCCAGAAGGAAAAGAATTCAATGCCATTTTCGTGAAGAGCCTCTTTGACTTCTTCAAACTTTGTCTTTCGAATGATTGCTTCAATCTTTTTCATGGATTCTATATTTAAAATGATATGCCTGCAACTACATGAAACTGTTCGGTATCCGGATTCAGGATCAGAGCACCACTTAGGGGTAAGGAGTAAGAATCTGTGATTTTTACTTTTTTGCTTGCCGTCAAGCCAATATTGCACACGGCGAAGTCAGATTCATCCGCGTCAGCTTCCATGGTATGCCATCCGTTTCCTGCACCGAGCACAAAACCAAAAGAATCAAACCCATAGGCTACTTCGAAGTACATGTCACCTCCGGCCGTCCCGGCAGAGCCGGCTTCATTTAGGAAATAATTGGCTCCAAGTGAAAGCCCTCCGATCTCATAGCCCAGATTGATCTCAAAAGCATGGGATCCGGTTTCAGTGCTGTAGTCGAAATAAGGGGTCCCCGGGAAATAATAATCGGTCAATCCAATACTCAGGCCGAAGTCGAAGCCATAGGAAAAATAAAGATCGGCTTCAGCAGCCTCGTCGGAGGTAAAACAATAGGATCCCCAGCCTCCGATTGAAAAATTGCCAAGGCCGAGCTCCACATAGGGCTGGATGGCCGGTCCGGTTCCAAATTTTGTACCTCTCCAGAGGTAGCTGCTTACCAGGTCCCCTCCCACACTGAAAGGGGAAGATGGATCTTCCTGTTGAGCATTCAGTTTCCCCGGAGTAATTATCATAGATACCATCAGGAGTACCGTGACTCCAAAAAACAGAGGTGTTTTCTTCATAATTGAAAGTTTTAAGGGTTTATTAATTACAATTCGAAACAAAAGTAGATAAATAAGTTTTACCCCCTAATAAAATAGGGTGAAATGTTTAAAAAATGTAAAATAAAAAAACGAACCCCCTTTCTAAATAGGGGTAATGTTCTAATAAATAGTATAATTATATGATGGCCCCTTATTTTGACTTATATCACTCCTGTCTTAATCCTTGATTGGTTTTACTCAAATCCGTAAATTGGCCGGATATGGTACGACGAATCATTTTTCTTTTCCTTCTGCTGCTGCAGATCTCCCCGGTGTTAGTTGCGCAGAAAACGGCACTCCTTATTATTGACGTGCAGGAATTCTACTTCCCTGGTGGTAGGATGCAGCTGGAGAATCCGGAACTTGCAGGCATGAATGCCGGGCTGTTGCTGGATCACTTCAGGCAGTGTAAAATGCCTGTTTATCACGTCCGGCATAATTTTGAACCTGGAGGGAATATCCATCCTTATGTTAAACCGCAGCTCAATGAAGCAGTTATTTCCAAAGACCAGGTCAATGCATTTGCCGGGACCGGACTGCTGGAGCTGATGCAGAAAGACTCTGTGGAGCAACTGGTAATTTGCGGCATGCAAACTCATATGTGCCTGGAGGCTGCCGTCAGGGCTGCTTTTGACTTTGGATTCACCTGCCTGGTTGCTGCTGATGCCTGTGCGACCAGATCCCTGCAATATGAAGAGCATATCATTCCTGCCAAATACGTTCATTATTCAACCCTTAACACGCTCCAGGGGTCCTATGCACGGGTCCTCACCACCGATGCGATAATCAGGGAGTTCTCTCAAAGCGCAGAGTAGCACTGTCTTTTTTCTGCTTTTATATTACCTTTGGCGGATCAGATAAGTGAAGAGATGAGCAGTAACAGCAAAGAGGAAATCAGTAGGATTCTGGAAAAGGAGGCGGAAGCCATTCGTTCCATTCCAGTAAGCAGCGAGTATGATGAAGTGGTGGAATTGATCTACGATAAAGTGCATCAACGGGGAGGTAAGATCATTGCCAGCGGGATGGGAAAGGCAGGACATGTGGCCAACCATATGGCTACTACCCTGAGTTCCACCGGTACTCCGGCACTTTTCCTGCATCCTAGCGAGGCCCAGCATGGTGATCTGGGGATTATCAGGGAAAATGATATCCTGATGGTTTTGTCCAACTCCGGGAAAACCAGGGAGATCCTCGAACTGGTGGAGCTAACTTACAAGCTGCATGCAACTGTTCCGGTGGTAATTATAACGGGAAATCCGGAGGGTCCCCTGGCCATGGTCTCCAAACTGGTACTATTTACTGGAAATCCCACCGAGGTGTGTCCGCTGGGTCTGACTCCAACCACCTCAGCAACAGCCATGGCGGTGATTAGTGATGTTTTGGTGGTTCTGATGATGAAGCGGATAAACTTTACTCCAGGGGATTATGCTCGCAGGCATCATGGGGGCTACCTGGGGGAAAAATCAAGGGAGGCCCTAAATGAGAATTGAAAGAGAGAATTCGGCCGGCCTGGTCATCGATATCCAGGGGAAACTCTTTCCTCATATGGATCAGAAGGAGACCCTGCTCAGGAAATGCACCACCCTGATTGAGGGACTGAAAGTCCTGGGTGTTCCTCTGGTAATCACGGAGCAGTATCCCAAGGGGCTGGGGGCTACGGTGGAGGATATTGCCAAGCTTGTTGCCGGGGACCCGCTGGTGGAGAAACTCACTTTCTCCTGTTGTGATGAGCCAGCCGTCTTACAGACTGTTCCCTTTCAGAATCGGAAGACCATTCTCATTTGCGGCATTGAAGCCCATGTTTGTGTGTTGCAATCCGTGGTAGACTTTCTTGCAGCCGGTTACCTGCCGGTAGTGGTAGAGGATTGTATCTCCTCACGAAGTCCGGAGGATAAGCGGGTAGCGGTGGAACGGATGCGTTCAGAGGGGGCCATCCTCACCACCTGCGAGTCAATCCTGTTCGAGCTTGCCAGAGTGGCTGGCACAGAGGAATTTAAAGCCATTTCCAGGCTGGTAAAATAGGAGCTGTATGCAAAAAATATATGCAGTAGGCGAGACACTTCTCGATATCATCTTCAAGGGAGCGGAACCGCAAACGGCCAAGCCGGGGGGGTCCGCGTTCAATACCTCCATCACCCTGGGACGCCTGGGGGCGCCCATCCATTTTATCAGTGAGATGGGAACTGACAAGGTGGGGGACCATATCCTGGAATTTATGAAAGAGAATGGGATGGGAAGCAAGTACATTTCCAGGTATTCCCTGGGGCAAACGGCTATAGCCCTGGCCTTTCTCAATAAAAACAACGATGCCGAATACGTGTTTTATAAGGATTACCCGGCTCAGCGTCTGGAAGTAGAATTTCCTGAATTCCAGAAGGATGACTTGTTTGTTTTTGGTTCTTTCTACTCCCTGAATCCCGGGATCCGGCCAAGGGTGAAAGAGCTATTGGAGAAAGCCAAAGGTGCCGGCGTCACACTCATTTATGATCCAAATTTCAGGAGCAGCCATGTAGCCGAGAAAGAAAAGCTGCTTCCCTTGATTCGGGAGAACCTGGCTTTTTCAACGCTGGTAAGGGCTTCCGATGAGGACATGCGGAATATCTTTGGCACAAAAAGTCCGGATGAAGCCTGGGAAAAACTTAGCCCCTACACAGAGGCCCTGATCTATACCGCCTCCGCGCAAGGGGTTTATCTGCGGACCTCCTCACTTCAGTTTCATGTGGAGATAGAGCGCATTGAGCCGCTCAGCACCATTGGTGCCGGCGATACCTTTAATGCAGGACTTCTTTATGGCTTGTGGAAGAAGGGCTATAAAAGAGAGGAGATAGGAACCTTAAGCCAGGCTCATTGGGAGGGACTGATCGCAACTGCTATTCAGTTCTCCAGGGAAGTTTGTCTGAGCTATGATAACTACCTGCCATCGGGATATGCCAAACATTTTAAACAAAACAATTAATATGGAAAAGAGAAAATTAGGCGTAGCTGCCCTCCCGGTATCTCCCATTGCCTTTGGAGCATGGGCTATCGGCGGATGGATGTGGGGTGGCTCCGATAAAAAGGATGCCTTGCGAGCCATTCATGCCTGTCTCGATCAGGGAATTACTACCCTTGATACGGCACCCATTTATGGGTTTGGCCTTTCGGAGGAATTCGTGGGTGAGGCCATAAGGGGGAAGCGCGACAGCTACGAGATTCTCACCAAATGCGGGATGCGCTGGGAAGGAACAAAAGGGGAGTATTTCTTTACGACCAAAGATAATAATGGGGTCCAGCGGGATATTTACAATTACTCCGGACCTGAAAGCATCATCGCAGAATGTGAGGAAAGCCTGAAGCGCCTGGGGACCGATTACATTGATCTTTATCAAATTCACTGGCCCGATCACAGCACGCCTGTGGAGGAAGCCATGGAAGCTTTCCAGACCCTGATGAAACAAGGCAAGATACGGGCTGCCGGAGTGAGCAACTATTCTGTGGAACAGATGGAACAGGCGAATTCGGTGGTGGAACTCAGCTCCAACCAGGTCCCCTACAGCATGGTCCGCAGGGAGATTGAGAAGGATGTGGTTCCCTGGTGCCTGGAAAATAAGTGCGGAATCCTGGCTTATAGTCCGCTCCAACGCGGATTGCTTACCGGAAAAATTACGCCCGATTATCCCTTTGCCCCGGGGGATAATCGTCCTGAAACACCTCATTTTAAGCCTAATAACCTGATTATAATAAACCAGTTTCTGGATAAGATCAGGCCCCTTGCCGAGGAGAAGGGTGCGACCCTCTCACAGCTGGTGATCGCATGGACCCTCCGTCAGCCCGGAATAACCGTGGCTCTGGTGGGTGCGAGGACCGAGGAACAGGTAAAGCAGAACGCCGGAGCCATGGAGCTGGAGTTAGGGGATGATGAGCTGGCAAAAATCAACAGGCATCTGTCGAAACTCAAGCTGGACCTGGGCTGATTATTCTCCCAGGATAAGACTGCCTGTCATCTGATCCCGGTCCAGTAAAAGTCCTTTGTTCCATTTACCTCGGTAAACCTGGATAATATTTACCTGCTCGGGGAAATATTCTGTAAGTATGGAATTGTGGACGGTGATCGTTCCTGGAGTTGCCACCTTTGTAGATTCCAGGTAGCACCAGATGGCATTGGATTCAGGCTCTTTCCCCAGGAAATCCAGTGCAAGCTTTGTTCCGTTTACCTCCAGGGTCAAATCTTCCAGGAGGTAAAGCATCAGGAGACTGTCGGCGTCGCGATGTTCCAGTTCTGTGGCCAGTTGTGTATAAATCCCGGTTCGCTCCAGCAAAGCCCGGTCCAGATCATCCGGAAAGATCCGTATGGATATTTCAAAGCGTTCTCTATCCTGATTGTACCTGATCTCGGTCAGGCTGACATAGAATTTATGTATCACCCAGCTGCTGCAAAGAATCAGGGCAAGCAGAAAGAGTCCGGAGAGTATTCTATTTCTGCCGGTAGACATAAGCAAATTTAAGTCAAACAAATATGCTAATTCTTTTTTAACTTTAGGACTTTCAAAATCAGCCATATGATGAAAAGAATAAGTGCCGGTTTGTTAATCGGCATCGTGGCAGGCTCCATGTTAGCCCAGGAAAGGCCGGACCCCTCCAAAAATCCATTCAGGCAAATGCGAACGGAGTTTAATACCCCCAATGCCTACAGGACCGGTTCGGGTGCACCCGGACAACTGTATTGGCAGCAGGAGGCCAACTATCAGATTTCCATCGTACTGAATGATGAAACGCAGCAAATCAGGGGGGAGGAGCGGATCGAGTATATAAATCATTCACCCGACAAACTGAATTATCTCTGGGTACAGCTGGATCAGAATATGAGGCAGCAAGAGAGTCTCACCAGGCTCACCATGCCCATGAGACTGGGTCAGCGCATGCATCCCTACTATATGGGGATGTTTTTGAGTGACTTCGATGGGGGCTTTAAAATTGAACATGTGGGCGACGGCGCTGGGGGGGCTCTGCCCTATACCATCAATTATACCATGATGCGGATTGATCTTCCGGAGCCCCTGGAACCCGGAGGCAAAGTGGATCTGGAGATAAAATGGTGGTACAATGTGAATGATCGCTTTAAAGACGGGGGTGGACGTTCGGGAAGTGAATATTTTGCCGACGAAGATTCTTACATCTATACCATTGCTCAATTCTTTCCCCGTATGGCCGTGTACAGTGAATTGGAGGGCTGGCAGAACCATCAGTTTACCGGAAGATCAGAGTTTGCTCTGCCATTTGGAGATTACCAGGTGGAGATTACCGTACCCTCCGATCACGTGGTGGGAGCCACCGGGGTACTTGTGAATGCTGATGAGGTACTGTCCAAAACAGAACTTAAGCGGCTGGAAAAAGCCAGGGATTCCTTTGAGGAACCTGTGTTCATTGTGACAGAGGAAGAAGCTGTAAAAGCTGAGAAGAACAAGTCCTCTTCCACCAGCACCTGGAAGTTCCATGCTGAAAATGTGCGTGATTTTGCCTTTGCCTCTTCCCGGAAATTTATCTGGGATGCCATGGCTGTGCAGTTCGGAGATCGCAAAGTGCTGGCCGCCTCCCTCTATCCCAAGGAGGGAAATCCGCTATGGGAAAAGTATTCCACCCGGGTGGTGGCACACACCCTCCGGGTTTATTCCCGATTTACCTTTGACTATCCTTACCCGGTTGCCTATTCGGTCCATACCAGGGAGATTGGAATGGAGTACCCGATGATCTGTTTTAACGGGGGACGTCCCCTGCCGGATGGCACCTATTCGGAAGCGACCAAATGGGATATGATCGGGGTGATTATCCACGAGGTTGGGCACAACTATTTCCCCATGATTGTGAATTCCGATGAACGCCAGTGGACCTGGATGGATGAGGGGCTCAACTCCTTTCTTCAGGGTATCGCAGAGCGGGAATGGGATCATGATCATCCTTCCCCCATGGGCAAACCTGCAGATATTGTCTCCTATATGAGAGGCGACAAGTCCAATATTGCCCCCATTATGACTCAGGGGGACCTGGTGAAGCAATTCATGGCCAATGCCTATAACAAACCTGCCACCGGCCTGAATATTCTAAGGGAGACCATTATGGGCAGGGAGCTTTTCGACTTTGCCTTCAAACAATATGCCCAGCGTTGGATGTTCAAGCATCCCACTCCCGAGGACCTGTTCCGGACCCTGGAGGATGCATCCGCAGTGGACCTGGACTGGTTCTGGAGAGGTTGGTTCTATGGTACCGATCATGTGGACATCTCCCTGGACCGGGTGCTTGCCATGAAACTGGCTCCGGGCAATCCAGCCGATGTTAAAGCGCTGCAAAAAAAGGAGGAAGAAGCCAAACCTGAATCCATAGCGGTCCAGCGAAACCGTGCATCCATGCAGTCCATGGTGGAAAGAGATCCGGCCATGAAGGATTTCTACAATGAGTATGATCCGCTTGCTCCGGATAAATCAGATGAGGAAGCCTATTCCAGATACCAGGCAGGAATGTCCGATCAGGAGAAACAGTGGCGGGCCATGAAAGGCTTCGTTTATCAGCTGGATTTCTCCAATGTGGGCGGAATGGTGATGCCCCTGGTCCTGCAGTTTGAATATGCAGATGGAAGCACGGAGCTGCTGAGAATTCCGGCTCAGATCTGGAATCAGAATAATCTGAAAACCTCCAAGGTATTCCTTCTGGAGAAAGAGCTGACGGGGGTAACTCTGGATCCCTTTCTGGAAACAGCCGACTGCGACCTGAGTAACAATCACTGGCCTCCCCGTATCGAAGAGAACCGTTTTGAGCTTTTCAGGGGCTCGGGCAGAAGGGGAGGAGGAGCTTCCAACCCCATGCAGAATCAGCAGAACAGGTAGGTTCAGACCAGGATATTGTCTATGTAGGCCAGCTCATCCCTGGTGAAATCCAGCTTGTTCAGGGTGGCCACGTTGGCTTCCAGCTGCGCAACGGAGCTGGCTCCGATCAGTACGGAAGTGACCTGTTTCTTTTCCAGGATCCAGGCCAGGGCCATCTGGGCCAGGCTCTGACCACGTTGTTCTGCATGCTGGTTCAAGGCCTTTACCTTTACCATGGTTTGGGGATCCAGATGCTGTTTCCCCAGGAAAATACTTTCGCTGTCGATCCGGGAGCCTTTGGGGATCCCATCCAGGTAACGGTCGGTCAGCAGGCCCTGGGCCAGGGGACTGAAGGGGATACAACCCACACCCCGTTTTTCCAGCACATCCAGCAATCCGTCCTCCACCCACCGGTCGAACAAATTGTATCTGGGCTGGTGGATCAGGCAGGGGGTTCCCAGCCTCTCCAGGATATCCACTGCCTGGCTGGTCTGCCCGGCATCATAGTTGGAGATGCCCACGTAGAGTGCTTTGCCCTGCTGTACCGCACTATGCAGGGCCATCATGGTCTCCTCCATGGGGGTTTCCGGATCGGGACGGTGGGAATAGAAGATATCCACATACTCCAGCCCCATTCTCTTCAGGCTCTGGTCCAGGCTTGCCATCAGGTATTTCCGGCTGCCCCACTCCCCGTAGGGACCTTCCCACATCAGGTAACCCGCTTTGGTGGAGATGATCAGTTCGTCCCTGTGTGGGGCCAGTTCCGCCTGCAGAATATGTTTCAGATTAGCTTCGGCACTTCCGGGAGGGGGACCGTAATTGTTGGCCAGGTCAAAATGGGTGATTCCCAGGTCGAAGGCTCTGAGCAGTATATCCTTCATTTTCTGGTAATCCCCTCCGCCTCCAAAGTTATGCCATAGTCCGAGAGAAACTGCCGGGAGCAGGAGTCCGCTGTTGCCACAGCGCTTGAATTTCATCTGATCGTAGCGGGTACTGGATGCCATATAGCTCATAGGTAAGGGGTTTTTATTTCTTAAGAAGTGGAATTTTATATAGAATGGAGTAGGAGAATCCAAAACTCCGGTTCTCCCCTCCGGTACCGTATCCGGGAATAAGCTCCGGAACCATCAGCGGATCCATGTCAGGATTAAGCAGCAGTTTTAATCGAAGGGTCCAGCCCAGGAAAAAATTTGGAAGTATTTCCGCTTTCATGCTACCGACCAGTTCTGCCCAGTGCCCGGTCAGATTGTTTTCATAAATCCCGGGTTGATAATCCCCCCAGTAAGCGTTCCTTACTCTTATTCTGTCAATACTGTGTGAGAAAGGAGACATGCCGTACCTGAGGCCCACAGTAATGCTATGATGCATGGACCGGTCCTTCAGGGGAAGAATATTGTAATCGATCCCTGCCCGGGCATAGAGTCCACTGGCCTTGTAATCAAACAGCTCTTCGCTTTCTGAAATACTGGAGTAACCCAGTTCAAATACCGGATAAATGTTCTTGTAGATCTCGAAATCGGCTGAAACTTCTGCCCCTGTTTCAGAGGGATCAGCAAAAATATAGAGGAATCGGGCCAGATCGATCCCAAATCTGGGACCAAAGGTCCGGAGGGTGTCCTGAGCTGATACCTGTCCGAAAAGGCCCAGGGCAAAAAGCAAGAGGGCAGCCTTAGAGATAAAGCCAGATATGTACTTCATTACTTTCATATTCAGCATCAATCATCTCATTCAAAATGCTGTCTTTTTTTATACTTCCACCGGTGGATTCCAGCTGGTCCAGGGTGAACAGACTGCCAAAACCACAGCCATAGGAGATCAAATAGAGTTCGTGCTGATAGTAGATGGTCAGGGTGTCGCTCAGGCTATCCACCTGGATCGCAAACCTGGAAAAGCTATGGTTGGGATCCAGGGGGACCACAAAGCCGGATGCGGATTCTGAGTTGTACAGGAGACTATCCGGCACACCCTCCCGGATTCCAAGGAGGGTAAAGGAAGTCACTGTCGTGTCTGTCGTTGCCCCCTCTTTCTCGGTTTTAAATGTGGCTACCAGTTCCGAATCATAGCTTTCATCACAAAGCTCCACGACAAGGCAGCCTGTCATAAAAACTGTGATGCTGAGTAGCAGGATCCGGAGCTTCATGGCTTTTTTCTATTCTCTTCCTTTCAGGTTCTCCTGGAGCCAATCCAGGTACAGATTGTAGAGGTGCATCTGGCTGTTCATATCATATGCAACGCCGTGTGCTCCCGGAGGATAGATTTTCAAATCGATATTTTTTCCGGCATCTATCAAGGCCTTGGCCAGCTGAAAGGTGTTCTGGGGGTGCACGTTATCATCCATCAGGGAGTGTACCAGCAACATCTTTCCTTCCAGGTTTCCGGCCAGGTGCACCATGGAGCTATTCTTGTACCCCTCTTCGTTTCCAGGCAGAAGGCCCATGTACTTCTCGGTGAGCACACAGTCGTAGTTCCGGTGGTCGGAGATGGCTGCGGTTACAATTCCCGCCTTAAACACATCGGGATGGAGCAAGAGAGACATGCCGGCTGAGAAACCGCCAAAACTGTGTCCCATGATCCCGATTCGCTCCCGGTCTATCCAGGGCTTATCAGAGAGGTACAGGGCTGTTTCTGCAAAATCGTGGGTTTCCCAAACGCCCAGTTGTTTATGAACAACTTTTTCGAACTGGCTTCCATATCCCCCATTCCCCCGGTTATTGATATTGACAACCACGTAGCCCTGCTGCGCCAGGTATTGATTCCAGCCACTGGTTTCGAAGCTGTTGTAAACTCCCTGGGAACCCGGTCCGCCATACACTGCCAGAAGCAGGGGATAGGACTTCTGGGGATCAAAATCCATGGGTTTGATCAAATAACCATCAATATCCTGTCCGTCCGAGGTAGTAAAGGAGAAAAGCTCCCGGGGAGCATACTCGTACTTTTCCAGGTGATCCAGTGTTCCCTGGTGGCCGGCCAGATTCTTAATCAGCTGACCCTTGCTATCACGAAGGTCCATGGTGGAGGGGGTGGAGGTGCTGGAGTAGGTATCTATAAAATAGC
>Ga0316201_10000944_pt1 | contig 18446 bp, 16 predicted proteins | sample CS6wburrow_MG_FD_204516 | JGI IMG/M metagenome (GOLD analysis project Ga0316201, IMG submission 204516) | Coastal sediment microbial communities from Delaware Bay, Delaware, United States - CS-6 worm burrow | ecosystem: Environmental > Aquatic > Marine > Coastal > Sediment | place: USA... | reverse complement strand
TAATAGGTGATATTTAACGTGGTGCGAATAACGAAATTAAAAATCATTTTAAAAAAAACATAGCGAAACGATAATATTTTTGCTGTGTTTAACTATTTTTATTTTAAATAATAATAAGTTATAAATATAAGCAATTTATATTCCGTTCATTATTGGAAAGAAGATAATTTATGACTTTATAACCCTATAATATATATTATTATATAACAATGGAGGTTAATTTTTTATTTAAAAGGGAAAAATGAATTTTAAATCTTCCCTCATAATTATTTATTTCATGAGTAAATCAAGTCAAAATTAGAATTGCTGCATCAATCTTGACAAGTTTAATCTGTGTCAAAACGATTGGTATAATAAATCAATTTATCCATTATCTGTTATTAACCACCCATTATGACAATGTCTATTATTCGCTTATTTGATCACCTCATTTCTAAACTGTCCCGAAAAATTCCGCTCCGAACCGTCATTATTGTGCCGTTTGTCATACAAATTTTTGCGGTAGTGGGATTGACGGGATGGCTTTCATTTAAAAATGGACAAAAGGCGGTTGATGATCTTGCTACCCAGTTACGCAGTGAAGTGGCGACTCGAATTCATCAGCATCTTAAAACCCATACGACGATGCCACATCGGGCTAATCAAATTAATGCCAATGCCATTCGTCTCGGTCAACTGAATTTAGAAGATACCCCAGCCATAGAACGCCATTTATGGAAACAGATACAACAGTTTGATACGGTGAGTTACGTCGGTATTGGCACTGAAAAGGGCCGCTATGTTGGAGCGCAATTGCTTGATAATGGCGCTACCCTTGTCGAAATTTTAGATCAAAGCACAGGAAATCAGCTCGAAATATGGGAAACTGATAATGCGGCTACTCATACCAAACTGAGAGAAACGTTACCAAACTACGCGCATCAAGATCAAGCTTGGTACGCGAAAGCGGTGACAGAAACTAAGCCGGTTTGGAGCCAAGCTTATTTTTCCAGTCGACGTACCACACTTTCGGTTAATCAGCCCATCTACAATGATCTGGGTCATCTATTGGCCGTTGCAACGGCTGATATCAGTGCTTTAGAAATGAGTCAATTTCTGCGTGACTTGAAAATTGCTCAAACGGGACAGTCTTTTATTCTTGAACGTGAAGGTTTCATGGTAGCGACTTCGACGACTGAAAAACCGTATCGCAACGTCAAACTGGCAGAGCTTCAAAACGTCGCGCCAGCATTCAAAGGCGTTGCATCGCAACACTTAAAAAAAGCAGAGCCTTTTATTAAAGCAACAGAAAGTCGTAATGCTTTGACTCGCGCCACGGCAGAGTATTTAACACAATACTTTGGGAATTTGGCCCTGATTAAGTCTATAAAAAACCTTGAGTTTTTAGAAAATAGCAAGCGCTATTTTCTCCAAGTGAAGCCATTTAAAGATAATTTAGGGCTAGATTGGCTGATTGTGGTTGTTGTGCCTGAAACGGATTTCATGGGGCATATTGAGGCCAATATGTATTACATTATTTTATTGTGTCTGGCCGCTTTGGCTATCACGATTTGGGTGGGTATTTTTACGGCTCAATGGCTTATCCAACCGATTTTACGTTTAAATACGACGGCTAAGGCCCTTGCGAAGGGTGAATGGCAGCAAATGGTTGAAGTGGAACGTCAAGATGAAATAGGAGAATTGGCTAAATCATTCAGTCGTATGGCGAAGCAATTGCAAGAATTTTTTACCACTTTAGAAACCAAAAATGCGGATTTACAACGCCTCGATAAACTCAAGGATGAATTTTTGGCCAATACTTCTCATGAATTACGCACCCCTCTGAATGGCATGATTGGTATTGCTGAATCCCTGATTGACGGCGCCACTGGACACCTCTCTTCTAAAACGTGTTATGAATTGTCGATGATTGTTGCCAGTGGGCGACGTTTGTCTAACTTGGTTAATGATATCCTTGATTTTTCTAAACAGAAACACAAACAGATTGCATTGCAACTCAAACCGGTTAATATGCAAGAAATTGCTGAGGTTGTGCTGAGATTCTGCCAACCGTTGATTGGGAACAAAGATTTACAACTCAAAAACGAAATTTCCCCTGATCTGCCTCTCGCTTATGCTGATGAGAATCGCGTACAACAGATTTTGCACAACTTGGTTAATAATGCGATTAAGTTTACTGAAAGAGGTTTGATTAAAATTTCAGCAGAAGTCAGTCTCAATCATCAATTGTCAATGAAGCCTCATTCTAGTTCTCCCCCTTCCGTTCCAGATTTAGCTAAACAGGAAAATGATTTACTGTTCACGGTTTCTGATACCGGCATGGGCATTGCTTCCGAGAAAACCGCACAACTGTTTAAATCGTTTGAACAAATAAACGGTACGACGATAGCACAGGGCAATACGGCTTTAGGTTTAGTCATTACTAAACAATTAGTGGCATTGCATGGTGGTGACATTTGTGTCGAATCAACTGTTGGTGTCGGAACACGGTTTATGTTTACCCTACCGATTGCCAGTGAGCAGTTATCCGTTTTCAGTGAACAATTATCGGTCTTCAGTGAAACGGCTCCTTTGAAAAACGAGAGTCGGGGAGATTTGGATTATGATTTAGATTTGGATGAACAAGGCAGCCATACAATCCTCGTTGTCGATGATGATCCGGTGAATCTTCACGTTTTGGCGAACCATCTTTCTTTGTACAATTATACGATCATTGAAGCCTCATCAGGTCAGGAAGCGCTGACGAGTATTGAAGAGGGGATAACACCTGATTTAATTTTGCTTGATGTGATGATGCCGAAAATGACGGGTTATGAAGTCACGCAAAAAATTAGAGAAACTTGGGAAGCGATTGAATTACCTATTTTGTTGTTGACCGCTAAAAATCAAGTGGCCGATTTGGTAATCGGATTAGAAGTGGGGGCTAATGATTATCTGGTTAAACCGATTTCAAAAAGTGAACTGCTTGCCCGCATTAAAACCCATTTACATATCAAGCAACTGAAAGCGAAAACGCTACGTATCGCTATTGAAAGTGAAAGAAGGTTGAATCAATTCCTAGAGGCCGTACCCGTGGGTGTTTTTGTAACCGATGCTAACGGTCATCCTTACTATGCTAATCAAAGGGCGCTGCAATTACTGGGTAAAGGTATTGTGTCGGAATCCCAGGCTGAACAATTAGCGTCTACTTATCAAATTTATACGGCAGGTACTTCACAACTGTATTCTAATGTTCGTCAGCCGGCGGTACTCGCTTTGCAAGGCAAAAGCGTGACAGTCGATGATATGGAAATTCATGGGCAAAACACGATTATTCCTATAGAAGCTTGGGGAACACCTATATTTGACGAAAAAGGCAATGTGACTTATGCCATGATGGCCTTTCAAGACATTACTGAACGTAAACAGGCTGAAGCGGAACGGGAACAATTTAATCAGCAATTGATCAAGCTGAATAAAGAGTTGGAAGATTACTCGCACACGTTAGAAGAAAAAGTCGAAGAACGCACCCATAAACTAAAGGAAAGTGAGGCGATTTTAGCAGATGCTCAGCGTATGGCACTGGTGGGAAGTTGGGTTTGGGATATCAATACCAATATTGTACTACGCTCAGCGCAAGACTGTCGTAATTTTAAACAGGAAGTGGAAGGGTATACGCCATCTTATGAAACGTTTATTAAGCGTATTCACCCAGATGACCAGCTTATGATTCATTCTCTACTGGAAAGAAGCCTGAAAAAGGAACATACCGCTGAATTTGAATTTCGGGTGATTTGGCCTGACGGCCAAATCCGGACTATGCGTTCACAAACAGAGTTAGAATGTGAGCCATCAGGCAGCCCGCTTCGCATAAAAGGATTTACTCAAGACATTACTGAACGCAAAGAGGCTGAGATCAAATTACAAGAAGCGAAAAAAGCGGCAGAAGAGGCTTTACAACAATTACAAGCTACCCAACAGCATTTGGTTGAAACCGAAAAAATGGCGGCACTCGGCAATCTCGTAGCGGGCGTTGCCCATGAAATCAATACCCCTATTGGCATTGGTGTGACCGCCGCCTCTCGACTGGATACGCTCACCAAAGAACTGGCTGAGTTATATGAGGCCAGCAAGATGAAACGCTCCGATTTAGAAAAATATTTAAAATCGACCCGACAAGGTAGTGATCTCATCCTGAAAAACTTGAGCCGTGCTGCGGAATTGATTCAAAGCTTTAAACAAGTTGCGGTCGATCAAGCGGGAGAACAGAAACGCACTTTTGATCTGAAAGAATATATCCATGAAATTTGGACGACCTTACGACCGGAATTTAAACGCACGCAACATCAGGTTTCAATTGAATGTGATGCTGATATCATACTTTCCAGTTACCCTGGTATTTTCTCTCAGATTTTTACGAATTTTATGATGAATTCTTTGATACACGGATTCAAAAACAAGCCAGATGGACAAATTCTGATTACGGCTCAAAAGGATCAGAAGAATAACTTGATTTTGCGTTACTCAGACAATGGTAAAGGGATTTCTCCTAAAATTATCAACAAGATTTTTGATCCGTTTTTTACCACGAACCGTCAAGGCGGCGGCAGCGGTTTAGGATTACATATTGTTTTTAACTTGGTTACCCATAAACTCAAGGGGACAATCCAATGTCACAGTGTTGAAGGTGAAAGTATCCTCTTTATTATTCAGATTCCAATATCCTTGTCGGATGGGTAATATGATATATAGCGTTTCCCGATTGAATGAACCGAAGGTGTGCTACGCTAAGTACAAATTTTATTTTAGTGCAAAATTTATTTTGCCGTGGCGCAATTGGAGTGCAAAATTTATTTTGCGGCCGGATTGATTTTCGTTCCAAATTTATTTTGCGGTTCTATTTTCTTAATATAACTGTACGTGATGATATCGGGAAACGCTATATCAACCCAAACCCCATTGTATCTCCCACCCCTTTTCTCCCTCTCGTGCCACAAATCCATCCGCAATCCCAATATTCGGAATGGCTAACAAGGTATTTTCTAAATAAATCAATGGCATAAATGGACGTTGCCAAGGGGGTAAATGAGCGGCTTGCAATAATTTTTTCACAACACGTTGATGTCCATGCCAATGAAACGTTTCGCCACCTTGACGAAAACGGATTTGCAAGCTTGTTCCAGCGGGTAAAGCTAATCCTTGCCCTTCTATTTCAGTTGCTTTCAATTCGCCCCAAGGTAAACGTAGCGGTTGTGGCAGTTGCCAAGTCAGAGCGTATGAGGCTTCTGGCACTTCTGGCACTTTTGGCATGGCAAATAAGTGATGACGATAACGACGTACTTCAGCGCCGGGCCAGCGAACCTGGGGTTGACGATCTGCTTTAGCCGTGAGTAGGTTATTGAGAATCTGTTGTAATTGTACGCTGGAAGGAAGTGGTAAACCGCGTTTTTTAATCCAAAATCGTAGCACATTGCGCTGTCGTGCTGGGCTTAAGCGAGACAAAGCGGGTAATAGCAGGGTACTTTGTTCCTGACAGACACGCCAATCGGCCTCTGCCACAGTTTGCACTAACTCATCTGCTTCCGCTTGATGGCGAGCGACACGACTCAATATGTGATTCACACTCGGCCACCGCTGTTGTAAAACGGGCATGATTTGATGGCGTATAAAATTGCGGTCAAATCGGGTATCGGCATTACTGCTGTCTTCTATCCAGTGTAAATTCGCTTTCAGGGCGTAATCGTATAATTCGGCGCGAGAATAATTTAGGAAAGGGCGAAGCAACCAACCTGGCCCTAAACGACTGACTTGTGGCATAGCGGCTAATCCGGCAACGCCGGCACCACGCAGTAATTGTAGTAATACGGTTTCAGCTTGATCATCAGCATGTTGGCCCGTTAAAACGATATCGTTTGAACCGATTAATTGGGTAATGGCTTCATAACGTGCGGTGCGCGCATTGGCTTCAAGGCTTTCTCTAGGGGCAACGCGGACATTGACTCGTATCACTTCACAGGGTATGGCTAACGCTTCACAGATTTGTTGACAATGTTGAGCCCAGTTATCGGCCTCTTTTTGTAAACCGTGATGAATATGGACGGCGCGTAATCTGTTTGAATGGTTTTTTAGCCAAGTATTAGAGGTGTCATCGCAAGTGTGTGCTAAGGTATGTAATAAGAGATGCGAATCCAAACCACCACTATAGGCTACCCATAAATATTGGGGGGAGGGTTGTAATGTTTCAATGAGATCAAATATTGCTTTGGAAAAAGGGGGGTTTGACATTAAACTTTTCATAGTTTGCAAACTTTAGTTTGTCTAGGTAGGCGTGCAAACTTTAGTTTGCAATTCAAACTAAAGTTTGAACGCCATTCGCGCCAAAAGTTTTGCAAAACTTTGGCGTGAAAGTTGTTGGCTGGTTGGCTGGTTGGCTGATGTGCTCTGGATATTTCTGCTCTCCTGCACTAGCTGGAGCTATTCACTGTTGACTCCACAACAAAATTTGTATTTCTTGCCACTCCCACAAGAACAAGGCTCGTTTCTGCCCACTTTTGAGGTTCTGACAGGGGTTATTGTTTCCTTGTGAACATGATGAATCACTTCTTCCTGAAATTCGTCATCTTTATTTTCCTCTTCAGGATCGAAAACAAACGTTGTTTTTTTGTGGTTCAGATGAATGACTTTAAACGTTTGTTTGTCAAACATCATTCCAAAAAGAATGAATGTAAAGACAAACGATGAACCGATACAAAGCAGTGATGCTTGAAATAAGCTGAGTGAAAATATCATGGCAATCAGGTATCCGGCTCCAATAAAGAGGCCGCTTGATACACTGATTAAAGCGATGATTGTCAAAATAAAAAACAGTCCTTTTAGTATTCCAGACATAATGCCCTCTAAAATGAAAAATGGAAAATGGAAAATGGAAAAGTGGAATCGGGCAATCATAAGATTGTCCGTTTGCCCACTATTATAATAATGCCACACTTTTAACTCTGGCATAAACCCTCATGCCGACTTGCAAATTCAATAATACGCCCGATTTTTTCGTAATTCTAGCCAGTAGTAAAGCGCCGTTTACGTCTAATTTAATGATCAGTTGTCCCGGTGATTCTTCCGCTATTTCTAAGAGGGTGGCCTGAAAAATGTTGAGAATACTGGAATGGACTTCGTTATCTAAGGCTAAACTGACATCTCGTGCATTTAAGACGACGCGCACTGTGGAACCGATTACTAAGTCTTCACGGCGCAGGTTTAAGCGTCCACCACTAAAGGCTAAGTAGGTGAGATGAAAGGTTTCATCATGTTCAGTCACGGTGGCTTCTATAACGACACCGGCTTCATAATTGTGCGATAGGGGTAAATCTAGCCGTGTTAAAACTTCTAACAAGGGGCCGCTGCCAATCAGCTTACCTTTTTCAATGAGGAGCATGTTATCCGCGATATGCATCACTTCGGGTATAGCATGACTGATGTATAACACGGGAATGGATAACGCTTGGTGCAACTTTTCTAAATAAGGCATAATCTCGGCTTTACTGTTGGCATCAAGGGCGGCTAGGGGTTCATCCATTAATAACAATTTGGGACTGGTGAGCAGGGCGCGTGCAATGGCAACCCGTTGTCGTTCACCCCCTGATAAACGTTTGGGATTGCGTGTTAGTAAGGGGGCGACACCGAGCAGTTCGACTGCTTCTTCAAAGGCCACTTTGCGTTGTTTCGGGGGCGTGCGGTTTTGCCCATATTCCAGATTCTTTCGCACGCTTAAGTGGGAAAATAAACTGGCTTCTTGAAAGACGTAACCCAAGGGACGTTGATGAGTGGGTAGAAAAAAACCGCGTGATTCGTCTTGCCAACAGCTGCCATTGATTTCTAAAAATCCGGGCTTGGCCCGTTCTAAACCGGCGATACAACGTAATAGGGTGGTTTTACCGGATCCGGAGGGCCCGAAGAGGGCCGTGACACCTTGACTGGGGGTGTGAAAGTCGATATCAAGGGTAAATTTCCCTTGTTGTAATTGAAAACGTCCTTGTAATGTAGACATCTTTTGATCCGAGATTTATTTGTTGTAGTCAAGACGTTTATTTATAGTATAAAGCGTTAATAAGATGACAAATGAGAATAATAACATGCCACCTGATAGCAGATGGGCTTGTTGAAATTCTAGCATTTCGACTTGTTCATAAATAGCAATAGATAAGACTTGCGTTTGACCCGGAATGCTGCCACCTATCATTAAAACGACACCAAATTCTCCTACAGTATGTGCAAAGGTGAGGGTGGCGGCGGTTAGAAAACCGGGGCGTGCGAGTGGTATGACGACGGTCAAAAACCGGTCTAAGGGACTGGCTCGCAATGTGGCGGCAACTTCTAAGGGCCGTTTTCCCATAGCGGTAAACGCATTTTGCAGGGGATGGACGGCAAAAGGCAGTGAAAAGAGAACGGAGCCGATCACTAATCCGGTAAAGGTAAAGGTGAGAGAGCCGCCTGTCAATGATTGCCATGCGCTACCAATCGGGCCTTGTGGGCCTAGTGTGACGAGCAGGTAAAAACCTAAGACGGTAGGCGGTAGCACTAGCGGTAAGGAAACGGCTGCTTCGATAATGCTTTTACACCAACATTTTGTTTGTGCTAACCACCAGGCGAGTGGTGTGCTTAGCAATAACAATATGAGCGTTGTTATGGTGGCTAAGCGTAGCGTAATCCAAACGGGTGACCAGTTTATGGGCATGTCAAACATCTGTTATTTAATGAGTTCAGTTATAAAGGATTAATCTATTTTCAACACAGAGTACCACAGAGGGGGCAATCCCTTGCGGGGGCCCTTTGCGGTAAAATACCTATTTATTAGAGACGCGAAGCATCGCGTCTCTACAATTCCTAAATTAATGATTCGCGTGTTTCGTAGATTTGCTCTGCCTCGCGTCTCAAGGGCACAACATAACCCAATTCTTCAATGGTTTGACGTGCTGAATCACTTTGCAAGAATGCGATAAAGGCTTTTGCCGCGGGATTGTTTTGGCCTCTTTTCAACAAGACTGCACCTTGTCGAATAGGGCTGTACCAGTCTTTTGGAACTTGCCAGTGTGAACCGCGTTTCGGGGTGGCCTGGTATTGGGAGAGGGCAATAAAGCCGAGTTGTGCATTGCCTGTTGCGGTAAATTGGTAGGCTTGACTGACATTGTTGCCTCGCACGATTTGGCGTTGACGTTGAAGTGTTTTCCAGAGTCCGAGTTTTTCTAACACTTGCTTTGTGGCTGCACCATAAGGGGCCATTTTGGGATGTGCGATGGCTAGGTGTTTAAATTGACCAGTGCTGAGTATTTTTCCGTTGGCATCGACGATATCGGGATCGGGGCTCCACAAGACTAATTGACCTTCTGCATAAGTGAATAAACTCCCTGCAACGGCTAGGCCTTCGCTAACCAGTTTTTCTGGGCGTTTCATATCCGCCGATAAAAAGAGGTCAAAAGGCGCACCAAATTTAATTTGGCTATACAGTTGACCCGTCCCTCCAAAACTGATGATGAGACGGTGTCCTGAATCTTTTTCAAATTGTTGTTTCAGGTGTTGTTTAAGAGGCTGCGTAAAATTTGCGGCTACAGCGAGATGTAATTCACTAGCTGATACGGATGCTGTACACAAGACGAATACAAAATGGAATCCATAAATCAGGTAAAGATGAACATGACGTAATTTCATTTATTTCATACATTGATGGGGGGTGAGTTTATCGTTTCTAGATCGCAATTTTGTAGTGAAATATAGAATAATATAGAAATATTTTTATATATCCGTACACGGGAACGATCAACCCATTATCCCCTCGCTAACGCTTAGGGTTACTTAACTAATAAATATTCGTTCCGTTGGATGTAACCATTCTTTAACATTGTTACCCACCCTTTTAAGAAAAGACGAAAATGAAAATTTTGAATCACCTTTTCTCAAAATGTTGTATGCACCATTGACATCTGCATTAATTAAAGTTCCATCTTTGCTTCGATATAAACCTCGTTTTATTCGTTTCCCACTATAGATAGGTTTTGCTTCTTTATCATATTTTTTTGGCATCTTGTCACCATCAAGAAAACTTGCTTTTGAAGTATAACTCTCATTTGCAACAATTAATTTAATTCCATGTTGCCCAAGTTTGTAAGATAATTTATCAACAAACTGGCCTAGAGATAGATTCACGAAGTTCTGATTGGTCTTCTTGCCTAAATTAATATGATCAAGAGATTTTGCCACATCACCGATAACCACTTTTGAAATATTATGAGTTAAACAGGTTTTTATGACATCTGCTGTTGCTTTATGTAGATAATCATTGACTCTTGCATTACGCTTGTCTGTCAAACTTTGGAGTTTATGCGACCATTTTATACCTCGACTTTTTTCTAATTCCGATTGAATTTTAGCCTTTCGCTTATTATAATAAGCATTAAGCGACTTAATTCGCCTACCATCAATAATAAACGGCTTTATCAGACCATTTGTAACACAGGTTGCCAAATTATTTAAACCCAAATCAATAGACATAATTTGATCGTTTGGTTCAATGAGTTTAAAATTTTGAACCTCTTCTTCATAAACAAAAACAGCTTGGAAAAGGTGATGTTTTGGAATAATTTCTATTTGTTTAATCGTTTTCCCAACTAAGGAAGGAGGAAGCTTAATCTCTAGTCCTTTTTCCAAAAGAACAAGGGTACCTTTAACTTTAAATGCTTGGTAATCAAAAATGAGATTATCATAGCGTTTTTGCTTGAAGCGAGGTGGGCGTGGTTGTCCCTTATACTTACTCTGGTTCTTTTTAAAATCTTTACTCGCTTGAAAAAACGACTTAAAATTTTGGTCAACACGCCTCAAGGTTTGTTGAGCCACTTTGGCTTTCAATAATTTGTAGTTAATCTCACCTTCACGATTCGCGACTTGCTTCATGGCTCTATCCATTTGAGGATAGCTAAAGTATTTTCCAGTTGCATCAAATGCTTCTCTCAAAATCCATAAGGATTGGTTATAAAGGTTTTTTGCATGAGCTGTCAATTCTCTAAGTCGCTTAAATTGACTCTTGTTTAAACCTCTCATTTTCGTTTTCAGTGCTCTCATTTAACACCTCAATTGCGCGTTTTACGCGCCTTTTTGAATAGCGTTTCATTGAGAAACAATGAATTAATGTAATGATTTCAGTCATGATTTCTTCGCTATCTCATTTTTCATTAGAATGCCCATTGGCCACAATGATTTCTGTTCCAAATTTGAGAAAGAGTTGTTTAAATAAGCTAAACCCGACTCGACTTAAGCGATCTTTGTAGCTTATGAAAACTTTTTCAACCTGCCCATCAAGCACTAAATCAAGTCGGGAAAAAAATTCTGTCGTTTTTCTTTCGTTTATGCCACTGGCAACATCAGAGAAAACATGATCAATTTTTATGCCTTGTGCTAAACAAAATGCTTCTAGTGTTTCAATTTGGCGTGTTAAATCCGCTTTTTGTTTAGGAGTCGAAACACGAGCATAAATAATATGAAGAGAGCGACGTTCTTTGCCAATGTACTTATAAACGTCCTCATGATTGTAATCATATTGCCCATTAGGTTTAACAACGATCCTAATTTGGCCTTGTTTAATCAGGCTTGATAGGTGTCTTCTAGTAATATTGGTTAGTTTTAAAACCTGCTTTCATGGCAGACCATAATATAGAAATATTTCTATATAGTGAACATTTCACTCTATTTTTATCAACTATATAATATTTTAAATGGGCGTAATTCAATATTTTAGAATTTACTTATTTAATAATTCACTCACTCATTAAGTTTTTATGATGGATTTCAATAAATAAAAATTATAATAAAATCATTGACTTTCATTGTCTATCTGGTATTCTAATCAGAGTTGTTAATAGAGCGAGAGGCAACCATAAGGGATTGCCCCGAAAAGCCGGATTACAGTGTTTGGCTCCGTGCAAGCTTCTGTAAGGGCTTTATGCTTTGTTTCTTTGAACTACCAGATGGAGACATTGATGAATACACAACTCATTGGACAATCTTGGGATCAAATGGCTGGTAAACACGAGGAGATGGTGTCCCGTTTTTATGATCGCTTTTTTAATCAGTATCCTGATTATAAACCGCTTTTTTCGGATACGATGGCTCGCCATAAGAAAAAAATGGTAGAAACCCTGGCCTTACTTGCTAGAGTCACTGAAGACACTGAAATTGCTCATCCCCATTTGGTCAAAATGGGCAGCAAACACAGTGAGTACAAATTAGAGAAGGAAGATTTAGAAAAATTTAAAGATGTTTTCTTGCAAGTGATTGAGGAATATTGTGTTGAATGGACGGATGAATATCAAGAAGCTTGGAACGAGGCTTTTGATAAACATATCATTCCGTACATGGTGCATGGAATGAAGATGAACCACGCTCATTGAGCGTTAAAGTGTTTTGCTTAGACTGTCTTCTAGCACGGTTTTAGGTAATGCCTGTTTTTTTTAAATGAGGAATTGGGCCTCCTTTTACTGTGGACTTTCCAAAAGGGGCTTGCTTGAGTTCAATTTTTGATTTTTGATTGAGAAACAAGTTTATTAAATGGCTGACTCGAATATTAATATTTATACTAAAATGTATAAGGAATTTTATTCATCCCCAGATTGTTGAGAAGCTCAATAAAAGATTGAAAGACAAATAATTTGATAAATGAAGCACAATCCCTTTCATGCAAAAATTTTTGCGCGCAAAAATTGAATTTAGCGTAGCACACCTGTGCTACGCTAAATGTGAAACAGCCTTTTTAAAGTCCGTTCGCTATATTTGAGCTTAAAAAATAATTAAAATAGTTAATAACACTAGGGTACTATTTATCGTTCATGAAAATTTTTTCATGTCAAGGGTTTATTATTTCAAGCGGTGCTGCTTTTATAAAGGTTTGTCGTTTTGAATTTTGTAATAGGCGATAAATCGCCTACTATAGGTATTCAGATTAATGATGTCGTCCCCCAAAAGGGGACTTGAGCTTTTAGACAATGGCCCCCTGGCCGTTGGCTATTTTTAAAAAATAGATTATATATTTTCTGAAACGCTATACAAATGACGGATGACTTTCATTTAAATTAACGTGAACATCTGAACTTTTGTCACGCCTGTCATATCAGTATTGCACTTTTAGGAAATAAGTGGATAATGAGTTGATTTTTCAACTTTAAAGATTACAGGGTATGCCTAAAGAAGAAAGTATTGAAATGCAAGGTGTCGTCACGGAGACTCTACCTAATACCATGTTTCGTGTGAAATTAGAAAATGGTCATCAGGTTACAGCTCATATTTCAGGGCGGATGCGTAAACATTACATCCGCATTTTGACTGGTGATAAAGTGACTGTACAATTAACGCCTTATGATTTAACAAAGGGTCGTATTACTTATCGAGCACGCACGTAATTAAAGTTGTTTGCGTATTTCATTTAACAGGCCGTTGCAGGCCATTTCGATTAAATTCAGTACTTGTTCAAAGCCGTTGTCCCCCCCTTTATAGGGATCGGGGACTTCTTGCGTGTTCAGTTCTGGGGCGAAATCTAGCAATAAATGTAGTTTATGTTCATGTTCAAGTGGACAGATTGAGTCTAAAATCTGATAGTTATACTTGTCCATAGCGAGTACGTAGTCAAATTCAACCAAGTCTGCCACCCTTACTTGGCGAGCGCGTAGTTTGCTTAAATCAATACCCCGTTGATGGGCCGCTTCTTGTGATCGTAAGTCGGGTGGATTGCCGATGTTGTAGTCATGTGTTCCTGCGGAATCGATTTGAATCTGTTCACTCAATCCCGCTTGTTGAACTAATTGGGTGAATACGCCTTCGGCCGTTGGGGATCGGCAAATGTTGCCCATGCAAACAAATAAGATTTTAATCATAATGGGATTTTAGCTTTTCAATTTCGTCCAATGTTAAGTGGCGAGCTTCATCAGGTAACATCACGGGAATCTCATCACGAATAGGGTAAGCGAGTCGTGAGCTTTTAGACAGGAGTTCCTGATTGTCTTTGTCATAAATCAGGGGGCCTTTAGTCACGGGGCAAACTAAAATGTCAAAGAGTTTTGGGTTCATATTGTTTCCTTTTCAGTGTGTCTAATAGACGTTCAGTTAATGCTTTAGGCAAACGGATTGTTATGGGTAAATACCAATGCTGTGGGCCGGCAAAATGTTGACATTTAACGGCATCTTTTTCGGTCATAATCACGGGTAAATCATCATTAAAGTGAATATCGCTTGCTTGATAGTCATAATGATCGGGGAATATATGACAGTGCAGTTTTAAACCGTTGTCACGTAAATGGGTAAAAAACCGTGCTGGATAAGCTATTCCTGCAATGGCATGTACAGGCTTATCGCGTAATGTCGATAAAGGGCGTAAACTGTGTTTGTTCACGATGCATTTTATGTCGTCTTGCATAATGAGTTCACAAGTCATCGTGGTTAAAAACCCCGTTTCTTCTAGAAACGGGGTTTTTTTTTGTGAATACGTACTTTTTATCAGGATAAAATCGACTGTTTTCAGACGACTCAACGGTTCACGCAAAGGCCCAGCGGGTAAGCAGCGCCCATTACCACAGCGGCGTATGTCATCCAGTACAGCGATTTCTATATCGCGATGTAAGGCGTAATGTTGTAAACCATCATCACTGATTATCACGTTGCACTGTTCATTGTCTAATAAACTTTGTACGGCTGCAATACGTTTAGGCGCGACGGCGACAGGACATCCACTGTGTCGCGCTAATAATATGGGTTCATCACCGACAAGGCGTGGATCGCTGTCGGGATACACGGCTTGAGGCCAAGTTTTAGCGCGTCCACCATATCCGCGACTGACAATGCCGGGTTTAAAGCCTTGTTTTTTAAAGCATTGTGCAAGGGCTATCACGATAGGCGTTTTACCGGTTCCGCCCACGGTGATATTACCGACAACAATAATGGGAACGGGTAGATGATGGCGAGTCAGTAAACCGATAGAATAGGCTTGTCGGCGTATTTGAACAATTGCACAAAATAGCCAAGAAAGTGGGGCTAAAAGCCAGGCTAAAGGGTGTTTACCATATAAAATGTTATCAAATTTCATTTCTGATTTTTGGGTTTTCGTTCCCATTTATTTTGCGAGGGCCTGATTAGAGCGCAAAATTTATTTTGCGAGGGCCTGATTGGAGTGCAAAATTTATTTTGCGAGGGCCAAGATTGATAATGACTCTTTTTTTGGAAATGCGCCCACTTTGAACTCCAGTCGCGATTTCAAACTAAAGTTTGAACGGAAATCAGCCCTTCAAAGTAAAGTTGAACGAGCGAAGCTCGTTACTGCGTATGAACGGAAATCAATTATTCATTCCCATTATCAGAGCGTTGCTGCGCTTCAAAGCGCAAACGGACAAATCCTAAATCGCGGGCTGCTTCCATCGCTTTCATTACGGCATGATGTGGTGCATTTTCATCGGCACTGAGCAATAATGGCGGATTCTCCAGATCACCAGCGGCCTCTTTCAAAGCGCGTTTCAGTGTGTCTAATTGTGTATTGATCAAACTATGATCGACATCATTGATGGCATATTCGCCTTGTCCATTAATAATAATTCTAATCAGATCGTCTTGCTGACTTGCATGTTCACCCGAAGCCTCTGGTAAATCAATATTCAGTTGTGATTCCCGATTAAAAGTCGTTGTCATCATAAAAAAAATGAGCAACAAAAAAACGGTATCAATCAGCGGTGTTAAATTAACCCGAAAATTATTTTGACGTTGATGGCGGCGAAATTTCATAGTGAGTTGTATAGGCATTCAGACGTTACATAAGGTGTTCGGCATGTCATTTAAAACACGGCTTGTGGTTTTCATTGTGGATCGAAGTGTACTCTGTGTTATTTAAATCATTAAAACGCTCTCTCTACTCTTTATACTATAAATTCATGAACTGATGTATTACTGCTCACGCTCACCATGTAAAACATCCACCATTTTCAACGCTTCTTGTTCCATAGACAAAATCAATTCATCTACTACACCCCGAAAATACCGATGAAAGATAAAAGCGGGAATAGCAACCGTTAATCCAGCGGCCGTGGTAACCAAGGCTTCTGAAAGGCCGCTTGACAATATCATAGGATTACCGAGCCCGACTTCACCAATCGCTGCAAACATTCTAATCATACCCATCACGGTACCCAACAACCCTAATAAAGGCGCTATTTCAGCGATTGTACCTAAAGTATTTAAATATTTTTCCAGATCATGTATTACCCGATTACTCGCTTCCTGTATTGCATCTTTCATCATATCGCGATCATGATATCGATTCACTAAACCTGCCACTAAAATAAGGCCTAAAGGGGAATGATTACGCAAACGAGCCAAGCGTTGTTTATCTAACTTACCCTCTTTCGCCCATTTCCAAACTTGAGCCACCAAACCTTTAGGCACCACTTTTTGGGATTGTAAACTCCAAAACCGTTCCCCAATAATCGCCATAGCAATGACAGAACATAAAATAATTGGCCAAATAATCAAACCACCAGATAGAATAATTTCTAGCATATCAGTTATCAGTTATCAGTTATCAGTTATCAGTTATCACATTATTAATTATCATATCAATTATTACTCATCCTTTTTACTGTTTTAGGCTCTTTGGAAAAAGTGGAAATTTTGAGGTTGGGGAAATTTGAAATTTTATCATATTAGCCTTTTTTCATTTTCCATTGTTTCATTGGGGTGTGATGTCATTTTGTCAGATTCATTTAAATGATCACGTTCTCAGAACGCTAAAGATAACAATCTGATTATAATGATTAAAAATTCATTTCAAAGAACCTCTGTTCACAATGGCTTCAGTAACGAAGTTTCACAATGACAATCTTTCATAATTCATTCTTAACCATTAACCATTCACCATTAATCATTAACCAATGTCTCTAGCAGAATTTGATCTGATTGCGCGTTATTTTAGCGACACTTTTCCTAAACGGACTGATGTTATTTTGGGAGTAGGCGATGATGCGGCGTTATGTCAGGTACCCGCTGGTATGCAATTGGCGACTGCCATTGATACCTTAGTCAAAGGGGTACATTTTCCGCATAAAACTCGTCCCCACGATATCGGCTATAAAGCCCTCGCTGTCAATCTCAGTGATATGGCGGCTATGGGCGCAACACCGGCCTGGATGACTTTGGCCCTGACGTGTCCAAAAACAGATGAGGCTTGGTTGAAAGGATTCGCTCAAGGATTACGCGAATTGGCCGAAAAGCATCAGGTGAGTTTGATCGGCGGTGATACCACTTATGGGCCTGCTTTAACGATCACTATACAAATCAGTGGTTTTGTTCCCCCTGAGCAAGCCTTGTTACGAGGCGGTGCTAAACCAGGTGATGGCATTTATGTCACTGGCACTCTTGGGGATGCTGGGCTAGGCTTAGCCTCTGTCCAAAAAGAAGAAGGGTTCGTTTTACCGATTCCTATACAACATTATGTTGAATCGCGCCTCAATCGGCCCACGCCCCGTTTACATGAAGGCCAAGCTTTACGTGGCATTGCGAGCAGCGCCATTGATATATCCGACGGTTTGGCGGCAGATTTAGGGCATATTTTAAAAGCCAGTGCTGTAGGCGCATCGCTACAGCTTGAAAAATTGCCCTTATCACAAGCCTTGCGTCAACATTTATCTTGCAAATCGGCATGGCATTTAGCTTTAAATGCTGGCGATGATTATGAACTGTGTTTCACAGTGCCGCCGAATAGAGAAACGGCCTTACGAAACGCACTAACAACCCATTCATATACTCGTATTGGCACAATAGAAACGATATCCGGTTTACGTTGCCTAGATGCTAATGGACAACTATTAACACTCAAAATGAAAGGTTATCAACATTTTGACGTATTATCGCCTTTTTTATTCAAAGAGAGAGTGGCTTGTGAACGCTTATGTTGACTTGGATAAGCATTGATTTCTCATTTAGAGTCAATAATATTATCGCCTGTTGAACAATTGGCATTGACTTTCACTATCAATGGTTGGTTTTCTGCTATATTCGCGAACATTCCGTGGCTTCAAAACAAGCCGTGTGATTTTTTCTATTGTGGATTCGAGCTGCGATGGGAATTTCTAACCGCACAGGTGGAGGATTTGTTGATCTCACAAAACGCTCAACTCAATGAACAAGAAGGATTAGAGATGTTTTTGGAGGGAAAAGCTGAAGATTAATCTCACGCTTCGCGCTTCGCGCTAAAAATAAGACTATGCCACAGCGAAAAGCGTAAGCTTGGAAGGTGAGGGAATGGTGGACAAGCGGGCGATAGGGCATGAGGACGAAACCCACCCGGAACGTAACCCATGCGACGTATGTTCTTCGTACCTAACGAAAACTTACCGTCAATTCATATCGGGTAGGAAGAATGGTGGGTTTCCGCCTCACTACTACCCACCCTA
>Ga0316201_10000943_pt1 | contig 18456 bp, 17 predicted proteins | sample CS6wburrow_MG_FD_204516 | JGI IMG/M metagenome (GOLD analysis project Ga0316201, IMG submission 204516) | Coastal sediment microbial communities from Delaware Bay, Delaware, United States - CS-6 worm burrow | ecosystem: Environmental > Aquatic > Marine > Coastal > Sediment | place: USA... | reverse complement strand
CCCTATGTGGCCTGCCAGGAAGGCGACGAGGCCCATCAGAAACGGTTTGTCACCAGGTAGCGCCAGGAGGATATCGCCAGCAAGGCAGCATACCAGGGCGATGGCGAGCATTAGAAAATAGGTCGGGTCAGGGCGGGGCTGCAATACGGCGCAGAGCACGAACAAGCCGGACAAGGCCGTCTTGGTGGGTAGTAATGCCCTGCGATTGGACGATTTTTCAAACAACAACAGGCCGCACAGCAGCACCACGCCTGCCAGGATAATCGCCATGGTCGTCATGATTGCCCCCAGGATGTGGTTGTGGTCCGGACGTGATCGACCATTGAAGCATGTCAGGCGGAGGAAGGCAAGGGATCGTCCGGCAGGGCCGGCGTCCGGCCCGTCAGTGCGTCAAAGCGACTGGCCGTCTTCTCATGAGAGCGTGAAATCTGGCTGGGCCGCGAAACGGAGGCCCTGAATTGAAACCAATGGACTGCTGATGGCTCAATCCATCGGGTAGCTATAGATGCGCCCCTCGAAGTTGCGAACCTGATAGGTACCGGAGACGCTTTTCTCAATGCTATCGGGAAGCAGTTCCACCTTTCCCCCTCCGCCAGGCAGATCAATCATGAAGTGGGGTATGGCCATACCCGACAACCGTCCGTGCAGAGCGGTGACGATCTGCAGTCCTTCCTTCAGCGGCACCTGAAAGTGGGCGGTTCCCGGAACGCGATCGATTTGGTGCAGATAGTAGGGGCGTACGCGGATTTCCAAGAGCTTGGTGAAGAGGTCGGCCAATACATCGGGATGGTCGTTAACGCCCTGCAGCAATACCGTCTGGCTGCCCAAAGGCAAGCCGGCGTCTGCAAGCCGGCTGCAGGCCAGTGCTGATTCCGTGGTGATTTCGCGGGAATGATTGAAATGGAGGTTGATGTAAAGCGGATGGAACGACGCCAGACGCCGTGCCAGCCCTTTGGTCACCTTTTGGGGCCACACACCTGGGATGCGGGTATGGATGCGGATCACGCTCACATGATCGATGCCTCTCAGCGCCTCCAGAATTGCGACGAGCTCGTCGTCATCGAGCATCAGTGGATCCCCGCCCGACAGGATCACTTCGCTGATGGAACGGTTGCCGACGATATAGGCGAGTGCCCTATCGATCGACTGTTGTGAAATGGTTTCGCGGTCTCCGGCAATCCGTTTGCGCATGCAAAAGCGACAGTTAACGGCGCAGCGGGCGGAGACCAGGAAAATCACCCGGTGGGGGTATCGATGGATGATCTGGGATGTTGGAGATTGACGGACTTCATCCAGAGGATCTATGGTCCCGCCGGTGTCTTCCGATTCCCTCGGATCCGGCAGCACCTGCCGCCCCAGAGGGTCTCCCGGGTGATCGATCAAGGAGAGAAAGTAGGCATTGAGTTTCGTTGGGAAAACGGTTCTGCTGGATGCGGGGGTCCTGCCGGATGGGGCCTCATACATTGAAGCGGAAGTTGATAATGTCGCCATCCTGGACCTCATAGGTTTTTCCCTCGAGTCGCACGGTACCCATTTTGCGGGCCGCAGCGTAAGTTTCGGCTGCCATTAGATCATCGTAGGCCAGCACTTCAGCACGGATAAAGCCCTTTTGAATATCACTGTGGATGACCCCGGCGGCCTCCTGGGCAGGTGTTCCCCGCCGGATGGTCCAGGCGCGGACCTCATCCTCTCCGACGGTGAAAAAGGAGATTAGTCCGAGCAATTCGTAGGAACGGGCAATGACGCGGTCCATGGCGGAGGTGGTGATGCCGAAGTCATCGAGGAATGCGGCGGCCTCCTGCGCTTCCATCTGAGAAAGTTCCTGCTCCAGCTTGCCGCGGACCACCAGGCCGTTTTCCTCGGACAGCCAGGAGGGACGGTCATCATCGTCCTCCTCATTGTTGGCCAGTACCAGCATGGGTTTGGCCGATAGAAACGCATAGCCGCGCAGCAGGCGCGCGGTGGCAATCTCGCTGTCATTGCGAAGCGGTGCTTCACTGCTCAGTATCGAGTGGGCCTTTTGCAGCAGCCGCAGCTCTTCCGGGTTTGGTTTTTTACCGCGCTTCTGGTCCAGTTCAAGGCGCTCCAACCGCTTTTCGGCGACGATCAGGTCGGCGACGATCAACTCCTCATCCATGGCTCTGAAATCCCTGAGCGGTGCCGGCTCTGTGCCGTAGCCCTTGAAATTGCGCACCACGTGGATCAGGGCGTCACAATCCCGCGCCTGGGTCCAGACACTCTGCTCCTTGGCGCTCTCTTTGACATGCTCTGCCGGTGCCGGCAACAAGTACTCCACTTGAGCATAGATTGTTTTACGGGGCGAATACATGGCGGAGAGGCGCTCTACCCGCGTATCGGGCACCTGTATGGTGCCGATGCGGCTCTCCTTGCGTTGATGCCCCTCCACCGGCGTTTTGGTCAACGCTTCGAACAGGGTTGTTTTGCCGGACTGCTTCTGGCCGATAATTCCAAGTTTCATTTTGCGGTCCCCTCCAGCGATGTCAGGCCCGTCATATCGCTGTTGGCTTGTTTAGGCAAGGGGTATGTGACACGTGGGATACCGGGCCGCGCGCACTCCGATCCACGCTGCCCAACGGCTGTGGACGCGCCGGGGCGTTGACAGAACCTGCTGCAGTCGTTAGACGTAAGGCATTATGCCTGCCATGAATCCATCAAAGGCGCTGATACCGCCGTGGCCCACCGGGGAGCTCTGGCACGAGGCCAACGCCGCCGTCGCAATTCTGCTGAAGCAATCAGCCGAAACCATCGGGGAGGCAAAACGGCTGTCGCACCGCATCCGTGACGGCATCCATGCCCTTGACGGCCCCATGGCGGCGCTGTGCGCGGCAACATGCCCGACCTGCCAGGATCCGTGCTGCCGGCGGGCTACCGTTTGGTTTGATTTTGTTGATTTGATCCACCTGCATCTCAGCGGTGAGGCCATCCCCCCGGCCCAGATCAACGCTGCCGACGGGGACGCTTGCCGCTACCTGGCCCGGGGAGGGTGCTCCCTGCCGAGGGGGCGGAGACCGTTCATCTGCACCTGGTATGTTTGCCCGGGACAAACCCATCTGTTGCGGCGGCAGCCGGAAATGGAGGAGGAGATGGTGTTTAGACACCTGGAGGCCATCAAAGCGTACCGCGGCGAAATGGAGGCTCTGGTGATCGGATCCGTTGGTTGATGCGGCCGTGGCGGGCCAATCGCAAGGAACAGACGTGGTACTGTTCTGCCGATCCAGCCGGTCGGCCAAGGGATGGCCGTCGGATGGCGGGCTTTTGCTTTCGTTTTATGTCAGGCTGCCGTCCTAATCAGAATGCCGTTGAGCTTTTTCAACTCCTGCTGCAGCTCAATCAGCTTGCTTTCCATCAACATGGCCAGAACCGTCATGCGGTTTTCTGCACTGCCGGCCTTTTCCAGGATGGCGTCAATTTCAGTCTGATAGTGCTGATGGTTGGGGTGTTTCAGAAGAAAGTCGGCCCTTTCAGCCAGCGCTTCGGCCAGGGCCTGATCGGCATCCCAGGGATGATCTGCTGCAACAGGCGGTCTCTTTAAATACAGTTTGCGGCCCATGAGGATACTCCATTGTTACTGGTCATCGGCGAGGCCAATGCAATCGGTCCAATTCAAAAATAGCGTTTTCGAAGCCCATGGTTGCGAATGCAACCGCAGTGCGGACCATAGCATTATCCTATCGGGAAATCCAGTGCTCAACCTAATTGTGCACCAGCACTTCCAGCATTTCATGGATAGCGGTATCCGCCTTTTCAGGTTCAAGCCTGCAGGCCCCCGCTCCGCGATGTCCGCCGCCGCCGTGAGCAGCCAGCAGCCGACCAACGTTGACATTGCAACCCCGGTTAATGATGCTGTGGCCAAGTTTGACCACGATTCTGTCATTTTCCCGAAATAATTTCATGTTGACCACTGCTTCCGGAAACAGGGAATAGACCAGAAATCGGTTGCCATTGGGGGCCGGATCGAGGTGTCGGAAGTCGGTCACCGAAACCGCGCCCTGCATTCGGGTCCATCTCTTCAAGTGCCCCCTGTAGGCCTTGTTGTGCGACACCACCCCGCCACATTTTCGTTTCACGGCCGGATCGGCCAAAACCTGTTCTATGGGATGTGTGCCCAGCAGGTTAACAAGGTGGTCGCAATAGACCAGGTTGTCGCTATGATCCGTTCCAATAGACATGGAGACAAGGATATAGGGGTGTTGTTCAGGGTTCAGGATCTCTTCGAGGGAGAGATCCGCTGCATCGATTTTATCGGTCTGGTGAACCAGCTCCTGGAAACCGGCATCGATCTTGTCCCTGAAATATTCGAAAACCAGCCCAGCGGCAGATGGAGCGAGGCGAAACAGGCCGTTGTAGGATCGGTCGGTTTCGTTTGAAATGTGATGGTCGAACCAGAGCGAGCAGTCTCCCATGACCGGCAGATTGGCGACAATGTCTCCGGGGTCGATTGTAAACCCGCCGGTCTGGATTTCATTGGGCTGGGTCCAGGCCACCGGCAGATGGTTGCCCAGGGCCGCCTTCAGAAGGACGGCGCAGACGACACCGTCAAAATCAGGTCTCGTAACGATTCGTTCACGCATAGACGACTGGCCTTTTCCTTATTTTCGTCGTGTTCAGGGCTCATGGAGATCGACGGTTTGGCCGATACACCTAAGAATAGCAACAACAGCACCCAATTGCAATTGTAAGGCATGGATTCTCCTTGCAGTTTTTATAGGGCCGTGCAAATCTGTCGGAAATGAGGGCAATCGGGAAGTTGTCAGTAGCCAAGTTAGAAGGACGCACATGTACCGAACAGGTAACACCCCCCCGTTGCTGGCGGACCTCGTCGATATGGATTCTCCGGCGGCGGTACTGGATGAAGTTTTGTTCATCATGACCTTGATCACGCCCCAGATGGATCCCACACGGCTGACCAACGCCTTCAATTTCGCAGCCGGCCTCTACGGGGGGCGGTGGCCCGGGGAGCGGGAGTGCAATACCGGCTTTCACGATTTCCGGCATATCACAGATACCTTCCTGGCCATGGCCAGACTGATTCACGGCGCCATCCTCAACGGCCACATGCTCAACGAAAAACAGATTTACGCGGGTCTCGTGAGTGCCCTTTTGCATGATGCCGGTTACATCCAGGATGCCGATGACGGTGACGGGACCGGTGCCAAATATACGACGGTTCACGTGCAGCGCAGCATGGACTTTGTCCAGCGTTACGGACAGCGCTACGGCCTGACCCAATCGGAGATTCCCGATTGCCGGCAAATGATACTGTGCACCGATTTGGGCATCGACATTCCATCCCTCTCATTTTCATCACCGCGCGTCGAACTTCTGGGCAAGTTGCTGGGATGTGCCGACCTGATCGGGCAAATGGCCGATCGGATCTACCTCGAAAAGCTATTTTACCTGTACCGTGAATTCGAGGAGGGCAAGGTTTTGGATTATGCGGATGAAATGGATCTTCTGGCCAAGACCCTCTCGTTTTTCCCCGCTATCGAACGGCGTATCAATGAGCAACTCGGGGGGGCCCATCAACTGGCCAAGGCGCATTTTGCTGCGCGCTGGAACATTTCACGGAATTTGTACCAGGAGACCATCGCAAAACAGAGACGCTACCTGGAGTTTATCTTATCCCATCCGGACTGTGATCCGGAAAAATTCCTGCGCCGCAAGAACATCGTCGCCCAACTGATTAGACGCGTGAAGGCATAGCGTTTCGATTCAGGATACCGGCTTGGGTACCACCTGCTCCATCACTCGACCCTCTTCGTCCACCACAAAGAGGATAAATCCTCCCTTTGCAGCAAATGGTTCAAGGTCTTCGTAGATGATCGCCTGGACCTCATATTTTTGGCCCTTTTCCTTGACCATGTGCAGGCTTCCCTGTGCAGCGGCCTCTTTGCTCAGGAATATGGGAATGTAGGAGATGTCATCTTTGCTGTCGTGTTGGCCAACGATCTGTTCGTCGCTGCCGGGATTTTGAATGAGCACGTAGACCCAGGTGGTCGCTGTGATAGTTTCGGTCATGATTTCCTCCGTCGGGTGCGGTTGGGTATGGATATGGGGATGGCCGTAAACACTTGTCAGGGGTTCTACCTGAAAGGGAGGCAATTTTCAACACACAGTCCGCCCTGCCGCTATCAGGGTTTCAGTTTGGTGCCCCCCGGTGAGGGGGGCCGCCGGTCCAGCGCCAGGCGTACTTTAGACGACAGAGGTTGGGTTTGAAAAGGCTTTTGGATGAAATCGGCGCACCCCATGTTCAACAGGGCACTGATCTGGTTGTTGACATTGTAACCGCTCGCAAGGACCACTTGGACGTTGGCGTTGCAGCGCCTCAGGGCTTGGAAAACCTGATCGGATGGCATATCCGGCAAGATGACATCCAACACCACCAAATGGATCGTTCCGGCGTGTGCCCGGTAGATGTCAATGGCTTCGGTGCCGGTGGCTGCCAGCAGCACACGGTAGCCGCCCCGCTTGAGGATGGCCTTCCCCACAGCCGATGCGGTCTCGTCATCATCCACTATCAAAATGGTTTCCGTTCCTTTCTTCAGACCTGCATCCAGGCCGGCATCCAGGGCGTCCTTTTCGAAGGCGGGAAGATAGATGGTGAAGGTTGTCCCGTGTCCCCTTTCACTGTAGGCGTTGACGATACCATTGTGGCTTTTGATGATGCCGTAGACGGCTGCCAGTCCGAGACCGTCATAGCGCAATGGTCTGTAGGGGGTAAAAAAGGGTTCGAAAATGCGCCGTTTGGCCTCTTCGTCCAGACCGAGGCCCGAATCGGTAACCGATATCTTGACGTATTGACCGCTCTTGCAGCTGTAGGGCATGGCGTAGGTTTCATCCAGGTAAACGTTTTCAGATTGGAGATAGATCTTACCGCCCTCAGGCATGGATTCAGCGGCGTTCATGTAAAGGCTTAGCATAACCTGACCGATTTGGACCCGGTCTACGCGTGTTTGCCACAAATCAGGTTCGTAGATCTCTCGGACGTTGAGGCTGGCATTGGTTCTGGCAAACATCCGGGCTGTGCTCCGGAGAATATTATTGAGATTTGTCGGCATGACGACATATTTGCCGATTTTGGCGAAGCCGAGCATCTCTTTGGCCAGCCGGCTTCCCTTTTCAGTGGATCGGCCGATTCGTTCCAGGTGTTTTTGCATGGGGTGGTCGTCGGGCAGATGCATGCGGATTAGGGAGAGATTGCCTTGAATGGCCATTAACATATTGTTGAAGCCGTGGGCCAAACCACCGGCAAGGGTCCCCAGCGCTTCCATTTTCTGTATCTGTTGCAGCTGTTCCTGAAGCCGTTTTTCTTTTTCGGAGGCTTTCACTGAGTCTGAAACATCCCGCACAATCGCCCTGAAGCCGATTGGCGTGCCATCCGCCGCCTTGATCAGGGCAGCGGCAAAGGCGATGATCAAGGAGTGACCGTTGTAATGCAGGACGTCGTAATTTACCTGTTCCGCATCCCTGCCGGACTGGATGATGCGCCCGAAATTGACCCGCATCATGCGTGCCGACCGAGCCGTGGTGACCTCGCTAAAATGCCGCCCGATGATCTCGTCGCGCGGGTAACCGGATATGTTAAGAAGGGCCTTATTGCAGTAGGTGATATGGCCTTCCAGGTCCGTCTCGAAATAGCCCTCGTTGAGGCTTTCAATGATTTTTCGATATTTATCTTCTCTTGTGCGTTCCAGCGCAAGCTGTTGCTGGAGTCCTGCATTGGCGGCCTGGAGCCTGCTCATTTCACTGCGGCAGCGCAGCAATTCAGTTTCCAGAGCCTTTATGCGGTCCTCAGGTCTTTCCCCATTCTTTGCAGCATTCATACTTCCGCCTTGGAGAACGCTCAGGCTCTCGGCCCGAGATCCTGGTTCATCAAAACGACCAGGATGTGTTCTTCCGGAAACGATGTTTCGGTGATGGCCCGATTAATCCAGACGCGATGGTATCTTCATTTTCCTCCTCCGTGGACGATGGAACCGGAGCCGAGGCAATCAGCAGTGGTGCAGTGATCTGACGGTAGGGTCGAAGCGGCCTCGCAACTATCCTCTTTTTATAGAGAAAAGTCCCACTGCTGTCAACTGGCCAGGCACCGGTTAACGTATCGGTATTTTTGATGATAAAAAATCTGGAAACGTAGCGGACCTAAAGATTTTTCCCCAGCGACCGACATTACCATTGCCACATGGGGCCGCCATCGGCGAAATGGCTGTGCAGAGTGGATTGATGTTCGGCGATGGTGGGTGATTTAATTTAAATTGTACTTTACTTTTAGCGAGACTTGATATTATTTCCTTCCCAGTTCTAAGATCCTTTGAGTCAAGGAGTTGTCCATGGCGAAACAATTTGCGTTTCCCGAAGAGTATGAGATTGCCTACCGGCGAATTTTGCCTTACCTTTCTGCACCCCTGCAAAGGGAGCCGCAAGTGCTCCAATCCCTGCTGCTGTACCTCAAGCTGGGTGGCGAGCGGTTGGCCAGGATCGCCATAGATGCCCTGAACGTGTCGCAGCGCCAACGCGATGCCGAAATACTCAAATTGCTCCGTCATGAGGCCATGCTCGCAGACAGCGAGGACGAGGACGAGGACGAAAACGAGGACGAAGAGGATGAGGAAGACGATGCGTTAGACGAGGAGGCGCGCGGCAATGTTAAAAAAGCGTGAACCGAACCATGGGGCCTCTCTTTTCACGTTTGTCTCAAGAAACTGCGCGCTCCTACGCGCTTGTCCTGACCGCCATGGGGATCCCCTCCCGGACCCTGTTTGACGGATTTCACTGGTCCCTCAGCGTGACATCGGCCCACCGCCGGATGGCCATCCGGGCCATCTCCCTTTATTTGAAAGAGAATCCGCCCCAACAACCCCGAAGAGGGTTTTATCCGTTGTCGGGTCCGCGGTCCTTCTCGGCGATCTACGTGGCCGGGGTGCTGGCCCTCATTCATGTCACCATTGTTCCTGGCTACGAACACCAGGTATTTGTCAATACCCTTGGGGCAGATGCCGGCAAGATCCTGGATGGTGACCTTTACCGCTGTGTCACGGCCCTGCTGCTGCATGGCGATTGGGTCCATTTGCTGGGGAATCTGGTCGCGTTGTCCTTGTTTGGTACCGTTGTCGCGGTATCCTACGGATGGGGGATGGGGTGGTTGCTCATCCTGTCCGGTGGGGCCGCTGGAAACCTGATCACGGCGCTGTGGTACCAACAGCATCACCTGGCTGTCGGGGCTTCCACAGCGGTTTTCGCCGGCGTGGGACTTTGTTCCGTTTTAAACCTGCGCTTGCGCGCCCTTTCCGGAAGTCGCTCCTGGCGATCGTGGATGCCGCTTGCCGGCGGGGTGGCCCTGCTCGGTTTTTTGGGAACATCCCCACGGAGTGACCTGATGGCCCATCTGGCGGGTTTTTTGTCCGGTCTTGCACTGGGATGGATCGATCTTCGAATTCACCGATACCGTCACTGGCCGCTCCAGCTTTTCGCCGCCTGCATCGCAATCGGGGCAACCGCGGCAAGCTGGTGTTATGGGGTATTTTACAGCGGGTAAGGGGTGAGGCTCTCGAATCCCTCTTTGGTGACCACAAGGGTCTGCTCAAACTGGGCCGACAGGGAGCGATCCTTGGTCACGGCCGTCCATTGGTCATCCAGTATCATCAACTCGGGGCCGCCCAAATTGATCATCGGCTCAATGGTGAATACCATTCCGGGAACCAGACGCACGCCTTCACCGCGGTTTCCAAAATGGGCAATCTGAGGCGGCTCATGGAAGTCAAATCCTACGCCGTGGCCGACAAATTCGCGTACCACGGAACACTTCTGGCTCTCGGCATAGCGTTGAATCGCCCAGCCGATGTCCCCCACGGTATGGCCCGGCCGGACCATCTCCATGCCGGCTTTGAGACACTCTGCGGCAACGCTGACAATTTTTCGGGCATCTTGACTCGGTGTGCCGATAAAAAAACTTCGGTTGGCATCGGCATAGTACCCGTTCAAAATGGACGTGACATCCACGTTGACAATATCGCCATCGCTGAGAAGGCGGTCCCCCGGGATACCATGGCAAATCACTTCATTGACCGACACGCAGACACTTTTTGGAAAGCCGCGATAGTTCAAGGGTGCCGGTGTCGCACCCTGGTCCAGGGTGAAGGCGTGCACCAGCGTATTGATGGAATCGGTGGAGATACCTGGCGCAAGGTGCGCTTCCACCAACTCCAGCGTTTTGACCACCAACTGTCCGGCTCGTCTGATGGCCTCGATATCCGACGGGGATTTCAGACGAATTTTGGGTTTCTGCGGATGATGGCGCTGGGTTTGGGGTGTTTGCCGGGAAGCGCAGCACTTTTTGAATTTTTTGCCGCTTCCGCAGGGGCAGGGAGCGTTGCGTCCTATTTTGGTGCTTCTATTTGGCTGGTTCACCCGATATCTGCCTTTCATGGAGGTTTTTGCGGTTGAGCGGGTGGTCAGCCGTCACCTATAGAGGATGGGGGGGGGGTGTGTCAATTCGCAAACAGGATTGGGGCGTTGAGTCTGTTGGCAACAGCGGTTAATCGATACCGCGGGCTCTGCGTCGGATGAGGGCTTTCGAGTGGGGATGTAAAGATGTTTCTGGGCTTCAACATAGGCGCCCTCTATGGTGTGGCTTTTATGCCGAAAAGCGATTCAATGATGGCCTTTGGCTTCAAAGCCGGTGCCCTCGGTGGTGTGGCATTTGCGTCACACGCAATGGTGTTCGAAACATGCCGGTGCTGCCATGGCCGGAGTGCTCCAAGCCGATGCCTTGAGGGTGGCAGTCGCCCCTTTGCTGGCGTGACGCAAATGCCACGCCACCGAGGGCACCTTTTTGCAGTGTAGGGTGCTGAATCCTGAAGGCTGTCTTGCTTTATTCAGAACTGCGGCGATTCTGGAAATGGGTTTGCGCTGCCATCTATTTTTTTGTATGGAACGAGGTTGTTACTGATTCAGGCGATTTATTCTTTTCGGAAGCTGGTGGATGGTAAAGGAGCTAAATGACCAATGAGTAACGATGAACTTAATGACCAGACGGATTTGGACTGGGAGAGACGGGTGTTGTGCAGCGACGAGAGTTGTATCGGCACGATCGGGCCTGATGGGATGTGCAGAGAGTGCGGTAAGCCCTATGAGGGGGAATTTCCTGAAAGCTTTGGTTCAGACGGAACAGCAGCTCAAGACAGCGAAGAGCAATTGCTGGACATAGAGCCGGGTTCGGAAGCCCTGGGCAATGGCGATGATCCTGGCGAAGGCCATGCCGCACCCGAGGAGGCCATCGAATCATCTGTGGATCACGACGATGAATGGGCGCGCCGCACCTTGTGCAGCGATGAAGCGTGCATCGGCACCATCGGTCCCGATGGTTTCTGCAAAGAGTGCGGCAAGCCCTATGAAGGATAGGCAGGGCCGGGGCCGCGGCGTTTCAGCGGTAGTGGCTGTAATGGACGCCGTATTTTTTGGCCTTGTAGGCGAATTTGCGCACCGTGGTTCTGAGGATATCCGCCGCCGCCGTGATATTGCCCCGGGTATTTTTGAGGGCGTCGATGATCATCTCGCGCTCGAGGTTGGCAACGGCATCCTCAAGAGACAGCTCGGGCAGGGTATCGGACTCCAGGCCGGTTTGCAGGGTCGGTGGCAGGTGGTAGCTATGCACCACGCCGACGTCGCACAGCAGCACGGCGCGTTCGATACAGTTTTCCAGTTCCCGCACATTGCCAGGCCAGTGGTAGTCCATCAACATGTCGATGGCCGGCGTTGAAAAGCGCTTGATCTCCTTGCTGTTCTCCAGGGCGTATTTTTCCAGAAAAAAGTCTGCCAACAAGAGGATGTCGGTTTTGCGCTCCCTCAGTGGCGGCATGTAGATGGGAAACACATTCAGACGGTAATAGAGGTCCCCGCGGAAGGATCCCTCCTCCACCGCCTGCTCCAGATTTTTATTGGTCGCGGCGATGATGCGCACATCCACCTTATGTGTTTTCTGGCCCCCGACCCTTTCGAACTCCTTCTCTTGAAGGACGCGCAACAGGTTGGCCTGCACATCCAGGCCGATGGAGCCGATTTCATCGAGAAAAATGGTTCCTTTATGCGCCAGTTCGAATTTCCCCATTTTCTGTTTGATGGCGCCTGTGAAAGCGCCTCTCTCATGCCCGAAGAGCTCGCTTTCAATGAGGTTGGCGGGAATGGCGGCACAATTGACCTTAATGAACGGCCCCTTGGCCCTCAGGCTGCTGTAGTGCACTGAGTTGGCGACCAGCTCCTTGCCGGTGCCGCTCTCTCCGCGAACCAGGACGGTGGCGTTGCTCCTGCAGACCTGGGAGATCATCTGGTATACTTCCCGCATCTTGTTGCTGTTGCCGATGATATTGGTGATGCGGTACTTGTTTTCCAGCTCTCCCCGTAACCGCTTGTTTTCATTGCGCAGCTGTTCTTTTTCACGGCGGATGGTTTCCAGGTTGATGACATGCTGGGCAATCATGGTGGCCACGACGGAAAGAAGCTTTTCACCGACTTTCAGCGCGTACCCTTTTTCATAAGTTCGATCGACGCTCAAGGCCCCGATGACGTGGTTGCCTTTTTTAATGGGAACGCAAATAAAGGAGATTTCTTTGAACCCCTTCCGAATTTTCCTGGATGCGGTCCGGTCGAGAAACAGCGGTTCTTCACTGATCTTTGGAATGGCTACCGCCTTGCCCGTCTGGATGACACGACCGGTGATGCCCTCTCCCAGCTTGTACTTGACCCTCTCGATGGTGCTGGGCGACAGGCTGTGGGCCACTTCGATGCTGATTTCATTTCTCAGGGGGTTGAGGATGGAAACCGTGCCGCGATCCATATCCAATGAACTGGACAGGATATCGAGGACCTTATATAACGATTTCTTGAGGTCCAAGTGTTCATTCAGCGCTTGGCTGATTTCATAAAAGAGAGTGATCTCTTCAAGACGTTTCATGGACAGGGGTGCTCCTGGGTGTCTGGAATTGAATTCAAATTAGACCGAACCTGGCCTTGACTTAACAAATTTGTAACAAATGGCAAGTCTTATTATTTTGCACATGGATATGGATGCCTTTTTTGCATCCGTCGAACAATTGGACGATGCCGCCCTGCGTGGTCGTCCGGTGGTGGTCGGAGGCCAATCCGGCCGGGGCGTTGTGGCCGCTGCCAGTTATGAGGCCCGCCAGTTCGGTATCCATTCGGCCATGCCCATCTTCCAAGCCCGTCAAAAGTGCCGGGATCTTGTCATCGTGCCGCCCCGGCGCAAACGTTATGCCCAGCTTTCTCGCAAGATCATGGCCATTCTCGAGGCCTTTTCGCCGTTGGTGGAGCCCATCTCCATCGACGAAGCGTTCGTGGATATCAGCGGCTGCCGACGATTGTATGGAGACCCTCCGGATATCGGTCGTGCCGTAAAAAAAGAGATCTGTGATCAGCTGGGGCTGACCTGTTCGGTGGGGATTGCGCCAGCCAAGTTTATGGCCAAAATCGCCTCGGACATGGAGAAACCGGACGGACTGACCATTATTCACCCTGACCAGGTCGAGGGATTCATCCAGCAGCTTCCCATCCATAAAGTGCCCGGCGTAGGGGCGCGTGCCAGGGAGCAGCTGGGTGCCATGGGCATCAATACGCTCGGCAATATCCGCAGCTGCCCGAAACAATTGCTGATCCGTAAGATGGGCAAGTTCGGCCACCGCCTCATCGCCCTGGCCAATGGCCGTGACCATGCGAAGGTGACGCCTGTACGGGAAACAAAGTCCATCAGCACGGAAACCACCCTGTCCGAGGACACCACGGATCGAAACGAATTGCGGGTCCACCTGCTCTACCAATCCCAGTCGGTGGCTTCGGAGATGCGGCGTAAGCAGCTCAAGGCGCGCACCATCACCCTTAAGGTAAAAACAACCGATTTCAGGCTTCATTCCAGAAGCAGGACGCTGTCCCGTCCGGTGCAATCGGCCGATCCGATTTATCGCATTGCCGTTGAGCTGCTGAACGCGTTCCCCTTGGCCAAACCCGCCCGGTTGATTGGGGTGGGGGCATCCGGATTGAGGCCGGAATCCGAGCCGGTGCAGGCGGAGTTGTTTTCCGGCGGCCAGGAAACCCACAACCCCAAATGGGACAGAGTGGACCGCGCAATGGATGCCGTCCGTCGGCGATATGGAGAGAAGGCGCTGGCTCGGGGAAAACTACCGAAACCGGACTAGGGGATCCTGCCCGAGGTCTGCCAGCATCCGCTGAACCAGTTGCTCCGGTGTCCGGTCGGTGCAGGGAATCGTCAGGTGGGCATGCCTGCGATACAGGGGCCGGCGCTCTGCATAGAGCTGCTCGATGGTTTGACCCGGCATGTAGACGACGCCGCGGCTGTCCAGGTTGCTGAGCCGGTCCATGAGGGGCGCCAGGCCGATGTCCAGAAAAAGAATGCGACCCAACTGGTTGAGCCTGGCCATGGCGCGATCCGAATAGACGACGCTGCCGCCGGTGGCGATCACCGTTTGGATGGTGGACAGGTTCTGGATGATATCGGCCTCGATCCGGCAAAACGCCGCCATGCCCTGCCGTCTGATAATTTCCGAGAGGGTGGCCTTATGGTCCGTTTGGATGACCAGGTCCGTGTCCATGAAGGCAAAGCCCAGTCGTTTGGCCAGCAGCACCCCCAGGGTGCTCTTGCCCACTGCCGGCATTCCGATAAGAATGACATTGGCGATGTCGCAGTGCGGGTTCATCCCGTGTCCGTATGTAGGTTGCTGATGCGGTGCGGCTGGTCGGTCATCGACCCGGTTCACCGATGGGTCAATGATAGAGCAGGCAACCGCTGAAGTGCAACTGAATAGTCGTTTTCTGGATTGCGTCCGCCACCAGGGAGGAGCGGCCACAAGAACCGCTGAAGTTCCGGTAAAGGGACTTGACGCCGCTCCATCGGCTGCATAGATATGGAGTCCATGAAGATCCTGCTCATCTATCCCTATTTCATCGAGCCGCGTATTCATATGGAAGAGATCGCGGCAATCCCCATGGGACTTTACGCCATCGGTGCAGCCCTCAAAGCCAACGGGCACCATGTAGAGATTGTCAACTGGCACAACGCCAAGGATTCCCAGGATACCATCAAAGAGACGCTGATCTCCAAAGCGCCGGAAGTGGTTGGATGCTCCATCCTGCATGCCAACCGGTGGGGCGGAATCGAGATCGCCCGGCTGGCCAAATCCATTGATCCCAACGTCCATGTCGTTTTTGGAGGGATTGGCGCCACTTTCCTGTGGCATCATTTGCTAACTCACTTCAAGGAGATCGATACCATCGTCCTGGGAGAGGGCGAACACACCGTCCTGGCCCTGCTGGATCAGCTGGCGGCCAAAGCCGGGCCCGATGCCATCGCGGCGATCCCCGGCCTGGCGCTGAGACGGGGGCATCTCGTCGAGAAAACAGGCCCGGCTCCACTCATCGAAGACTTGGATACACTCCCGCCGCCGGCCCGCTACTTCGATTTCCAGCACCTCTCCTTGACCCGGGGCTGCCCGGGGAGGTGCACCTTTTGCGGGTCTCCCCAATTTTGGAACCGCCGTGTACGGTATCACTCGGCGGCGTATTTCGTCGATCAGCTCGCAATGTTGACCCAGCGGGGGATTTCCTCCTTCTTTATCTCCGACGACACCTTCACGTTGAATCCCCAGAGGGTCATCGAGGTATGCAGAATGATGATCGACCGGGGGCTGGAGGTGGTCTGGCAGGCCATTTCAAAGGTTAACGCCGTCAACGCAGAGATGCTTTTCTGGATGCGGAAGGCCGGCTGCATTCAGATCAGCTATGGCGTTGAAAGCGGGGCACCGGAAATACGGCGCCGGTTCTGCAAAGACATCGACGAAGACCAGATTCAACTGGCCTTCGATCTAACCGCGGCCCACGGCATCATGGCCCGGGCATATTTCATTTACGGCGCGCCGGGGGAGACATGGGAAACCATCGACCTGACTCTCGATCTGATACGGCGCATCCGACCTCTGAGCGCCATTTTTTATATCCTGGATATTTTTCCGGGCACGGCGCTTTACGAGGACTACAAAAAGCGGTGCGGCGCCGATGATGACATTTGGCTGAAGCCCATCGAAGATCTGCTCTATTTTGAAACCGACCCCCTGCTGGATCAGGAAACCGTCCTCGCCTTTGGGCAGCGTCTTCGCGAAACCTATCACCAATGGCTGCCCCAGATTGCCGTTCAGATCGAACTGAACGACCACCCCGAACTGGTCAAGGAGCACGCCGATTTTCTCTCACGGCTGGCCATGACCTTCAGCCATGGGGACTACGCCGCCATCCGGAGCAACATTTCCGTCGAACAGACCGCCCGCGACCTTTACCGCCGCGCACTGGACATCCATCCGGACCACCGCGCGTTTTGGGGGCTGGCCTTGATGGATCAGCGCAAGGGGGACTGGCCGACCGCCATAGCGACTCTGCAGGCCGGGCTCGACCACTATCCCCACAGCCGTGATCTCAATCTTCTCCTGGGGGCTGTTTATGCCGGCAGCGGACGCCACAGAGCGGCGCTGTCCCATCTTCTGCCCTTCAAAGAGGACCCCCAAGCCGCTGCCCATATCCGAAACTGCCGTCAGGCTCTGGGCCGGCTGGGGTAGGTCCTTCTCGCCACCATCGATTCCAGTTCAAATATACCTTTAGTTCGCGGATGTAAGTGCCGATGGATAAAGTACAGCTGTTGCGCTGTGTCCGCCAATTATGCTGCCGTAAGAAGAAACAATGCTGAATCAATTCACTATTGCCAAGAATAAGCACCCGGCGGTGGCTATGTTCTGGGCGGCCCTGCTGCCCATTCCGCTGCTCGGGGCACCCTTGCTCCTGCTCCACCTGAGGGGGGCTGTCGGCCCATTGGAACTCTGCCTTGGATTGGCCGCAAGTTTACTCGTCACCGTTTCTATCGGCACCAGCAGGTTGCAACAGGTCGATGGGCTGCCGCAGTCGGCCGGTATGCCCTCAAGGCCCGAGTTCTCCGACCGAACCCATGGCCTGGACTGCGGTGAAGGGCTGTTTGATGTGTTCATGGCCCATTCGCCGGCCCTTGCCTTCCTCAAGGATCCCAAGGGCCGTTATCTCTATGTCAACGCAGCCTGCGCGAAGATGTGGAAACTTACCCCCGAGGCGGTCATCGGTCGCAGCGACAGCGAACTATGGCCGGACGAGATCGCCCGGCCCCTTTGCCAGAACGATGCCCAGATTCTCGGCAGCGACCAAGTTTTCAGTGCTGTGGACCGGCTCTTGGTGGGGGCCGAAGAGCGGTTTCACCTGATGACCAAGTTCCCTATTACCAATAACGGGCAGCGCATGCTGGGGGGGATCGCCTTCGACATTACCGGCAAGGTGCGGGCCGAAGAGGAAAATGCCCGGCTCGAACAGCAGCTGATTCAATCTCAGAAGATGGAAGCCATCGGAACCTTGGCGGGTGGGATTGCTCATGATTTCAACAATGTACTGGCGGCTATCATGGGCTATGTCGAACTGGCTCAACTGGATGCCAGACCGGGAAGTACGGTGCAGTATGAATTGGCTCAGGTGCTGAAAGCCACCCACCGCGCCAAAGATCTCGTGCGCCAGATCCTGAGCTTCAGCCGAAAAACCGAACACGATCGGCAGCCCCTCGATCCGCTTCCCCTGGTCAAAGAGGCACTGACCTTGCTGCGGGCATCGATACCATCAACCATTGAGATCCGGCAGCACTACGGAGCCTGCGGGTTTCAGGTTTTGGCCAATGCAACCCAGTTCCACCAGGTCATGATGAACCTGTGCACCAACGCCGCCCACGCGATGGAGGAGGACGGGGGTGTGATGGAGGTGCATCTTCACAAAGTCAGCCTTACGGGGGTGACCGCCGGTCTCCAAGGGGTGGCCCCGGGCCGTTACCTGGAAGTCCGCGTTCGAGACAACGGCCCCGGCATCACACCGGCGCTGCGGGAGCGGATATTCGACCCTTATTTTACCACCAAGGCCCAGGGCAAAGGCTCTGGTATGGGGCTTGCCGTGGTTCGCAGTATCGTGGAGAGCCACGGCGGGTCCATCGACGTGGAGAGCGAACCTGGAAGCGGGACCTGCTTCTGCGTACTGCTGCCCATCACCACGCAATTGGCCCAAATCAATTCAGATCAGACCAAGACACTGCCATCCGGCACCGAATCGATCCTCTTTGTCGACGACGAAAGCGTATTGGCTGATCTGGGGAAACAAATGCTGAGTCGGCTTGGATATCGGGTCACCTGCTGCGAGCGCTCCCTGGATGCGCTGGCCCTAGTTCAGGACAACCCCACCGGTTTTGACCTGGTCCTTACGGACACCACCATGCCCCACATGACCGGAGATGCCCTTGCGGTGCAGTTGCTGGCCATCCGTCCGGACCTGCCGATTATTCTCTGCACCGGTTACAGCGAGCAA
>Ga0316201_10000942_pt1 | contig 18468 bp, 8 predicted proteins | sample CS6wburrow_MG_FD_204516 | JGI IMG/M metagenome (GOLD analysis project Ga0316201, IMG submission 204516) | Coastal sediment microbial communities from Delaware Bay, Delaware, United States - CS-6 worm burrow | ecosystem: Environmental > Aquatic > Marine > Coastal > Sediment | place: USA: Delaware... | reverse complement strand
TCTGCCCGTACCGGTGACGCCGCGGCAGGATCTGCGCGTGGTGGCGCCGGCCCCGTCGGCCCGGGCCCGTACCGCCGCAGGCGCCCTCTTCCAGCCGCCAGCCCAGGCCGAGGCCTGGCGCGCCGGGAACCTTCAGGTCAGCGGGAGCAAGACGGTCCAGGTGTCGTCTGGATCGCGACGGGAAATGACCGTGGACCAGAATCTGCGCCTGAGCATCTCCGGTCAGCTCACCGATGAGATATCGGTCCGGGCGTTCCTGTCCGACGACAACCTGCCGGTGGTCCCCGAAGGCAACACCGAAGAGCTCAAGGACATCGACAAGGTTCTGGTGGAGTTGACGGCTCCGAACTGGAAGGCCGTGCTGGGCGATTTTGTCGCCGGCCGCCGGGGCTCGACCTTCGGTAACTACCGGCGTAAGCTGCAGGGCTTTTCCCTGGAGGCCGACCCCGGACGCACGCGCTTCGAACTGCTGGCCGGATCGCCCCGGGGTATCTACCGGACGCTGCAGATCCGCGGACAGGAATCCAACCAGGGGCCCTACTATCTCGGCGGCAGCAACGAGGCTCAGAACCTGTTCATCATTGCCGGCTCCGAGCGGGTCACGCTCAACGGCCAGCTCCTGACCCGCGGCTCGGACCGCGACTACGTCGTCGACTACGTGGCCGGAACGGTCACCTTCACCTACCGGCGACTGATCACCCCCGAATCGACGATCGTCGTCGAATTCGAGCAGGGCGAGGGGCCCTACGGCCGGACCGTGCTCGGCGGCGGCGCCGGATCCGCCTTCAAGGCGCCCGGCGGCGTCGACGGCTACGTGAATGTCCGGGCGATCCGCGAGCGTGACGATCCCTCACGCCTGCGTACCGGGGAGCTGGCCGCAGAGGACGAAGCGATCCTGGCCGCTGCCGGCGACGATCCGCTGCAGGCTATCGCCGGCGGTGTGACCGCGGCGGTTCCCGGCGAAGGCGAATACGACGAGCAACTGGCCGGGACCAAGGTCATCTACGTCTTCAACGAGTCCGGGGGCGACTTCAACCTGGTCTTCTTCTACGCCGGCGTCGAGCTGGGGGACTACAGGCTGGAACGCTTGACCACGACCGGACAGCGGGTGTTTGTCCATGTGGGTGACGGCCAGGGGAGCTACCTGATCGGTCGGCCGCTGCCCCGTCCGGCATCGCAGAGCATCGTGACGATGACCGCCGGACTCGGTGATACGACCGCTCTCTACGTGAGCGGCGAGTGGAACGCCGGCGATTTCGACGCCAACCAGCTCTCGAGCCTCGACAACGAAGACAACCAGGGGCAGGCCGCCCGCTTGAGCGCGGGGCTCGTGAACCGCGAACTCAGTCTGGGTGGGCTGGCAGTCGGACGGCTGGACCTGACGGGGTTCTGGGAGAACAAGGATGCGAATTTCCGCCCCTTCCAGGTGCGCAAGACCGTGTTCAGTTACGACGCCTGGGGCCTGGCGGACCGAGCGCGCCGTCCGGGATTTCTCGAGCAGCGGGACAGCGAGGCCGGGGCGCAGGCGGCTTGGGCGCTCGGCGGGCCCGGCCGGTCGCTGCTGGTCAAGGGCAACTACGGGCAGCTCAGGCACGGCGGTTCGATCGAAGCGGATCAGATCGCTGCCGCGGCCGACTGGAAGCTCGCCGGAGGTTCCGGCAAGCACATCCTGCAGTCCGCCAAGTCCCGGGATACGGCCGATCCCCTGGATGTCGAGCGGCGCCTCGGGCGCCACGGGGTCAACTGGCGGCTGGGGCCGGTGGTGCCCTCGGTCCACTACCACGAGCGTCAGTGGACCGATCGGGCGATCACCGGTGGTAGTGCCGGAGGATTCCGTCTCGAGGAATGGGGTTGGGGACTGGGCTCGGCGCCGGGGCGCGCGCTGGCCTGGCAGGTCGAATTCGAGCGCGGACTGGCCGATTCGCTGCGGTCCGCGCAGTGGGTCCTGGAGCGGGACAGCCGCACGACAAAAGCCAATGTGACGACCGGCCGCTTCGGCGGGATGCGGCTGGTGGGCGAAGGCACCCACCGCCAGACTTTCGCACCGAACGGAGCGGAGGAGGTGACGCGTCTGGCCCGCCTCAACCTGGGTGGCGTCTGGGACAGGTCCGCCAGCGACTGGTCGGTCGGCTACCTGGTGGACAACAGCCGGGCGCCGGTCCTGGACCGCCAGATCATCTTCGTGGGTGAAGGCCTGGGGGACTACAACGAGGACGGGGACTATCTGGGGCCGGGCCAGGGGGACCACACCCTCGCTCTGGCCGCCACCGACAGCCTGGTGGCGACCACGGCGGTCGAAGCCGACCTGAACTGGCGCCAGGGATTCAAGTTCCTGGGTGCCGACCGGTGGTACGGCGCCTGGACCAGCCTGGCTCTGGTCAACGTTGAGAGCCGCAGCACCACCGAGGATATCGGCGGACTGTTGACTCTCGATCCGGCCGTCCTGTTCGACCGTGCGACGGTCGTCCTGGGGGATCTGCGGTATTCCCATGAACTGACGTTCCTCCAGCACCTGCGCACGGTCGACCTGAGGGGCAAATTCGATTTTCGGCAGACCTTCGACCGGCAGTTCGTCGACAATCCCGAAGACCGGCTCAGCCGCGGCTTCCAGGCCAACGGCAACCTGAACCTGTCGCGCCGTTCGGCGGTCAAGCTGCGCTGGCAGCGACAGGACGATCGGCGTACCACCGCGGAGGCTGCCCTCAGTGCCCGCCGCAGCTACTCGGTGCTGACCCGCCGTTACGAACTGGGCTACAACTTCACCCCGAACACGGATCTGCGGCTGGGGCTCCTGGGCGAATACATCACGCGCGGGGACGAGGTGTCGGGGGTCGACCAGAAGGAGACGGCCGTGAAGCCGACGCTTCGGGCCCGTTTCCGGCGCACCTGGACGCTGCAGACCGAACTGCGACTGTCGGACGTGCAGAGCGACGAGCCGGCTGGCTCCATTCGCCCCTGGTTCTTTGCGTTTCCCGGCCGCAACGTTGAATCCTCCGTGCGTCTGGCGTGGGACCCCACGGAATTCCTTGCGGTCTCGGCCAGCTGGTTCACCCGCAAGAAGGGCGAAGGGAGGTGGCAGCATGATGTCCGTCTCGAGACGACGGCCCGTTTCTAGAGCGGCCGGTCCCGGCAGCCGCCCGGCGGTGCTCTTCCTGGCACTGCTGTGGCTGGCGTGTGTCCAGACCGGTGCCGCCACCGCGGATGTCCGCAGCCTCGTCTTCGATTCCGGGGTGACCCCGAACCGGCAGCAGGCCGACTGGCTGAAGGCGGACCGCACCTGGTTGAAGAGTTTGCCGGCCGCCAACGCCGGTCCCGGAGCGGCCTTTGCCGATTCGCTGGAGGCCGGCCTTGCGGTCGACCCGCAGATCCTGGACCGGGTCAAACGCTCGTTGGACCGGATGGCCCCGGCCGGAGGCGACACCCTCGCGGGCTTCAGGCCGACGGCGGCCCTCCTGCGGGACCGCTGGTTTGCGCGCGGCTTCCTGGCGGCAAGCGTCGTTGCCGCAGGCGACACCCTCACAGTGGACCCTGGCCCGGTCTGGACCGTGGGACGGTTCGACATCGGCGGGGATGATTTTCCCGGCAGGAAGCACCTGCTGGCCACCTGGCTGCCGCGCGTGGGCGACCGGTTCCGTCAAATCGAATTCGTCGAGGGCATCGGCATGGTCCTGGCGGGAGCCGGCGAGGCAGGTTACCCCTTCGCGCGCTGGGTGACCCGGCAGGTCAGGCTGGAATCCGCAGACAACACCGTGGTGATCGAGGCCCGCCTGCTGCCGGGCACCCAGGCGTTCATCGGGCCGGTGACCAGCGATCTCGAGCAGGGACGCGCAGCCCGTTTCCTGGCCCGGACCGCGGGGATACGCGCCGGCGACCGATTCCGCAATTCCGATCTGGACCGGGCGGTCAACCGCCTGCTGTCCCGTGACCTGTACGCCACCGTCGGCCGTCCGGAGGTTTACCTGACGTCCGCGGCCGACACTGTCGGCATCCACTTCCCGGTAGTGCCGCGCCGGAAGGTCAACCGGTTGCAGGTCGTCCTGGGGCTCAGCCGCCGCGACGACGATTCCGGCAGCAGGCTCAGCGGCGAGGTGGACCTGCGGCTGCCGAACATGGCCGGGTCGGGTCGGCGGCTGCAGATCGGCTGGCGGGATGACGGCAACCGGAAGTCCAGGTTTGGCTTCTCCTACCTCGAGCCGCTGGCGTTCGGGACACCGCTGGACATGGGGCTGGCCCTGGACAACGAGATCGAACAGGACAGCTACACCCGCTTCCGGTTCGACAACGTCTGGAGCCTGCCGGTGGTGGCGTTGTGGGGGCTGGACCTGGGCGTGGGCTGGGACCGGTCGACATTCCCCGTCGGGGCTCTCGAGCGCACGAGCCGGACCCGGGTGCGCGGCGCGGTGCAGCACAAACGCGGGGACCGCACACGCAGCGGCTGGGAGGGGCTGTTCGCCATCGAGAACGCCTGGCGCAAGGCCAGCCAGCGCACCGCGGACGACCTGGGAACGGTTTCGACCCGCCAGCTCGCCGAGGCGGTCACCCAGCAGATCTTCGAGGTCGATGTCGCCGGTGAGCTCTGGCTCGGCAATGCCCTGAGCTTTTCCGGCCGGGCATCCTTCAGGCAGTTGACCGGCGGCGACCGGGTGGCGCCGCTGTCCGAGCAGTTCCGGTTCGGCGGGGCGGCCACGTTGCGCGGATACCGGGAGGATGAATTCAACGGTTCACGGGCGGCCTGGTCCGGGGTCGAAATGAGGATCGGCCGGCCCCAGGGCTCGCGTCTTTACACCTTCTACGACCTGGGGTACTTTGATTTCTGGGCTAACGAACCGCTGCCCGACGATCCCGACCGTACCGTTCTGATCTCGGGATGGCCCCGGGGTTACGGTCTCGGCATCCTGGCCCGGACTCCGGCCGGGGACATCTCCCTGGCGATCGGCTTCCCGGGCACGGTCGATTTCGATCAGGCCAAACTGCACGTCACCCTTCTCGAATCATTCTGAGCCGGGCGCTCGTTGCGCCGGTGGAGCATCATGGAACGGAAACAAGCCCGTGCCGAAATCGCGCGACTCCGACAGGAAATCCGGCGGCACAACGACCTTTATTACCGCGAAGCGGCGCCGGTCATCAGCGACCGCGAATACGACGCCCTGGACAGCCGGCTCCGCGAGCTGGAAGCGCAGTTCCCCGATCTGGTTGACCACGGCAGCCCCAGCGAAGCTGTCGGCAGTGACCGGGACGACCGTTTCGCGAGCGTTGCCCACAGCCGGCCGATGCTCAGCCTGCAGAACAGCTACAACCTGGAGGACGTGACGGCCTTCGATACGCGCGTCCGCAAAGACCTGGCCCACCATCCGGATTTCGAGCGCCTGGCCTACACGATCGAACCCAAGATGGACGGGGTGGCCCTCGCCGTCCGCTACCGTCAGGGCCGGCTGGCGCTGGCGCTGACGCGTGGCGACGGCCGCATGGGAGACGACATCACGGCCAACGCCGCGACCATCGCGGCGATCCCCTCGGTGCTGGCGGCCGGGTGGGAGAACGCTTTGGCGCGGCCGGGGGTGGTCGAGTTCGAGGCCCGGGGTGAGGTCTATTTGACCTTGAGCCGCTTCGCCGAGCTGAATCGGGAGCGGGAGGCCGCCGGTCAGGAACCGCTGGCGAACCCCCGCAACGCCACCGCCGGGACCCTCAAGACGCTCGATACCGCGGAAGTGGCCAGGCGGGGCCTGGCGGTTTTTTTCTACCAGCTGTTCATCCTGGACGACGGACAGGACGGGGAGGATGCGCACGATCCCGCCTTCAGCAGTCACGGCGCCGAGATGGCGGCGCTGGCGCAGCTCGGCCTGCCAGTCAACCCGTTTCTCAAGTATGCTGCGCAAGTCTCAGAAATAGAAGAATATCTGGACGACCTGGAGCAGCAGAGATCCCGGCTGGACTACCAGATCGACGGCGCGGTGATCAAGGTCGACAGTCTGGACATGCAACGGCGGCTCGGGCGGACGGCCAAGGCGCCCCGGTGGGGGCTGGCGTTCAAGTTCGCCGCCGCGGAGGCCGTCACCCGGCTGACAGACATCACGCTGCAGGTGGGGCGCACCGGAGTCATCACCCCGGTTGCCGAACTCGAGCCCGTCGCGCTGGCCGGAACCACCGTCAGCCGGGCCACGCTGCACAACTGGGACGAGATGCGGCGCAAGGATATCCGGATCGGCGACACCGTGGTCGTCGTCAAGGGCGGTGACATCATTCCCAAGGTGATTGCCGTGAAGACCGAGCTGAGATCCGGCGCGGAGGTCTTCCTCGACGAGCCCGCCGAGTGCCCTGTCTGCGGGGGCCCGACCGGGCAGAAGGAAGACGAGGTGGCCTTGCGCTGTCTCAATCCCCTGTGTCCAGCGATCCTGGCCGGCCGTCTGCGACATTTCGCCTCGCGGGACGCGTGCGACATCGAAGGACTGGGGGGGCGGTCCATCGACCTGTTCCTCGAGCTGGGCCTCATCGGTGGGCCGGCCGATCTGTTCGCCCTGCGCGAGGCCGACCTGGCCGAACTGCCCGGCTGGGGCGCAAAATCCGCCGCACGCCTGGTCACGGGGCTTGGGCAGGCGAAGGTCCGGCCGTGGGCGGCGAAGATCTTCGCCCTGGGAATTCCGCAGGTGGGCGTGACCACCGCGACGACGCTGGCCCGCCACTACCACCACGTCGATCAGCTGCAGGCAGCGAGGAGCGAAGAATTGGCGGATCTGCCGGACATCGGGCCGGTGGTGGGCCAGGTGGTGGAGGATTTTTTCCATTCCCCTGACGGCCAGGAGCTCGTGCAGTCCCTGCGCCGGGTGGACTTCTTTCTGGAAACCGAGAGCCTGCCTCCGGCGGAGACGGTCTTCGCCGGTGACAACTGGTTCGCCGGCAAGACATTTGTCCTGACCGGCACCCTGGCGGGCATGACCCGCGCGCAGGCGAAGAAGGCCATCGAGGTCCTGGGCGGCAAAGTCACCGGCAATGTGAGCACGCGTACGGACGCCCTGATCGCCGGCGCGAAGGCCGGCAGCAAACGGGACAAGGCTGAAAAGCTGGGAGTCGATGTCCTCGACGAAGAGGTCTTCAAACTCCGCCTGGCCGCTGCGGAAGAGGCGGCGGGCGAAGATGGCGTCTGAACGCGATCTCCTGCTGGTGCGACCCTGGTTCCGGCCCGGGCGCCATTACTGGTTGGCGATCGACCTGCTCTCCGGCGACCGCATCCACCAGCTGAAGGACGCCGACCAGGCACCCCCGGCATGCCCCGGAGCCATCCTCGTTGCCGACAGCCAGGAGGGCTGCCGCGAGCTGGCGGGCGGCGGTCTTTTTGTTCCCGAGGGTGTTTTCTGGTCGCTGCTGGATCCGCTGCAGGCGGCGCCGGTGCCGGATCACGACCTGAAGGAGCGGTTGGAAGTGGAAGCTTCCCTGCGCGCTTCGGCGCGACGCTTCCGCCAACGCGTGGGCTGGTGGCGCGCGTTGCCGGCTGACCTGCGCCATTCCTGCCGCGTCTCGCTCCAGGGGTTGCAGCCGGAACTGGGCGGTCTGCTGGGCCTGTTCGACGACGTGCCATTTCCGCCACTGGAACCGGCGGCGGCGCCGCCGTCCCCGCTGACCACACCGGCCGGAGAACCGGCCCTGCCCCTGGATCCGGACCCGGAGGCGATATTTCGCTGGCTGACCGATCCCCAGGGCTTGGGCGCCCTCTACGGGCCCCACTTCCAGCCGCGCACGGAACAGGCCGATATGGGGCGCGAGGTGGCCGGAGCCCTCGCTTCCGGCCGGGCCCTGATGGTGGAAGCCGGCACGGGCGTCGGCAAGACCCTGGCCTACCTGATCCCCTTGCTGGCCCTGGTCACCGCTGCGGACGGCCGGGCGGTGGTGTCGACCCACACGCGGGCCCTACAGTCTCAGATCCTCGATCAGGATCTGCCGCGGCTGCGCTCCCTGCTGGCGGGCCGCAGCTTCGCGCTGCTGATGGGCCGCCGCAATTATCTGTGCCTGCGCCAGCGACTGTCGTTCCTGTCCCGGCCGCTCACGGGATTGCCGGACGTCCTGAAGACCGTGGCCTTCCGGCTGTGGCTCGAAGCGACGACCGAGGGAATGCGGGACGAGATCGCGGACCATCCCTTACTGGCCGACGAGACCGGGGCCTTGTTCGACGCCCCGGATCTCTGTCTGCCGGGGCAGTGTTACGAAGGGGGGCGGTGCTTCGTCCAGACCGCACGCCGTCGGGCGCGGGACGCACACCTCCTGGTGGTCAATCACTCGCTGCTGCTGGCGGACCAGCAGCAGGGGCACACCCTGATCGGTGACATCGACCACCTGGTCATCGACGAGGCCCACCGCCTGCCGGCGGTCACCCTCGAAGCGACGGCGGTGGCCTGCGGCCTGTGGCGGCTGGGCGAAGTGGAGGATCTCGTCGGCCGCGTCCAGGGCCCGCAGAGTCTGCCGGAAAGAGTGACCCTGGCGGCCGCCCGCCTGTCCACCCACGGTTCCGAAGGCCAGAAGGCCGCCGGGTCCTGTGAGGATTTCGGGCGCTCGGTGAAACGGGTGCTCACGGCGTTCCAGCAGTGGTGGTCGGCGCTGGGTGTTCGGGTCGACGAGGCCCTGCCTCCGGCCAACCGCGGACCGGGTCGGATCCGGGTCCGGGACAAGGACGAGGCGTTTGCGTCGCTGCGGCCGGCCACCATGACCCTGCTCGAGGAGCTCTCCGAGGCGGTGGGTACTTTCGCCCGCCTGGCGGGGCACGCGGCGGTGCTGGACGATCTCGCCGGCGGCCTGGAGGACGATCTCGCCCAGCTGGCCCAGGCGGGACAGCTGCTGCGCCAGCTGCACGCCGATGTGGATTTCCTGATGAACGACCCGGACGAGACCTGGGTCACCTGGGTGGATCCCGCCGCGCGCAAGGGGCTGCGACGCCTGGGTGCGACCATGCTGGAGGCCGGCGGTGTCCTGCGCGACTTCTGGCTGGACTCGCAGCGCCAGCCCGTGATGACGAGCGCCACCCTGGCCGTCGGGGAGGACTTCACCCACATGCTCAACGAACTGGGGTTGTCCCGGCGGCGGCCGTCGACTCTGACGGCTGCCTGTCCATCGCCCTTCGACTACCACGAGCAGTGCCTGATCCTGACACCTTCCCATTTTCCCGATCCGGGTGCGTCCCACTTCGGCCAGGCCGTGGGCGAGGTCCTGCGCGACCTGGCTCACGGCGTGCCGCGCAAGATCATGGGCCTGTTCACCTCCTACCGCCTCATCAACGAGGCGGCCGGCGTCATGACCGCCGGCGGGCTGGGCCCCGATCCGCTGCCGTCGTCGGGCCTGCCGGCCCTGCTGACACAGACCCCGCGATCGGGCACCGGCGCGCTGCTCGAGACGTTCCGCCGTCACCCGCGGGCCGTCCTGCTGGGGACCTCCACGTTCTGGGAGGGGGTCGATTTTCCGGGCGAACACCTCGAGATCCTGGTCGTCACCAAGCTGCCCTTTCTCGTGCCGAACGACCCCTGGGTCGAGGCGCGGTGCGAGCGGATCGCCGCTGCGGGCGAGAACCCCTTCACATCTTTCATGGTCCGCGACGCTGTGTTGCGGTTGCGCCAGGGTTTCGGCCGCCTCATCCGGCGGACCAGCGACCGGGGCGTCGTGATCATCCTTGATAACCGGTTGCATACCAAAAACTACGGGACTACGTTTCTGAGCGCGCTGCCGGTGATGCCCGCCTCGTTCGGGGACACCGCGGACCTGCTGGCCCGGGTCGACGAGTTCTTTCGCAGACCGGGAACCTGATTTATCCGAAACGGACGGCCGCCGTGACCACACAACCCGCACCTGTCTTCACCATCGGGGACGATGAACTGTCCCTAACCGTGTACGCCGGTATCTGCCGCGGCGAGGTCGCTGTCCGGCTCGGCCAGACGGCCCGCCGGCGGATCGAGAAGTGCGACGCCTTCCGGCGAAGGCTCGCGGGCGCAGAACGCAGGATCTACGGCGTCAATACCGGGTTCGGCAAGCTCGCCGACACGGTGATTCCGCTGGCGGACCAGGCGCAGTTGCAGAAGAACCTGGTGCGCAGCCACGCGGTGGGTTGGGGAGAGCCGTTGAGCCGGGAGGAGACCCGCGGCATGATCCTGCTGCGGGCCATGAGTCTGGCCCACGGCTATTCGGGCGCCCGGGTGGCCGTGGTCGAACAGCTGCTGTGGCTGCTGGCGGAGGATCTTCATCCCTGGATCCCCTCGCGGGGATCGGTGGGCGCCTCGGGTGACCTGGCTCCACTGTCGCACCTGGCGCTCGTCCTGATGGGGGAGGGCAATTTCCTGGACCAGGACGAGGTGCGTGTTGCCGCCGGTCCGGTCCTCGCCGCGCGCGGCCGCGCTCCGGTCGAGCTGGCAGCGAAGGAGGGGCTGGCCCTGATCAACGGCACCCAGCTGATGAACAGCCTGGGTCTGCTGTCGGTCCACCGCGCCGGCAATCTCCTGCGCCGCGCCACCCTGGCGGCGTGCCTGTCCCTCGAAGCGCTCGAAGGCAGCGCCAAACCGTTCCACGCGAAGTACCACAGCCTGCGTCCGCACCGCGGCATCGGGGACGTGGCCGCCTGTTTCCGGAACCTGCTCGAAGGCAGTGAGGTCCTCTCGGGTCATCACGACTGCGTGCGTGTCCAGGATCCCTATTCGGTCCGCTGCAGTCCCCAGGTCCTGGGGACCACGCTGGAGATCATTCGCGAAGCCGAACGCGTGTTCCTGGTCGAGGCCGGGTCGGTCACCGACAATCCCGTCCTGTTGCCGGACGAGGAACTGGTGGTGACCGGCGGACACTTCCACGGTCAGCCGCTGGCGCATCAGCTCGATTTTCTCTACCAGGCGGTCAGCGAGGTCGCCAACATCGCCGAACGCCGCATCAATCTGCTGCTGGGCGGCAACAACGGGCTGCTGCCCCGGTTCCTGGCCGCTGCGCCGGGGCTGGAATCGGGGTTGATGATCGTCCAGTATCTGGCCGCCGGCCTGGTGACCGAAAACAAGTCCAAGGCCTTTCCCGCGGCGGTCGATTCGGTGCCCACGTCCGACGGCCAGGAGGACCATGTCAGCATGGGCAGCGTCTCGGCCCTCAAGCTGGCCGGGGTGCTGGCGCGGACCGAGGCCGTTGTCGGTATCGAACTGCTGACGGCCGCCCGCGCGCTGCAGTTCATCACGCGCGACGAACTCGCCCATCGCCCGGGGCGTCCGGCGCCGCGGCTATCGCCGCCGCTGGCGGCCCTGATGTCCGAACTGACAGCCCACACCGATCCCGATCCGGCGGACCGGTCGTTGACCGACGACGTGCAGCGCCTGGCGGACTGGGTGCGGTCCGGCCCGGTGCCCGCCGCCGCTGCCGCCTGTCTGCAAACCCTTGCCTGAACCGGAGGAGACATCATGACCGCATCCGCCCGCTTCACCCCTGCAGCACTGGCCGGCGGCGCGCCCATCGACTTTCTCGTGACGGACATCGCTCAGCTCTGCACGGTCGACAATCCGGATCTGGATGCGAAGGGGCCCCGTCGCCGCGAGGGGATGACCGACGCGGGTCTGGTCACCGATGCGGTCCTGGCCGTCGGCGACGGACGGATCCAGGGCTACGGCCCGCGGTCCGAGGTGCTGGGCCGCCTGTTTGCGGACGGCAGGATCCCCGCCGGCGTACCGACGGTCGACGCGGGCGGTCGGGCGGTCGTGCCGGGGTTTGTCGATCCCCACACCCACGCGGTCTTCGGACGGACGCGGCAGGACGAATACGAGCGCCGGATCCGCGGTGAGACCTATCTCCAGATCGCCGCCGCCGGGGGCGGCATCCACGCTTCGGTCGCCGATCTGCGCGAGCGCTCCGAGGAGGAGCTCGTCGAGCTGACCGTGCCCCGGCTGCAGGAGATGCTGGCCCACGGCACGACCACCGTGGAGATCAAGAGCGGGTACGGCTTGTCGCTGGACGATGAACTCAAGATGCTGCGTGCCGCCCGGACCGCCGCCGACCGGGTGGGGATCGGCTCCGTCCTGACCTGTCTGGCCGCGCACGAGATTCCCCGGGAATACCGCGAGAAACGGCAGGACTATGTCCGCCTGATCACCGAGGAGATTTTGGTTGCGGTGGCCAGGGGAGGATTGGCCGAGCGCTGCGACGTGTTTTGCGAACCCTCGGTCTTCGGCCTGGAGGAAAGCCTGGTCATCCTGTCGCGGGCCCGGGATCTGGGCCTGGCGCTGACCGTCCATGCCGACGAACTGGAGTCCTTCGGCGGGGCGGTCCTGGCCGCTCGCCTGGGCGCCGCTTCGGCCGATCACCTGATCCGGATCGACGCCGAGGGAATCCGGGCCCTGGCCGGCTCGCAAACGGTGGCGGTCATGCTGCCGGGCACGGTCTTCACCCTCGGCCTGGATCACTACGCGCCCGGACGCGGCATGATCGAACAGGGCTGCGCTCTGGCTCTGGCCTCGGACTTCAACCCGGGCAGCAGCCCGATCCTGTCCATCCCGCTGATCATGTCGATCGCCTGCTCCCAGATGCGCCTGTTGCCGGCGGAATGCCTGGTCGCAGCGACCCTGAACGCTGCCTGGGCCCTGGGGCGGCAGGATGAAGTTGGGTCGCTGTCTCCGGGCAAATGGGCGGATTTCCTGATTCTCGACGATAACGACTACCGCGTGATTCCCTACCGGGCTGGCCACAATCCCGTGCGGTCCACCTTCGTCAAGGGGCATGAGATTAGTCCTTAACCCCGGCTCCGACAGGACGATGATTAGGCAGGGGAAGAGACGGCCCAGCCGCGGACTTCCCGTGTATCCAATCATTTTGCCGACTGCTGTAAGCGGGGGTCTGCCTCTTGTCGAAGCTCAGCCAACTGAAGCAGAAAGCCTATCAGGCCGGGAAGAACCGGAACTGGGACGAGGCCATTGCGGTCTATGAGAAGATCCTGGAACTGGAGAAGTCCAATCCCACGGTCATCAACGAGGTGGGTGACCTCTGTCTCAAGGCCGGGAACACCGGCCGTGCCGTGAAGCATTTCCTGTCCGCCGCGTCCAAATATCGCAAGACCGGTCTGCTCAACAACTCGGTAGCCATCTACAAGAAGATCCTGCGCCACGACGAAGCGAACCTGCACGCCCACTGGTACCTCGCCGAAACGCGGGCCAGCCAGGGCCTGACCGTCGAAGGGGAAGAGCACGCCCACCGGTTCCTTGCCGCCAGCCAAAAACTGAGCTCCGAGCTGAGAGAGGTCTACCACAAACGGTGCATCCAGCTGTTCGAGCTCTATCCCGGAAGCACGGCCATTCTCGAGTCTCTCGTCCAGATCTTTCGGATGTGGACGATGCCCCTGGAAGAGGGCCGGGCCATGTGTCTGCTGGCCTGCAACGCGTTCGACGCCGGCGACCAGCCCAAGGGCGAAACCATCGTCGGCGAAGCGTTGGCCAAGTCTCCAGAGCTCGCGAATTATCACGAATACAACGAGTGGCTGAAACGGGTCGACCCCGCCTCCTGCAAGAGCGATGGGCCGGCCGACTACAATTCCGTCGCCCTCGACGTCTCCGTGGAACCGGTTGCGCCTGCTACCGCCCCTGTGGCCGCTGCCGGCCCCACCGAGGCCCAGCCCATCCCCGCGGTCGAACCGACAGCCGAAAATGTCGACGACAGTGTCTCCGTTGCCAGCGTACCCGATCTCGCCGCCGTCCAGAAGGATGACGAGGGGTGCATCAGTATCGATGCTGACGACGGCGCCGGTCTGGATGATTTGATCGCCGAGGCGGCTGGCCTGCAGGATGACGGTGGTCCCGACGAAGAGGTTTACAGCGATCCGGAAGCCAGCACGCCGGACCCGCAGACCACTGCCGAGGCGCCGGAGGAAAAGGTCGACTTGCTGGCGCAGATCCTCGCCGAAGACAGTGGGGAGAGCCGGGCGAACGATTCGGAGCAGCTGGCGACGATCACCAGCGAGATCGGCATGATCGTCGGCGGCGATGGCGACGACGACGCCGGCCGCCTCTACGAGATGGGCATGGTCTACCTGGAGATGGGGATGTTCGACCAGGCCTGCGAGAGTTTCGAAGTCGCCGCCGCCGACGAGGAATACTGCGTGCGGGCCTACGAGATGTGGGGCATCACCCTGCAACGCGCCAACCGTCCCGATGAGGCCGTGACCGTCCTGACTTCCGGGATGGAGTACGCCGAGCAGGACTCGCGCGAGGAACTGGGTCTGCGCTACCATGTCGCCCGTGCCCATGAAATGGCCGAACGCGCGGACCGGGCCCTGACGATCTACGAGAAGATCCACCAGGTGGCGCCCGGTTTCCTGGACGTCGGCAAGAGGTTGGCCCAGCTCTCGGGTGTCTGACCTCCCTGACCGTTTCACTCATCCCACGCCATGAGAAACTGATTTTCGGGAATTCTTGCCCGGTCGCGCCTGTTAACCTAAGATGCGGCCATGGACATACCGGGAAATGGAAAAACGACGGGATCCCCGGTCCGGCAGCCAGTGTTGCTGGGCCTTTTTACTGGCACCACCATCGGCGCCGGTTATCTGCTCGCAGGAGTGCCCAACGTGGAGCTCATGACACTGATAACGGCGTTGGCGGGGGCCGCGCTCGGCGCGCGGTCCGGCTTCGTCGTCGGCGCCGTGGCCATGCTGATCTATTCCCTGGGTTCTCCCTACGGCGTGCCGCTTCCGGTCCTGCTGGCCGCCCAGACGGCGGGGCTCGGGTTCGCCGGCGTCCTGGGATCCTGGACGGCCGGTCGCATCGCGGCCGACCTGGCCGGCGGTCGCCGGACGGCCGCCCTGGTGCGCGCCGGTCTGACGGGTCTGGGCGCGACCTTCCTGTTCGATCTGCTGACCAATCTGGCGATCATCCTCGGCTTCGAGATGCAGGCGGCCCTCGTACTGGCTGGCGCGCTGCCGTTCTTCCTGATCCATGCCGGGGTCAACACCGCGCTCTTCGCCGGACTGGTTCCCCTGTTGCTGCCTCGCCTGACCGGTCTAAATCGTGGTCCGCTGATCGGCCGCAGCGGCGGCGGATTGCTGGCGGTCGCCGTGTGCGGTCTGCTTTGTAGCGGAACGGCGGCACGGGCCCAGGAGGCTGGCGCCGATTCCCTGACGACCGCGGCCGTCGGCGCAGCGGTCCCGGCCCGCCCTGATTCGTTCGCCACGACCGGCGGCGACAGCCTTGACCGGCCGGCGGCGGTTCCGGCGCCGCTGGTGGGTGCGGCGGCGGCCTTCGGCTGGAAGCGACCTCTGTGGGAGCCCTTCGCGCCGACTGCGCTGGACTGGCTGGGCTGGTATTCGCCGCTCGTTCCGGTCCGGGACGGGGGCCTGGGTGCGTCCGCGGCGATTCTCGGTGAAGCGGGTACTTCCCCGGTACCCACGTTCACCCGGGACGGGATTCCGGTGGGGACCGGCCACGTCCTGGCGGATGATCCGTCGCTCGTGCCGACGGAGAATCTGAAATATGTCCGGACCGTGTCCGGCAGTGACGGCTGGGGGGGGACCGACGGCCTGGTCGCCCTCGAGACCGATGACGACGACCCCGGACGGGCGACGAGCGGTTACCGCGGCATCAAGGGCAATCATGAAACCTATTTTCGCGCCATCCACGTGCTGACGCCGCAAGCCGCCTGGCGGGCGGCGTTCGAGTTCGAGGAATCGGTGGACAACGAAGGCTACAACTTTAGCGGGCTGACGGACGCCGACTTCGCCGCTTCCGGGGGCGAATTCCCCGGCCACGGCAAGGTCAGGCAGAGTCGTACGCGCCTGTTTCGGCAACTGGATCAGGAGAACCGCTTTGTCGTCGAATACACGGGCGGGCGCAAGACCAAGGACAGCCTGCCGGCGCTGGGCGCCGACCACCAGGAAATCTGGGACGACGGCGTCGCCGCCACCTTGAACGGACGTCTCGGTGGTTGGAAGCTCGACACTTCCTTCTTCTGGAAGAACCGTGACGTGGAGTGGGGTGACCGGGATACCACCGCGTCGCTGGGCCGCCGCCGCAAGGTCGAGACCGGCCGCGAAGGGGTGACCCTGGCCTTGAACCGGGCTCCGGCCGGCAGCCCGTCCGGCACGCCGACCACGGGTCTGCGGGCGCAGTTTCTCCACTGGCGGGTGTATGACCAGGGCATCGATCCGAACTGGGTGGGTGCTTTTCCCGGGGGTGGCGACGGCGAGGGCGCCTCGGCCCTGGTGACCGGACGGTCCGTGGTCGCCTTGGGACCGTCCCGGCTGGACCTCGTGCTGGGCGCCCAGTGGGACCGCCACGGGGGCTGGGGTCCCGAATTCGGGCTGGGTCTGGATGCCGGGGGCGACCGCCCGTGGTACCGTCTTGATGTCACCTACGGTGGACGTGCGCCGCGCAGCGACGAACTGTTGACACCCCTGCTGCGGGTTGTCGCCGACCGGAGCCTGACGGTGCTCCCGAACGAAGAGCTCGGGCGCGAGAAAACCGCGCGGGCCGGCCTTCTGCTGCAGGGCGGCCTCCTGGGTCTCGATCTTGCAGTCGACGGCAGCGTGCGCCGGTTGACCGGCGGTATCACGTGGAATGAAACGGACGCCGGCGGCGACGTGGGGCGGTGGGAAAACAACCTGGCCCTGGATTCGGCCGGTGTCACCGGCCGGCTCGGGCGACAGGGACGTTTCCTGGGCTGGGGACGCCTCATGCTGGAGGGGACATGGCGGACTTTCGAGGTCAAGGAGGGGCACGCGTCCCTGCTGCCTCCGGAAAAATATCTCCGGCTGCACGCGATGTGGGAAAACCACTTCTTCCAGGAGGACGGCATCCTGCAGCTGGCCCTGTTCAGCACCCACCAGGGGGAGATGGCCGATCCCTGGGACGTGACCCGGACCTATGTTCTGCCTTCCCGGACGGTCCACGACCTGGTGGCCGGCTTCCGTCTGGTGGGAGCCCACCTGTCCCTGGCCTTCCGCAATCTGACCGGCGAACGGACCCGCCTGACTTCCGGCGCCCTCAGCACCGGCCGCGAGACCGACATGCGCCTCCTCTGGAATTTCCGCTACTGACCCGGACCCGCCGCCGGCTGCGGTACTGGGTCCGCAAGCGACCTGTCCTGGCCCGGCGCCAGGCTCTGGGGCTGGTCTGCCTGTTTTGCCTGCTCCTGGGCGGGCGGGCCATCCGGCATACCCTGCTGGTGGACCCCGCGGGCAACTGGCGCGAGGAGCTCTGGCTGGATGATCTGGTCCTGGGCGTCCCGGACGCCCAGGCGGAAGCGCGCACCCGCCGGCCGCAACTCACCGCGCCGGTGCCCATCAACTCGTGCAGCCTCGACAGTCTGACGCTGCTGCCGGGCGTCGGCAAGGTGCTGGCGGGCCGGATCGACGCCAAGCGCCGCGACGGCCTCGTCTTCCGCAACAGGGAGGATCTGGAGCAGGTCAAGGGGATCGGTCCCGCCCTTTCCGCCCGTCTCGAACCCCACATTGTCTTCGCCGCCGCCGCTCCGCCGGACTCGAATTCCGAAAATTCCCCCAAATCCAGGTAAAGTCGCACGTTTCTCATCCGAAAATGGGGTTGGCGAGAAGGAATGATGCCGATCCCAGACGCGGGACGGTTGCCGCCAATAGCCGCCGACCGCCGGGACCGTAGTTCCGGGGATACGGGTAGATAAAGACCAGCGGGGAAAACACAGCATGACCAACGGATCCACAACGATAGCCAAGGACAAGATTTCCGGGCACCTGCTCGAGTCGGGTCTGGTCGACGAGGCCACCCTGGCGAAGGCGCGTGAAGCCCAGAAGAAGGACGGTGGATCCCTCGGTCAGGCTCTGATCAAGATGGGTGCGGTCGATGAGCCCACCTATACGGATCTGCTCGGCAGGATCTACAACCTCCCGGTCATGCTCCTGGACAAGGCGAACATCGAGATCGAGTGCATCGACATGATTCCCGGCGACGTGTCGCGCAAATTCCAGGTGCTGCCGCTGTACCGCAGCGGCCGGACCCTGACCGTCGCGATGGCCAACCCGAGCAACATCTTCGCCATCGACGACATCAAGTTCATCACCGGCCTGGACGTCCAGCCCGTCGTCGCCGGCGAGATGACCATCAAGAAGTTCATCGACAAGTTCTACGCCACGACCGACTCGCTCGCCTCGATCATGGAGGGCATCGAGGACGACATCGAACTGGTCGAGGAATCCGACGACGACGACATCACGGGCCAGGAGGGGCAGAACGCCCCGGTGGTCAAGCTGGTCAACACCCTCCTGGCCGAAGCGGTCAAGGTCGGTGCCAGCGATGTCCACATCGAACCCTACGAACGGAACATGCGGGTCCGGTACCGCATCGACGGCATCCTGAGCGAGGTCATGGAGCCGCCCATCAAGCTGAAGAACGCGATCATCAGCCGGCTGAAGATCATGTCCGAGCTGGACATCGCCGAGCGCCGCGTTCCCCAGGACGGTCGCATCAAGCTGAAGATCGGCGCCAAGAAGGTCGACCTGCGTGTTTCGACCCTGCCCTG
>Ga0316201_10000941_pt1 | contig 18470 bp, 16 predicted proteins | sample CS6wburrow_MG_FD_204516 | JGI IMG/M metagenome (GOLD analysis project Ga0316201, IMG submission 204516) | Coastal sediment microbial communities from Delaware Bay, Delaware, United States - CS-6 worm burrow | ecosystem: Environmental > Aquatic > Marine > Coastal > Sediment | place: USA... | reverse complement strand
AGATGTGTTTGAAGAAGTTGTAGAGTCATCTGCAAATCCATTGATGTATCAACCATTTGGTATAATGTTTGAAGCGCTTGACTCCCTGAAAAAAAATGATGTCTACATCTGTACAGGGGCATCTCCAAGGTATGCATTATGGGGCGGATTAATGAGCACCAGGGCGATCAAACTTGGTGCAGCTGGTGCAGTATTAAATGGCTATTCGAGGGATTCTGAAGAAATATTGAGATTGGGATTTCCGACTTTTTCATTTGGCGGGTACGCCCAAGATCAGGGGCCAAGAGGTAAAGTGGTTGATTATGGAGTTCCTATTGAATTGGGTGGCATAAAAGTGCGTAAGGGGGATATTATCTATGGTGACCGGGATGGGATTGTGATTGTACCAAAGGAAGTTGAAGAAGCTGCTTTTACAGGAGCGATTGAAAAAGCGAGAGGCGAAAAGCATGTTCAAAAAGCACTTGAAAATGGCATGAGCGCCGTCGACGCGTTTAAAAAATTTGGCATCATGTAAAATTGGAAAGATGAAAGAAATTAATCTGAAAGGAAAAAAGGCGCTCGTCACAGGAGGAAGCCAGGGTATTGGAGCTGCCATTTGCAAGCATCTCGCCGAATGTGGTGCTGATATTTTCATTAACCATTTTCAAAGTCAGGAGCAAGCTGAGGGCCTTGCAAGCAAGATCCGGAACGAGTTGGGTGTTTTGGTTGAAGTAGGCGGCGCAGATGTTTCTGTTAAAGATGAAGTGCGAGAAATGTTTCTTCAAATGGATCAAAAGCTAGGCACCATTGATATCCTGGTCAACAATGCCGGATGTGAAACTATCTGCCATGTATTAGATCTCCCTGAAGATGATTGGCAACGTATCATGGATGTAAATCTTAAAGGGCCAATGCTTTGCTCCCAGGAAGCTGGAAAAAGAATGGTGCAAAAAGGTGGTGGTGTGATCATCAATATATCTTCAATTCATGACACAGTTCCACGGAAAGGATTGATCCACTATTGTGCTTCGAAAGCAGGACTGAAAATGTTCTCCAAATGCCTGTCACTTGAATTGATCGATCATAATGTTAGAGTCGTGTCCGTTTCTCCAGGTGCGATTGAAACCGAGATGAACAGAGATGAGATCAATCGATTTGGGAGAGACAAGTTTGAAAAATGGATACCCCAGGGGCGGCTCGGACAGGTAGAAGATGTTGCTCAGGCAGTGTCTTTTTTGGCAAGTGATCTTGCTGATTATATCCAGGGGGCAGACCTGTATATTGACGGGGCTTATATGAATAATACGATCCCTTACGATCCGCGCCCACCGAGGAAATGAATTGAAAGTCAAAATAGTTGTTTTGAGATGTCAGGATTTTTTTGAACCATATAAGGAATTTAAGTTCATATCAGGTAATGATTCTTATATGTTCCTTATATGCCTCATATGGTTCAAATCAAAAAGTCATTCATTCTAAATGAAAGAAAATGAAGCTAGGCTTTGGACTATACAAACATATGTTGAATGAGGACCATTACCGGTTCGCAAAACAATGTGGAGCGACTCATGTCGTCATTCATTTAGTAGATTATTTTGGCCATGAAAGGAAACAGGCAAATCAACCGATTGGCTCCCTTGACGGTTGGGGTCTTGCCGGAATAGATTCAGAAATCTGGTCTTTGGAATACCTCCAAAAAGTCAAATCGGAGATCAATAAACATGGTCTTGTCCTTGAAGCGATTGAAAATTTTGATCCGGCTCATTGGCATGATATTCTCCTGGATGGCCCACGGAAAGAAGAGCAAATGGAAGGACTGAAGCAGCTCATTCTAAATGTAGGCGAAGCGGGCATTCCCATTTTTGGATATAACTTTTCTTTGGCAGGTGTGTGCGGGAGAATCAAAGGACCATTTGCGAGAGGTGAGGCAATTTCAGTTGGATTAAGTGTTGGAGAGGAAACGCCAATCCCGAATGGTATGGTCTGGAATATGACTTATAATCCCGATGCAGCAAGTGGTCATATGAAAGAGATTAACCATGCCGAATTATGGCAAAGGCTTGAATGGTTCCTGGAGGAATTGGTTCCTGTGGCCGAAGAAGCGGGTGTTGTACTAGCAGCACATCCTGACGATCCACCCATGCCGACGATGCGAAAAACACCTCGCCTGGTATTTGAGCCAAACTTATACCAGCGATTGATTGACCTGGTTCCTAGTCCTGCCAATCAATTGGAATTCTGCCTTGGATCAATTGCGGAAATGGCGACAGGTGACGTGCACCAGGCGACAGAACAATACAGCGCACAGAACAAGATTGCGTATGTCCATTTTAGGAACGTAAAAGGTAAAGTGCCGCATTACGAAGAAGTTTTTGTTGATGAAGGCGACATCGATATGTACAAGGTGCTTCAGATTTTGAAGAAAAACAACTTTGAAGGAGTCCTGATTCCTGACCATACACCACAAATGACTTGTGATGCTCCATGGTATGCCGGTATGGCCTACGCGATGGGATATATGAAGGCGCTATTACAACAAATTCAAAATGATCATTCCAGCTAAACAAAGCAGATGACACAAAATCAACCAACGACTATGAGCGATCAACCGAAGAACACTATTCTTTACCTTGTCATCGTTTGTTTCGCAGCTGCCCTTGGAGGGTTTTTATTCGGATTTGATACTGCGGTTGCTTCCGGGACGATAGGATTTTTGAGGGACCAATTTAGTTTAAGCCCGGTCATGGAAGGCTGGGTGATGAGTTCAGCACTATTCGGCTCAATTGGCGGGGCAGCTATAGCAGGCTGGTTGAGTGACCGGTATGGAAGGAAAATTATACTCATTTTATCTGCTGTCCTTTTCTTTACTTCTGCGCTTTGGTGTTCATCAGTTAATGATGTTGTATTCCTTGTCATCGCAAGGTTAGTTGGTGGCGTTGGCGTTGGTATTGCAGCCATGGTTGCACCGATGTACATTTCTGAGCTTGCCCCTCCTGGTATTCGCGGCCGGTTAGTTTCATTTTATCAAATGGCCATCACCTTTGGAATTCTCATGTCATATTTGTCTAATACAGCTTTACTTAACTATGCGACTGAACACATTGGAGAAATACAGACAAGCTTTTTCGGGTTAGTGTTTGTTGACGAGGTTTGGCGGGCAATGTTTGGATCGGAAATATTCCCTGCCATGATCTTTCTCATCATGCTTTTCATCGTGCCCAAAAGTCCCCGATGGCTGGCCAAAGAAGGGAAAATGGAACAAGCAGGACAAATCCTTACAAGGTTTCTGGGCAAAGAAGAAGCAGATTATGAATTACTGCAGATCAAGCAAACAATTGCGCAAAAGCAGGGATCATATAGAGACCTGTTAAAGCCAGGAATTCGCGCCGCGCTTGTCGTCGGAGTATTACTATCGGTATTTAATCAACTTACCGGGATTACTTCAGTAATGTATTATGCTCCAACAATATTTGAAAATGCGGGCTTTCAATCCGGCTCAGCATTTGGAAGTGCCATTATAATTGGCTTCGTAAATATGATTTTTACGCTATTTGCTATTTGGAAAATCGACAAATTTGGTCGAAGGCCGTTATTGATTACCGGCTTCGTTTTTGTCGGAATTATCCTCATTAGCATTGGCATTTGTTTTATGCAAGAGAATCCTTCTCCGGTGCTCCTCCTCTCCCTCTTTATTATGTACATCATGTTTTTTGCAGCAGCATTAGGGCCAACTGCGTGGGTCATTCCCTCTGAAATCTACCCAACACACATCAGGGGTCGGGCGATGTCAATATCCACGCTTGTTTTATTCGTAGGCTCCACGTTGGTCACTCAAACATTCCCATGGCTTCGTGAAAATATCGGAATGGGATCGACCTTTATCCTGTACGGATTGCTGATGATCCCAGCTGTCTGGTTTGCTGTTAAATTGGTACCTGAGACGAAAGGAAAGACCCTGGAAGAAATTGAAAAAGATTGGAAACGAAAAGCGAGGAACTCATGAAATACGCCCTCTACTTTTTATTGTTGCTAATCCTTGCCTGTAAAACAGAATCGAAAGAACAAGATGATTCCGGATTAAAAGATGCAGTCTTTTCAGAGCAAAGTTTTGCATTTGTGAAAGAAAAAGCGCTTGACATTATCAAAAGCGGATTTAATGCCGGTGACGGCTACAGAGAAGTTTGGATTCGGGATTACAATACTTTCATTGAACCAGCTGCCATGGTGTATCCTACTGAAGAGCTCAAAGAAAACCTGTTGGTCTTCTTTCGAATGCAAGGCACTGATGGGAACATCTTAGATGGTTTTACACCAGCTGAGGTGATTACAAAAAGTGAAACCGATTTTGAATATTTCGAATTGGAGCCCAGGTATGCCGGACATAAAAACACGGTAGAAACAGACCAGGAGACTTCTCTTGTTCAGGCAGTGTTCAAATATGTTGAAAGTACACATGACCGGTCCATTTTACAAGAGATGGTTGGTGACCAAAGCGTAGCTGAACGGATGAACAGGGCGATGCAATTTCTTATGGATCATCGTTTTGCAGCTGAATATGGATTGATTTGGGGGGCCACAACAGCCGATTGGGGAGATGTACAACCAGAACATGGCTGGGGTGTGGATATTGATTCAAATACACATCGTGCTATTGACATTTATGACAATGCAATGTTTCTGATTGCTTTGGATAACATGATGAAAATGGTACCAGAATCAAAAGCAAAGTGGGAAAAAAGGCATGCCCAAGTTTTTCAAAATGTCAGAGAGCATTTATGGGATGCTGAAAGTCAAAAGTTTATTCCGCATATCTACCTTGAAGGTTCTCCTTTCCCGGCAGATTTTGATGAAGATGAAATCTATTATTTCGGTGGAACAGCAATTGCCATTGAAGCGGGTTTGCTTTCAAAGGATGAAATAAAAGCATCATTAGATGAAATGGTATCCAGGGTCAAACAAGCAGGTGCAGCTTCTATTGGTTTAACTTTGTACCCTCCTTATCCTGATGGTTATTTTGTGAATCAAATTATGAATCCCGAGTATAGTTACCAAAACGGAGGTGACTGGACATGGTTTGGCGGCAGAATGATTCAGCAGTTGGTCAAATATGGTTTTGTGCAGGAGGCATATGAACAACTCTTACCTATGACAGAAAGAGTGGTCGTCAATGATGGATTTTATGAATGGTTTTCAGTGAATAACGAACCCCGTGGATCAGGAACTTTCAGAGGATCTGCCGGAGTGCTCTATTCAGCCATCACTGCCCTGGAAAATGCAGTTCAATAAACAGGAGGTATTATGAAATCTGAATATCGAAAAACGGATCAATACCTCATGCCTGTTCAAAAACCGGTAGTACTGGATGATGCGTATGATCTTTATCCATCTTTCCATGTAGGAAATGACAAGATTCATGTCGGCCTTGACCAATTGATGCCTTTTCTGCTAAAGGAAAAGACAGTAATGATTGATGGTTATCAGGGTGTCTTTTTCGACGAAATTCAGAATGAACTGGATGCAATATTTCATCAACATCAGAAGAAAGTCCATTGGGTTGATATCAGGCATTCCTTAAAAGATGAAAAAGCAATTGACGAATTAATCGCTCCTTTTCTCGGTGGAGACGATCCGGTTTTTGGTACACGCGCAACTATCGACCTGATCGATTTTTTTGACGCTGAAAAGCTCACTCACATTAAAATTTATAAACAAGCTGATATTAATATTGTAATCGGCCCGGGTGCGGCACTCGCTGAATGGCAAGGTCCAGTAATCTATATCGATCTTCCAAAAAATGAACTCCAGTTTCGGGCAAGAGCCAAAAGAGCAACGAACCTCGCCGCAGGCCAGCCCATGCCAATCAAGTCGATGTACAAACGATTTTATTTTGTGGATTGGGTCGTGTTGAATAAGCACAAAAAAGAACTTCTCCCCAAAATAGACATCATGGTTGATGGGCAAAGACCGGGATCTGCTACCTGGATTCGAGGTGAAGAACTTCGAAAGGGTTTAAAATTGATTGCCCACAATGTATTCCGGGTGCGCCCATGGTTTGAACCAGGTGCGTGGGGTGGCCAATGGATTAAAAAAAACATTAAAGCACTCAATCCTGATGTAGTCAACTATGCATGGTCATTTGAACTCATCACCCCTGAAAACGGACTGATTTTCGAAAGTAAAGGCAACCTGCTTGAAGTTTCATTTGATTGTTTGATGTATCAAGAAAGCAGCTCAGTCCTGGGCCAACATGCAGAATTATATGCCGACGAATTTCCAATTCGTTTTGACTTTCTTGATACCTTTGACGGTGGCAACCTTTCGATCCAATGCCACCCTCGCCCTGAATTCATCAAGCAGCATTTTGGCGAAAATTTTACGCAGGAAGAAACTTACTACATCCTCGATGCTGACGAATCTGCTCAGGTGTATCTTGGATTTCAGGATGATATTAATCCGCAAGCATTTAGGGCAGATCTTGAGTCGAGTATTGCCGAAGGCATGCCAATCGATATCACCAAACATGTTCAGGTACACAATGCACATAAACACGATTTGTTTCTGATTCCACCAGGCACGATTCACTCTTCGGGGATCGGCAACCTGGTACTTGAGATCAGTGCAACTCCTTATATTTTTACATTCAAAATGTACGATTGGATGCGTCTTGATTTAGATGGCCAACCACGTCCATTGAACATCGATCGAGGGATGGAAAACCTGTATTTTGACCGTAAAGGAGATTATGTTGAACAGCGCTTAAAATCTCACCCGTCCCTCCTTTCTGAAGAAATGGACTGGAAATTGTATCATTTGCCTACCCATGAAAAACATAGTTATGATGTACATCGCTACCACTTCCGCTCCGAAGTACTGGTAGATACCAAAGACAGGTGCCATGTACTTTCCCTGGTTGAAGGCACCGGGATAATCATTGAAACACAAAGTGGCATGAGCACTTCATTTCATTATGCGGAAACTTTTGTCATTCCTACAGCCGCGGGGCGATACAAAATGATCAACAAAGGTAAAGATGAAGCGATTGTGGTGGTTGCATTCATGAAGTAGGAGATCAACAAAGCGAGATGTCATCTCTCAGATGACATCTCCCTATGTCGATCTCTCCATGAATAGACCCTATGGAATCACATGCAACGTAAAAATTGTCTCTTGCTTTTGATTTTTTCTTCTCAAAAGCATCATAATTCAAACATTTCGTTTTTCTTTACCGAAGTATTTTTGTGGGGACGACCTAAATGTTGTGTCCCTTTTTTGCTTGAATGAATCAATTATTTATGCCGTTTCGCTGACGTAGATGAAGAATACCTATTTTGACCTGATCGATCAATCGTATTACTTTCCCCAGGAAGGTTTTGATCTGAGAAATGGATACCTCTCTTTCCATGGAATATCTATTCAGTACCTGATTGAAAAGTACGGCACGCCCTTCAGACTTCTTTATTTACCAAGAATCGGCCAACAAATCAAGCGAGCCCGCAATCTATTCAACAGGGCCATCAAAAAGCACAAGTATAAGGGTAATTACTATTATTGCTACTGCACCAAGTGCTCTCACTTTTCCCATGTCGTCAAAACCGCGCTCAGCGAGGGTGTTCAAATTGAAACATCATCATCTTTTGATATTGATTTAATCCTCAATCTGTACAAAGAAGGGGAAATTGATAAATCGTTGATATTGGTCCATAATGGATATAAGACAGAAGAATATCTCAACAAAATATTGAAACTCAATCAAGAGGGCTTTAAAAACTCAATTTTGGTCCTGGATTCTGTCTCCGAAATCAAAAGAGTCAAGAAAAAGCTCCGCAATTTCGATGGAAAGCTAAAAATCGGCATTCGAATGGCAATCGATGAGGAGCCTCAATCAGCATATTATACATCCCGTCTCGGTATCCGGCCCTCAGAGATTGTTCCTTTATACAAAAAAGAGATTGAAAAGAATGAGAAGCTGGACCTGAAGATGCTGCATTTTTTCGTGGATTCAGGAATCAAGGACACGATGTATTATTGGGGAGAATTTCAAAAAGCGGTTAACCTTTTTGTACTACTCAAAAAAGAATGCCCTACGATCAAAGCGATCAACCTGGGTGGTGGGTTCCCGATCAGAAACAACCTTGGCTTTGAATATGACTATGAGTATATCATCAATGAGATCGTGAAAAATATCGGGGATGTCTGTGAAAATGAAGGGATTGATCAGCCGGATATTTTTACAGAATTTGGGAAATATACTGTTGGAGAAAGTGGGGCAATTATCTTCTCAATTCTCGAACAAAAGCAACAAAATGATACAGAGTTGTGGTATATGATCGACAACAGTATCATGAATACCATTCCCGATGCCTGGTCCATTTTTGAAAAGTTTATTCTCCTACCCATTAATAAATGGGATAGCGAACATGCAAAGGTCAATATTGGCGGCATCAGTTGTGATCATTCAGATTATTACAATTCAGAAGATCTCAATCAACAAATTAATCTGCCGCTCATAGATAATAAAGATAATGAGCCGCTCTATGTTGGTTTCTTTCACACAGGAGCCTACCAGGACTCGATCAGCGGTTATGGAGGGATTAAGCACTGTCTCATTCCTTCCCCAAAAATTATCATCGTTGATCGAGATAAGAAAGGAAACTTTGTAGATGCAGTGTACCGAAATGAACAAACGGTAGAAGACATGCTCGATATTCTTGGTTATAATCTGGAAAAACCGGTAAATGGACATGTCAAATAATTTCGCAGGAATTGAAGATGCTTTTGCGGACAGGGAAGCATCAAAAATCTGGTTGCAATCTATTCCATATGATGGCACCAGCACCTGGGGGAAAGGGGCAGATAAAGGGTTTGAAGCTTTTTTAGATGCAGCTGAAAATATGGAATTGTATGACATAGAAACAGATCAGGAAGTGTACAAAAATGGTATTCATATTTTACCGGAAATATCAGAAAACAGCACTCCGGAAGCCATGTTTCAGGCTGTTTATACGCGTACATGTGAACTCTTGAAATCAGATAAGTATCTCACCTTTTTTGGCGGTGAACATTCGATTAGTATCGGAATCATAAAAGCATTTTATACGCATTATGATGATTTGACTATTCTGCAAATTGATGCCCATGCTGACTTGAGACCCAGTTATGATGGCACTCCATTCAACCATGCATGTGCGGTATTTGATGCAAGCAAGCATTGCAATTTGATCCAGGTTGGCATTAGAAGTATGGATGCTTCAGAAAAAAATCACCTTGACCTTGATAAGTGTTATTTTATGAACGAAATTGAAGGTCAAATTGACTGGATGCAAAAATCTATTGATCAATTGACAAAACACGTTTATATCACTTTTGACCTGGATGCTTTTGATCCGTCTGTAATGCCCGCAACAGGAACACCAGAGCCCGGAGGATTTGACTGGTATACGATTACAACATACCTCAGAAAAGTGTTTGAACAACGGAATGTGGTTGGATTTGACCTTGTAGAATTAGCACCAATCGATGGAATGAAAGCGCCTCAATTTCTTGCGGCCAAACTTTATTATAAAATGTTGTCTTATAAATTCTTACGATGAAAGGGCCCGTTTCAACATTTATCCTTGACCACTACAAACACTTCAATGCTGCGGCTCTCATAGATGCTGCAAAAGCCTATGAATCCCAATTGGTAAATGGGCATAAAATGATGATTACCCTGGCTGGAGCGATGTCCACAGCAGAACTCGGAAAATCACTTGCAGAAATGATCCGGGAGGATAAAGTACATATCATCACTTGTACCGGCGCCAATCTCGAAGAGGATGTTTTTAACCTGGTAGCTCACGATCATTATAAGCGTGTACCCAATTATCGCGATTTATCACCCGAAGATGAGCAGCTATTATTGGATAATCACTTTAACAGGGTCACGGATACCTGCATTCCAGAAGAAGAAGCGATGAGACGCATTGAGGAACATCTGTATCATGCTTGGTCAGAAGCTGAACTCAATGGAGAAAGGCACTTCCCTCATGAATATTTTTACCAAATTCTACTCAGTGGGGAATTGGATGAGAAATACCAAATAGATCCAAAAAATAGCTGGTTGCTGGCCGCTGCGGAAAAGGGCATACCTGTCATTGTCCCGGGATGGGAAGATTCAACCTGTGGCAACTTTTTTGCTTCCTACTGCATTGAAGGCACTCTACACCCCAGCGGTATGAAAAGTGGGATTGAGTATATGATGTTGTTGGCAGAGTGGTATCAAGAAAATGCTGCCGACAAAGGAGTTGGCTTTTTCCAGATTGGAGGTGGGATAGCCGGTGACTTTCCAATTTGTGTGGTACCTATGCTGCACCAGGACCTTGGTAAAACGGAGACACCGGTATGGTCTTATTTCTGCCAGGTCAGCGATTCAACGACTAGTTATGGCTCTTATTCCGGGGCTGTTCCAAATGAAAAAATTACATGGGGAAAGCTTTCAGTGGATACACCAAAATTTATCATCGAATCTGATGCAACGATTGTGGTGCCTTTGATTTTTGCTTACCTTCTTCAATGGTAATAAATGAATGAATTATCTAAAAACAAACCTAATTTAACTTTGTAAAATGAACAAACCACGAGTTGTCAAAGATTATGAAAAAGTCGATGAGTCCGTTCTTGAACAAATCAAGCTGCAGTATCCGTATGGGTTTGACAAGGCTCTCATTTCCTTCAAAAATCAAAAAGGAGAGTTTGTGAGTGCACTCCCATTTGAAACGGAAGATCGATACTACCTGATCCGAATGACCCGCCTGGAAGCACGGCAAATCATTAAGGATGATGATGACTATGGCGATGATGGAAATTTAAAGGATGACGTCAGAGAAGCATACGAAGATAAGTATGATGACGAGACAGACCTTGACGAGACAGACCTTGACGAGATCCCGGATGAGAGTACTGAATTGGACGATTGAGCATAGACTGAAATGAAAAATCCAATTCAATTGGTGTTACCAGGTTCATTTGAACCGGAAAATCATTGGTATCCGAAAGCATTGAATGCAACGATTCATCCAATGGTAGCTTTTTTCATGAATCTCGATAAAGATCGTGTCATTGAGCGGTATTGTCATCTGAATCCAATGGTTGAAAGGGATTTTTTGATAGACATACTAAGTTACCGACCAAAATATTTTCGATGGTGTGGCACTGATTTAATTAATGTGACAACTGAGATCGGAACGCGAAAGATGGTTGTGATCGAAAACAATTCTTGCCCTTCTGGTCAAAAATCAATGCCCCTGATTGACGATCATTTAGAGTTTGGTGGCTATCAAAGACTGATCGAAAACACCTTTCTTCCTTTTATGAAAGGTCAAAGACTTGTTGAAAATGGAGTTATCGCCGTATTGTATGATAAAAATCCCATGGAATCTTCGGGGTATGCGGCAACGATTGCAGAGGTTCTAGATGAACCCGTTTACTTTATTTATTTTCCAAAAGAAAACTATGCATCCTATATTAGGTGGGAGAATGGCATTCTTCAGTTTAAGAATGAAAATGAACAATGGACAAATATCAGGGCTGCTTTTAGGTACGTGACTCAAAAGCCATGGAACAGGATACCGGTTCACAGCAAAACAAAAATATTGAACCCTATTTTGGCTTGTATTTCAGGCGGACGAAACAAAATGATCGCTGCAAAGGCTTATGATATTTATAATGCTGAATTAGAAGGAACAGGGTTGTTTATTGAAACACCCGAGACGATCTGGGATGTCAGTAAAAATGAAATTCCAATTTGGGTGCGAAAACTCGGTGGACAAGCTGTTGTAAAAGTTCCATATGCAAATGCAGGCCAGGGTGTTTTTACGATTGTGTCAGAAAAGGAACTGGACGCATTCATGGAAAAGGATTTTGAATATGATCAGTTCATTGTGCAAAGCCTGATTGGAAATTACAACTGGAGTTCCGCCGGACCAAAAGGTAAACTCTATCATGTTGGGACAATTCCAAATAAAAAATGCGAAACTTATGTGTCCGACGTGCGAATGATGGTGCATGCGACAAAAGATGGAATCAGGCCCCTGGCAATCTATGCACGCCGAGCGGAGAAACCATTGCTGAACCATATCGAAATGGGAACTGACTCCTGGGCAATGCTGGGTACAAATCTATCATTGAAATTATCAGAAAATGAATGGAGCAGCGATACAAACAGGTTGCTCCTCATGGATAGAAGGGATTTTAATAAGCTCGGCATCGGATTGGATGACCTGATTGAAGCCTATATCCAATCCATTCTTTCAATGATCGCGATTGATAAAATGGCAATCACCCTATTGACTTCAAAAGGACGTTTTCGCAAAAAACTTTTTCAATCTTTAAATGATGATATTATTTTTATGAATGAAATTCTAATCGAATGAGAGCCCTGATACTAACTGATCATCGTAGTCATACAGAACACAACTCCTTATATGGGCTTGCTGAAGCTCTTGCCGAACACGATGAAATTTCAAGCTTGTTTATTGCATCCAGAGGCGATCGCCGGAATCGTGCATTCTTCGATGGATCCAATGTATACACACTATTTGCATTACCTCATTCGGATCAATTTCAATACCCTGTATTGGAGCTTTTTAATTATGAAGCATTCGAAGTGGGTATTGAAGAGTTTGATGTCATTTTACTCAGAATACCAAGACCGATTCACCAGGACTTTTTACTTGCGTTGGATGAATCGTATACTGATGGATTGATCATTAACGATATCCAGGGCATCATCCGTACCAGCAATAAATCCTTTTTACTGGAGCTCAATCAATTTACGGTCCCAATGAAGTTATGTGAGCGTTGGGAGGATATTCTGGCTTTTAAAGATCAGTATTCCACCGTTTTGAAACCATTGGAATCCTATGGCGGGAAGGGCATGATAAAAATTGAAAATGATCGGGTCTGGGTAGAACAAAATGAAATATCCATTGAAGGTTTGATGCATCAATACCACGAATCTCCCCAGCCATACCTGGCCATGCAGTATTTACAAAATGTAGACCAGGGAGATAAGAGAATTGTTGTAGTCAATGGAGAAATATTGACTTCATCGCTGAGATTTCCACCGAAAGGAGGATGGATATGTAACGTAGCCCAGGGTGGTGTGGATGTTTCGACAAAACCAGATGAACGAGAAAGAGAAATTGTCAATTATCTGAATCCCATTCTATATGATTTGGGAATCTTCTACTATGGATTGGATACACTTGTTAACGATGAAGGTCAACGGGTTATTTCCGAGATTAATACTTTGAGCGTTGGTGGAATTGTCCCTGGGGAGCGTGTCTCAGGAAAGCCACTTTCAAAAATGTTTGCCGAACATTTTGTTTCTTACTGTCTAGAAGAATGATGGACATCCCACATATACACAGGCTTGATTTAAATGCCTTTGAAAGAGGAAAACTTCATCGTGTTTGGTTTGATATCATTAGTGATCCTTCGGGTGAGCCAATATCAGTTCCATTATTAATTGGTCGCGGGCAAAAAGAAGGCCCCGTTCTTGGTTTGACTGCAGTGGTCCATGGCAATGAATTGAACGGCATCTCCGTGATTCAACAACTATTCAAAGAGGTTGGTGGAAAAGCTGTTTCCGGAACTGTGATAGGTGTCCCCGTGGTCAATATTCCGGCATTTAACAGAAAAATGAGAAGGTTTATTGATGGTGTAGACTTAAATCATATTATGCCTGGTAAAGCTGGAGGAAATGTGAGCCAGACATATGCACATCGGTTTTTTCGGGAGATTGTAACGCATTTTGACTTTTTACTTGATCTGCATACAGCCAGCACCGGTCGAATCAATTCTTATTATATCCGTGCTGATATGGAAGATCCAATGACGAAACAAATGGCTCTTTTGCAAAACGCACAAATCATTGTGCATAATCCACCCTCTGATGGCACCCTGCGAGGGGCGGCTGAAGAAATGAATATCAAAGCGATTACATTAGAGGTAGGAAATCCAAATACGTTTCAAAAAGGAATGATCAATTCAGGTATTACGGGCCTTTACAATGTGTTGATTCACCTCGGAATGGTTGAGGGCATCATTGAAGCACCGGATGAAGCACCTGTCATATGTAAAAACTCCTATTGGATGTATACTGATCGGGGTGGCTTGTTGACCGTGCATCCTCCTGTGACAAAACAAGTAAAAAAAGGTCAGTTAGTCGCTACGCTTCGAAATTTATTCGGTGATAAAATCATCGATTACAACGCACCGGAAGATGGGATTGTCATTGGTAAAAGTAATTCCCCTGTCAATCAAACCGGTGGTCGGATTTTACATTTAGGGATCTTGAAGTAAGCATCGTATTTGATATCTTTGATCCATTATGCCACGATCATGTCGTAAAAAAAGTAAACCCGTATGCTCCTCCGCTCTCCTATCGTCATGCTTGCCCTTACTTTCTCCATCAATCTTTGCTGGGGTCAATCCGATGAATGTGGAACAGTCGATTCGAAAGATGATGTCTTTCATTTTACGGAGGAACATAAAAATCAGTCCAAAAAGCGGGACATCATAGAAATTCCAATCAGTATTCATTTGATGAGGAATGAGGTTGGTGTGACTGGTTTATCAATAGCTGATTGGTTTGAAGCATTTGATCAAATCAATGAGCATTATGCAGATGCAGGTTTTCGTTTTGTCCAATGCGGCGATGTCCATGAAATTCTGAATAATGATTATCTCACTGTAACGAAAGGTCCAGAAACCGATGAAATAGCTGATCTGCACAATGTTGAAAATACACTCAACATCTACGTGCCGAATCAAATCTATAGCGGAGAAAATACACTTTGTGGGTTTGCCAAATTTCCATGGACATTGCCCAAAGATCACATCTTTGTGAAAACAACCTGCATGCGCAATGGCTCCACACTTGCGCACGAAATCGGTCATTACTTTGGCGTCCTGCATACACATTCTACCGCTGCTGGTGTGGAATTTGTGGACGGAACCAATTGTGCTTCTTCAGGTGATGTGCATTGTGATACACCTGCAGATCCCAAATTGAATTCAGAGAGAGTTTCCGATTTGTGTTTTTATGTTGGAAACGAACTCGATCCAAATGGTGATCTCTATGATCCCGATGTCACAAATATCATGTCATATTCATTAAAAAAATGTCGGAATACATTTTCAACAGAGCAGATGGATCGGATGAACTTGTATGCGGCTAATGCACGAAACTATCTTGGTTGTAATATTCTCTCAAGTGTATATAAAATTGATATATCAAGCAAATTTAACATCTTTCCAAACCCAGCATCAGAATTGCTTCATATCCAAAAACACGATACTGATGTTTCCACAAATGTCGAATATATTATTTTCAATCCAATCGGTCAGGTAATGCAAAATGGAGCTTTTCAGACAAATGAATTTGTTGTTCCCATTAACTTCGTACCTGGCATGTACCTGCTCAGAATTGAAACTAAAGAAGGAATCGGACAGTTTCCGTTTATTGTCGAGTGATACAAAAGCAAACATGCAAACGATCTATTTGGGAAATAAAAAAATTACAGTTTACTCAAAACCAGTTTTTGCGCTTGAAATAATATAAGGAGCCAAGGAAGATGATAAACATTACTCCCAGCAGCACATAATACCCATTCCGGGACTGGAGCTCTGGCATGTTGACAAAATTCATCCCATACAGCCCTGCCAAAAAAGAAAGCGGCACGAAAACGGTCGTAATGATGGTCAGGACTTGCATCACCTGATTCATTTTAAAGCTGATTTCGGAAAGGTATAAATCCTGTAGTCCATGGAGAATATCCCGGTACGTTTCAGACATATCCATGATTTGAATTACGTGGTCATAGAGATCCCGCGTGTATATGAGGGTACTTTCTTCTGTAAACATATTGTCAGACTTCGAAAACCGGTTGATCGCTTCGCGAAATGGAGCGACTGCTTTTTTCACCATTAAAAGCTCTTTTTTTAAATGATGAATATCTTCCTTGATCTTATAATCAGGATTGATTAAGAGCTTCTCCTCGATTTCTTCTATGATATCACCGACACGATCCAAAAGGATATAGTAGTTATCCACAACTGCATCCATAAGGGCATAACACAGGTAATCACTATTTTTTTGCCTAATCCTGCCATGTTGGTTTTTTAATCTTTGTCGGACAGCATCAAATAAATCACTTTCGGTTTCTTGAAAAGAAATTAAAAGTCCTTTTCGAAAATATATCGCTACTTGCTCAGAGTTGACTTGTTTGGTTTCTTCATGTAAGTCTAATGCCTGGAATATGATAAAGAACCCATTGTCAAACTCTTCATACTTCGGACGTTGATGAATGTCTGCCACATCCTCCAACGCGAGTGGATGAATTGAAAATGTTTTACCAAATAGTTCGATCAAATCGGTGTCGTGCAATCCGCGTATATCATACCAGTCTACCTTGTCATCTGCAGGAATTTGCTCAGCAACCTGATGATAGGTTTTAAGCCTTTTTTCACTCAGTTCATGTTGGTCAAATTGAAGATAATGTATGATGGCATTCTCTACTTTTTGATGGCCTGTAAAAACCACTGATCCTGGTGGAAGACCTATTTTTTTTCTCTTTTTTGCCCGTTTTGGAGTTTTGAGTGCCATATGATCATACTATATTTTCAGGACTATTTTTAAATTGAAGTGTTCTGTAAGGAAATGGTATCTCAATTCCCTCATTATCATATCTTTTTTTGATGCTTTCAAAGAGATCACAACTCATCACGAAGGCATCCGGAGAATCTTTCGCCCATGCCCATGCACGTAAATTGATAGAGTATTCACCCAAAGAAAGAACTCGAACAAACACTTCAGGAGCACCATTCTCAACTTGTTCAGGTGTCCTACCGTCAATATGCAATGGATGGTTCATGACTTCTTCAAACATAATCTCCTTTGCCCTGTCGATATCACTATCATAACTAATCCCAACATCAATCCATTTACAGATGCGTGATTCGATGAAGTCTGAATTAGTGATGACTTCATCACTAATCATGGTATTTGGAATAAGAATTCTTTTATTTTCAAAATTCCGGATGACCGTATGCCGAAGTGTAATATCCTCCACAAGACCTTCAAATTCTCTGACTTTTAACCTGTCATGCACCCGAAAAGGCTTAAAAATGACAATGAAAACCCCACTAATTATGTTGCTCAGGGCATGCTGAGAAGCAAATCCCACTGCAACGGCCAAAATCCCTGCACCAGCAAGCAGAGAACTTGCAAGTGCACGCAAATCAGGCATCTTATATATGGCTATACTGAAACCAACAATATATATAATGCCAATAAGCGTATGACGTAAAAACAAATAATTCGTGGGATCATTTTTCATGTCTGCTGTCGATCGGTGAATCAGCTTTTTGAAAAAGCGATTGACCAGAAAAGCAATTGTAATTGTGACAAGAATGATACTCAGAAAAATTCCAATATATATGACGTTTTGGCTCATCTAATAAAAGTTATGTTGCTTTTGAAAAAATTCAAGGATTCAGCAGTCCAAAATAGTATATTGATTTGATCTTTTCTCCTTTTATTGGATTGGAAAGGCCTTCTTATTGCTTTTTAATTCGGGTTAGGAATACATCTTTTTCAACGTTTCCTGAACCCAATGGTGTTTTCTTCTAGCGACAGGTATCAGATGACCATCTTTGAGTTCGATCATTCCTTTCTGGGTATAAGCTTTGACGAAAGCGGGATTCACAATATGCGACTGGTGTGTGCGAATGAAATGATACTCGCTCAAAAGATCTTCATATTCCCGGAGTGTTTTAGAAGAGAGAAAACGGTTACCGTCCTTGAGATAGAAAGTCGTATAATTGTTATCAGCCTCGCAGCGAATAATCTCATCAATATCAAAAAAAACAGCACCCCCTTTTGCAGAAATGGCAAGTCTGGGTTTTTGTGTTTGAGCCACTTTGAGATTATCCATCAGGTTTTTGAGCAGCATACCAGAGTCTCTATAGGTATCCTCTTTTTTTGACACGAAATTCCTGACAGCGGTTTTCAAATCCTGGATATCGATCGGTTTGAGCAAATAATCGATTGCGGAAAAACGAATTGCACGGATTGCATAATGATCATAAGCGGTCGTAAAAATCACATTTAAATCCATATCTCTCAGCTCTTCCAACATTTCAAAACCAGTCATGCCGGGCATTTCTACATCCAGAAAAATCAGATCTGGTGGATTCGTCTGAATTTTTGTTAGTCCCTCTTTAGAACCAAGTGCCGTATCGATCTGATCGATTTCATGTACATGTTGTTCAATCAAAATCTTCAGAATATTGATCGCCCTTTTTTCATCATCTATAATCAGCGCTCTCATCATTTAGTTTATGAGTGGTGTTTGCAAAATTGCCTTGACCCCTTGACCTTCAGGATTGTTGACGACTTTCAAGTAGCCGCCTTTTATCACATCCAGCCTCTTTCGAATGATTTTCAA
>Ga0316201_10000940_pt1 | contig 18471 bp, 17 predicted proteins | sample CS6wburrow_MG_FD_204516 | JGI IMG/M metagenome (GOLD analysis project Ga0316201, IMG submission 204516) | Coastal sediment microbial communities from Delaware Bay, Delaware, United States - CS-6 worm burrow | ecosystem: Environmental > Aquatic > Marine > Coastal > Sediment | place: USA... | reverse complement strand
GCAAGCGATTATTCGCTTGGCATCCGAATATGGTCGCTATGGCTATCGTCGGGTCACAGCTCTACTGAAGGCCGAAGGCTGGCATGTTAATCATAAGCGTGTGGCGCGTATCTGGCGGCGCGAAGGGCTTAAAGTTCCGATAAAGCAACCAAAGCGAGGCCGATTGTGGCTGAATGACGGCTCGTGCATTCGCCTGCGTCCGTCATGGAGAGATCATGTCTGGGCGTATGACTTTGTGCATGATCTCACGAAGGACGGGCGGTCTTTCAGGATGCTCACGGTGATTGATGAATACAGCCGTGAATGTCTGGCGATTGTGACCAAGCGTAAGCTGAAAAGTGGTGATGTGCTGGAAGCTTTAGAGGATTTGTTTATCTCGGCGGTATTCCCGATCATATTCGCTCTGATAACGGATCGGAGTTTACTGCCCAAGCGGTGCGCAGCTGGCTTAAAAAAATGGGACCCAAAACCTTGTACATTGAGCCGGGCTCTCCATGGGAGAACGGCTACAATGAGAGCTTCAACGGTAAGCTCAGGGATGAGCTTTTAGGCAGGGAACTCTTTACCACACTGTATGAGGCACAAGTTCTGGTCGAAAGATGGCGCGTGCATTACAACACAAAAAGGCCGCATAGCTCATTGGATTATCGTCCGCCCGCGCCACAAACACTCTTGCCAACTCCTTCAAGAATGGCTTACGCTAAGCTCCAGCCCTCCTTGAAGGGGAGCATAAACCACGACCAGAGACTAACTCTGAAACTGGCACCACATTAGGGGGCAGGTCAAGGGGTGATGGATGATTGACGACCTAATTATTGGAGAACATCATATCGAACGCGGAGAGCGGAAAAGAATTTCGCTCGACGTGGCCAAACTCTACGACTTCACGGAAATGACGATTCCAATTGAAGTTATAAGGGGAAAAGAAGACGGCCCGTGTCTTTTTGTCAGTGGCGCTGTGCATGGCGACGAGCTCAATGGCGTAGAGATTATCCGGCGATTATTGTGCAAAAAAGCGCTTAATACGCTCAAAGGCACACTTATTGCGGTGCCGATTGTCAATGTGTTCGGATTTAATGCAAAGTCACGTTATTTGCCTGATCGGCGCGATTTGAACCGTAACTTCCCAGGCTCTGAAACAGGGTCGCTTGCGGCGCAACTTGCGCATATCTTCATGACTGAAATTATTGAAAAATGCACACATGGTATTGATTTGCACTGTGCGGCCACAAACCGGGTAAATTTACCGCAAATCCGGGCCTGTCTGGATGATCAGGAAACGCGAAAAATGGCCAATGCCTTTAATGTGCCCGTATTGCTACATTCAACGTTGCGGGACGGGTCTTTGCGCGAAGCAACGCGCGAAAGGAAAATTCCAACCCTTCTTTTTGAAGGCGGTGAATCGCTACGTTTTAATGAAAAAGTCATCAAGAGCGGCTTAAAGGGCGTGTTGTCCGTGATGCGTCAAATCGGCATGCTGAAGCCGCTTAAGAAAAAACACTCTTACCACGATGTCTTTGTTGCTCGTTCCAGCCACTGGATACGCGCTCCACACAGCGGCATACTTTCGATGAAGAAAAAGCTGGGTGAACGCGTCAAAAAAGGGCAGACGATAGGGATTATTTCCGATCCGTTTGGACAGCAAAAGGTAGACATTACGGCACGCAGAACAGGGATCATAATAGGCGCGACAACTTTTCCCCTATTAAACAGCGGCGATGCCGTTTTTCATGTGGCAACGTTTGAAGATGCGCATACCGTGGAGGAGCATGTCGATATATTCGAGGAAACACTGGAAACGGAAGATAAAAACCGTTTTCTGGATTAAAAGCCGGAAACATCGAATAATCTGGAAACAGAGGAAGGAAAGCAGTTCAATACCAGCCTCATAACACTTTTCCTGCCTTTAAGAGTAAGATTTACCTTTGTTTAAAAGGCGTATGCTCAGGAAGCAGAAATCCCACCACACACTAAAACATCACAAGGAGGAGAGGTCAAAATTTGTTCTGCCGTTCCTCCAAGAAAAGCATGCACCACATTGCCCTGTCCGTGTGTTCCAATAACCAGAAGGTCGGCCTTTGTTTTGCGTGCTTCCTTCATCAGTTCTTCATAAGGGTTTCCTTCAACAACTGATTTAGAAAGCGTACCCGGTGCTTCTTCCGCTTTGTCTATAAAACGTTTCATTTCCTCTTTCAGAAAGTCATCCAGCTGTTTTTCTTCGGCATTAATGACAAAATCTTTCGCATATTCGCTTCTTCTGAACGTTTCATGGGGCAGTTCATAAGCATGCACCAAAGAAAAAGAAGCGCCTGGCGCCAATGATGCGGCTGCCCTGAAGGCTTTATGCGAAGCCATAGAAAAATCAGTGCCGACAACAACAGATTTATATTCTCCTACGGGCTTGTTTTTGACCATAAGCACGGGTTTTACACCTTGACGCATAACGCGTTCAACTGTTGTACCTGTAAACAGGTTGCGGAAGCCTTCTTTGGTATGCATCCCCATTATGATAATATCTGCTTTTGTTTTTTGCGCATGGGCTATGATTTCAGCAAAGGTTTCGCCCTCTACGACATCTGAAAGGAAGAACGCATACCGAACATTACGAGACTAACATTGGACCATAAATCGGGGGTTGACCAATGGCTCAAATGAACTTTATCTATTCATGTTTCCGGAATACAGGAAAAACTGGCAATGCCATAGAAAGTTAGGCTAAGGTAAAATAACAATAATAAGAGAGGATTATGAGTAAGGCTTACGAAGACTTTGCGCGGGACACATTTGAGCGAACACAAGAACATATAGCACAAGCGATAGAGGCTTCTGGTAATTTGCCTGTTCTTGTCTTTAGCGGAGAAGAACATAAGGACTCGTCCATTGAGCGATTGACAAACACAATTTTGCCTTCCGCTTTTGAAGAGCCCTCATTAGCGGCTTCATACACACATATTGCTGCAATAAAATCTGCTATAGAACTCGCGGGTAGAGAAAATGTTATCGTGAGCTTTGAGACAGACCAGCTTAAGCTTGATATCCGAAGAAATGCACTGCAAAGAGGTATAGAAGAAGGTGTTGAGCAAGAAGACGTTCTTGCGCAGTTTGGCAGTCATGGGTATGCGCAATATCCGGCTATGTATTTCGCGCTAAAACAGGGGCTTGAGCTTGTTGCAAGCGATCCTCAGATGAGAACCGAAGAGGCAAGAGCCCCTGAGCGATATAACGCCGAAATTGAGGCTCTTGGAAAACACGCCTTAAGAACTGTCAATCAGCCTCGCATTGTTGTGCACATCGGTGGTGCTGGTCATATTGGCTCATTGCAAGGACACAAGATAGAAGACCTCGTAGAAAACGGAGAAAGTCTAACCAGAAACGGCGCACCTAATCCGTTTGAGGGTATATACGGGAAAGCAATTTTTTTCAACACGCATAAGGACCACGCATTTAGTGTAACGCCATTTTTTGGAGCGGACTCTGTTTATGCCCAAAATCCCGACAATGCGATCCAGATAGATCCACCAGGACAAATGGATGAAAGCGATAAAAAATCCAATAACATAATTGATCGTATTGAAAATGCGGCAGAGGAACTGCATCAAAAATGCGATGGATTGGAAAGACTGGATCTGAATGAACGGCCGTCGCGGCCTGCTTCCTTTTCAGAACCAGCGCGCCGATAGAAACGCCCATAGGTATCTGAGGGGCCCCTGCATTTCTACAGTTCTTCTTGAAAAAACTATACTCATTTTAACTCTAGGATGACTTTTTAGGCCATGCTTTACTGCGCGATGACCGTTTCTATCTAAAGTAATTTTTTACACTGAATTCTATTTGTTCAAAGAATATTTGTTTGAATGCCGCCAAATTGTTTTGTTCATAAAAGAGCAGCATAGCCTTTATGTAATCCAGTGAATCTACACGATGATAGGATTAGGTTTTTTTGACGTTTTATGAAGATTAATGGGGTTGTGCTTTAGCTTTATTACACAGAGCCTCATTATTCCATTACGTTTGGTAATTCATACAATTCGTTCAGTACCTCTAGTGGCGAGGAAAAGAAAGCCCATTTGCGGCGTGAGCCCTTTAAAACAAAAGGCCCTTGTATATTAAACCTATTGTGCATTAGGTTAACCTAATGTAAGGTATCTAGTTACGATCCAAAACGGATATCTAGAGTTTGTTAACGCTGTATTATATATTAAAATGGCGTGGTTCTAGGGATTAATAGGTGTTCTTCACCAGGAATTTTGTTCAAAAGAAGGAAAAGACAATGTTTAAAAGCGTTTTATCTTGGCAATGGGGCGGGTTGTTTCTAGCTATAGCTTTTTTTGCCTCTGTTTTATTGGTTAAGCCTATTGGGGTTTCTACGCAGTTTGTTATTGCAGATGGGATTTTATGGGACGTGTTGCAGAGCGAGGTCGTTGTTGAAGATATGGGGGCAAAGAGTGGATATTCCTCGCCCAACCCATACCTAAACAAAAGTGGCGGGAAGTATGCGGCCAATATTGCTAAACCATTAAATTATAGCTTTATTTTTGTTCTAGCGATGATGGCTGGCTCATTTTTATCAGCATTCTTAAAAGGAGATAAGCCCAAAACGAATGAGCAAAAGGTGATGCCAGAGATATGGCGTGCACGTTTTGGCGATAGTAAGGTTAAGCGCTATATTTGGGTGTTTATTGCCGGTTTTGTCGTGCTTTTTGGAGCAAGATTGGCCGGCGGTTGTACGAGCGGCCATATGATGAGCGGTATTATGCAAACATCACTTAGTGGATATTTATTTGCACTGGGGATGTTCGGGACGGCTGTTCCGTTAGCGATATTGGTATTTAGGAAGAAAGGGTAAGACGATGGAATTATTCTTAGCTGTTACACTTGGGCTTTTATTCGGTTTTGCGCTTAACCGCGTTGGGGCAACCAATCCGCAAAATATTATTAATATGGTGCGGCTGACGGATTTGCGATTGATGAAAACGATATTGCTTGCGATTGGTATATCGTCAGTGTTGCTTTTTGGCGGGCTGATGCTGGGGCTGGTAGATCCCTCGCATATCTCAGTTAAATCATCTTATATAGGCGTAATTGCTGGTGGTGTTTTATTGGGGGCTGGTTTTGCGATTGCGGGCTATTGCCCAGGCACTGGTTTGGCGGCTTTGGCAACGGGTCGTAAAGATGCATTTGTATTTGTGATAGGCGGCCTTGTCGGTGCGTTTGTGTATACACTCTCTTATGGCTGGATTCAGGCAAACACAATGCTATTTGACAAGATTGCGGGGGGTAATCTGACTTTGGTTGCGACAGGAAATGAGAAGTATGAACATCTTATCCCTTTTTTCAGTGGTGAGGTTTTAGGCGTTGCTTTTGGTATAGGTGTTATCGTGCTCTCTTTTATGGTACCCAAAAAGTTGTGGTAAGAGAACCAGGAGGGATTTACTAACGCCTGCTTTGGCTCGAAACGCGTCTTTTCAAGGTACCGTAGCACCTAACTTCTATCAATGGGCTCACTTACGGCCAATCGCTGACATTAGAAATAAAAAACCAACGCATAAATTGGACCGAATTTCGGGGGGCTGGATCATAGCTCACGCCATTGTCCTGCTATCTCTGCAAGCAAAAATGATCAGCCATGTCTGATGGCTGACAGAACCTGGCCCTTCCCTTTTCAAGCCTGTGCTAAAAAACGCCGGCCCTGTGCCGACGTTTTTTATGATTTGATTAGGATTATACGTAGGGGCTTTAAGCATCAATCTGCAACACCCCAAGGTTTGCCAGTTCAACAAAACTGTCTGTTGCTGCGCTGAACGCAATACCTTCAAATTCAATATTTCCGTTTGGATGCTTAACAGAGACATTTCCAGCCTCTGAGCTCTCAACAATCCAGGATTCTATGGCATCAAAATCTGAGACCTCAAGAGCATTTGGATCACCGCTTGCCTCTAAAAGACCAGGTGTTGAATCAAGAACGTCTGAGAGGCTTAAGACCACCTTATCAACCCCCACTTCAAAATCGATCACGACGTCATTGCCTTCACCAAAATTGTTTGGATTGAAAAAGAAATTATCAGCACCGCTGCCACCAACCAGGACATCATCACCATCTTCTCCTATCAGCGCATCGGCTCCCGCACCACCAATCAGAAGATCATCGCCTGCATCGCCAAAAAGGGTGTCGTTGCCATCAAGTGCATAGAGAACATCATCATCATTGGATCCTGATAAGTCATCATTGCCGCCTGTACCCAAATCAAGTTCATTTGTTGTAATCTGAACGGCCGGCGCAAGCTCTGCAAAACTGTCCGTATTCTCGCCAAATGGAACATTTTTTAAGACAATTTCACCGCCAGGATGCACGATCTTAACATCACCGGCTCTAGTTGATGAAACGCTCCAGGATGCATCCACGTCAAGGTCTGAGAACTCCAGGCTGTCAACATTACCACTTGCAGACAAGACGTTAGGGTCTGCTTTTAGTATGTTTCCCAAATCAAGTGAGATGAGGTCTTCGCCCACTGTGAAATCACGCACAACATCGCGTCCTTCAAAATCATTGGCTGGATTGAAAACAAAAATGTCAGAGCCGTCGCCGCCCTTCAAACGATCATTGCCTGAACCACCAACCAAGGTATCATCACCCCGGCCGCCATTGAGACGATCATTACCAAGACCGCCATCAAGGTAATCATTGCCGCGCCCTCCCCTTAAAAAATCTTTCCCAAAACCGCCATAAATGGTGTCATCTCCCGCGCGGCCATTACTTCTGTCTGAGAAAAAAGAGCCGTAGAGATCATTATCAAATCGATCACCATCTTTTTTGAAGGTGATCAGACCTGAGACTGATGACAAGACGTTAGACAAAAATGTTGAGCTTTGAATATTAAAAAAATTAAACATTTGTAGTTCCTTTCATAAATAATTTTCAAAATTGACTTTATTGAACGAAGGCTTGTGAGAAGCTTACGTGAGCATTAAATATCAGTAATGTTGAGGCCTTCTGATTGTTTCTGACCGGGATGCCTTGCGAACTGTAGGCATCGGGCAAAGGTTATTTGTATAGCCGATGATGTAAATGTCTCCCAAAGAGCATTCAATGATTCCTGTGCCCCAGCGCTCGAAGTCTTTTCTCTTTAATAATTTAAAATTACATAACAACGCAATGTCCTCGTGTTAATTATTATGAAATAAAATCAGTCAAGCGGTTGCTATGAATCACCGGCTGGGTTAGCGCCAAATTACAAATTTTTAATCTTCTTGAAAGGCCCTGTTTATGTCTGCTTGAGTATAGTTTTATGAATATAAAAGCTAGGAGGAAAAAATGTCTAAGCACTATTATGATCTTGTGATGAATGGTGACGTCAATGGGTTGCGCAAGTTACCTAAAATAGTCAGGTTCCAGCTTATGGTCGTACTTGCATATATGTGGAGTGCTATTTTTAGCATTGGTATCGGGTCTTATATTTTTTTCGGTACATCGGTACTTCTGCACACGCTGGTCCTGATAGGCATTTTTTTTACAGCTGATTTGTTTCGGCGTTATGAGCAAGGCCATATCGGTTTCTTTTTAGATGCGATTGAAGCAAACCAAAAGCCCAAAACCGTGCATGATTATTATAAAGCGCAAGCAAGAAAGGCCGCCAACTAATGGATACTATACATCATATTGCGATACAGGTTTCTGATATTGAAGAAACGCTGTATTGGTACAAATCTAATTTTGATGTGATTATCTCGTATCAAGACAGGACATGGGCGTTGATTGAATTTGAAAATGTCTCTTTAGCGCTTGTGATGCCAGATCAGCATCCATCTCATTTTGCAATTCTGGACAAACAAGCCGAGAAGCACGGCCATTTGGTTATGCACCGTGATGGAACGCAATCCGTTTATATACAAGACCCTTCTGGTAATGCTGTTGAGATGTTAAAATTGCCAGAAGCTTAAGTTTTATTTTTTCAGCTCTTTTTCTATCGCTTTTATCACTTTTGCAGACAGTGGTGATGTTGTAGACCCGAACCATGTGACATAAGTTCCATTTTTATCAATCAAGTATTTGTGAAAATTCCATCTCGGCGCACCTATGAAACCGGCTTTATTGTTGGACCATTTGTAAAAAGGATGTGCTTTGTCTCCTTTAACGTGGTTGATTTGGGTGAGCGGAAAGCTGATCGAAAAGTTTTTTTCTGTGAAATCCTGTACCTTGGTTTCTTCTTCAAACTCTTGTCCGCCGAAGTCAGGTGACGGCACGCCGATAACCACAAGCCCCTTTTCCTTGTAAGTGTTATAGAGCGATTCCAGTTCCCTATATTGTGGTGTAAATCCGCATTTTGACGCTGTATTTACCACGAGCAGCACTTTGCCTTTCAACTCTGAGAGTTCAAGAGTCTCCTCTTGTATAGTTTTGAATGAAAACTGGTGCGCATTTGCAACGGACATCATTGGAGGCTCCTGTGCTGTGGTGGTATTTGCCGACATTAAAGCAGTCAAAAATACAAGGCATACAAGTTTTCTAAATTTTTTTATGGATTTCATGATAAATCTCCCAAGAATTTTTTGGTGTCGGTTCGAAGGATCCCCTAAAATAAATCGCAACGTGCCCACGTCATTGTTCTTTTGTTAGCGGTTTAACAATCAATTTTTTGACCGTCCCAAGCAAATATTTTGCCCGTGTCTTTTGCACTGAGAGAGTCAATCACTCCGAGCAGATTGCTTTACTGACTGTTCGGCGGTAAAAAGTTTTTCCGGAGGCACATTCTATTGTCTCTTCATTCAAAAGGTCAATGTTATGATTTTTTATGTTGTGGGCTTTAGGAGACAGAGCAGAGCGCGCATAGGCTTTTATCACTGCTTCGGGGTGATTTGCGCCGATATCAGAACTCTAGCCTCTCAGATGTGCAACCATCCGCGCCCCTTGTTCCAATGACGAAATGCCTATCTTGTTTGTGTCACTGCTATTTCCTTAAAGGTGCGGCGATGCCTTAATGGACATCGCCGCAGTTGGTGGTAGAGTGGAGTATAAACTTTATTCTTGGGGCAACATCACGTTATCAATAACGTGAATGATTCCGTTAGAGGCCTCGATATCTGCAGAGACGACATTTGCCCCGGCAATATTAACCCCATTTGTGCCATCGACGTTGGCTTTGATACCTGCCAATGTATCAAGCTCAACTTTTTTTCCTGCTGCGGCACTGGATGGAACAGAGCCAGGCACAACATGATAGGTCAGTATTTTTGCTAGCTTTGCCTTGTTTTCAGGCATAAGCAAATTCTCTACAGTACCTTCAGGCAGTTTTGCAAAAGCATCATTGGTTGGCGCAAAAACCGTAAACGGCCCATCGCCTTTTAGTGCGCTCACAAGGTCTGCCGCTTGAAGCGCCGCGACGAGTGTTGAAAAGTTATCGTCTGCCAATGCTATATCAACGATATCTTGTTGTACAACTTGTTCTGCTTGAGCGGTTTGCATATTGTGATCTCCTTTTTTATTTGATGAATGATTGCCGGCATATGCGGCGACCGGTGTTAATCCAATAGCTGCAACGGCAGCTAGTAACATGAAATGTTTCATGGTTTTTTCCTTTCACTGGTTCTTAACCATGAAAAAACACTACCAAAGCAGGAATTACCTTACTGTTACGCTCAGATTACTTTTTTGCAATATTTGCCAAAGGTAGATTTGAGAGACATTTGTTTGGGTTTGTGTAGATAAAAAAAGCCCCGCCGCAAACAGCAGGGCTTTATTGTTTCTTTATAAGCCTGGCGTTTAACGCTGATTCATGAAATGCAGGATATACTGGAACAGTGCTGTAAAGCTTATATAGAGATTTAATGCTGCGGCCCAGGCATAACGCTCACTTTGCTCCTGAGAAACAGAGGAATGATACATCTCTTTCATTTCCTGTGTCTGCCATACGGTCAAACCGGAAAAGAGTAAGATACCAATGCCTGCCAATGCATTGCTAATCACATCACTTTGAATAAGCAAATTCATCAGGCTTACCGCAACCAGACCGATAATACCCATCGTCAGGAATGTCCGGATAGGCGTCAGGTCTGTCTTCGTTGTATAGCCATAGATACTGAGCCCAGCAAACATTGCGGAAGCAACAAAGAAAGCCTTGGCAAGAGTCATACCAAAAGCCGGATCTGCCGCTGCAAATCCTGCAATCGCAGCAAAACTGACACCGTATAGAACTGAAACGCCGAAAAACGCCATTTTCAATTTTGAGGCTGACATCGTCATTGGGTTAAAGCCGAACCAGATAATGGCCAGAGGCGCAAAAATAACGATGTATTTTTGCGGGCCGCCCAAAAACAGATCCTGCAATAGAGGAGAACTGCCAACCACCAGCGCGATAATGCCCGTCACCAGTACGCCAGAAGTCATTTTTGCATAGATCTTGTTCATATGAGTACGCAGTCCTAAATCAACCCCAAGGCTGCGTACGTGCGTTCTTGAATAATGATCATTTTGCATTGTCTTTAAATCTCCAAATTATTAAATGAGAACTATTGCCAAAGTTATTTTTTGTTGCGGCTTTCTACGAGTACCGGACGCAGTTTTATTTCTCCTTTGTCTAGAAAACCTGGCCCGGCAATCTGATTGATCCGGTCCTTAATGGACAACCGCATCTTTTTTAAACCGACTAGACGCGCCGAGTTTGGGAGAAGTCGGCTTTTTTCTCTCTCAATTTCTTTTTGTATATCGGCTAATTTATATAATAAAGATTTCAAATGCTTAACTAACATAATAGGCTCCTTTCGCTCAATTTACAGATTGATCGGGAGTTTTTTGGTGTCAGTTTTTAAGAAAATTCAAACCTACACCGGAAACTTATTCCCGATGCGGTCCGACATCACGATAAAAGTTATATAACTTTACTTATCGCCAGAGGGGCCCGGCCCGCTATGTATAATTAAAATGCTACAATAACTTTTGCATTAAGATCAATAATAATTTAGTGTTAGCTTATTAATAATTACAATAGTTAATATTGATTTCTTTTATACATCGATCAGTCTGGTAATAAACCGCTTTTACATCATCACTTGTCGATTGCTCAATTTCATCTGTATTTTTTAACTAACCTAAAACAACGTAAGAAAGATAGGGAGGCCCTTTTGTAGCAGCACTGCCCGATGGCGGCTTCGTCGTGACGTGGACAGGTCATTTGTGATTTGAAAGGCCAACGTTACAATGCCGATGGGTCGCTAAACGGCGGTGAATTTCTAATTAATTCATGTCCCGTTACGTCCCAATAGGCAAATTCCATTACGGTCCTGTCAGATAGTACATAAAATCGAAAGTGTGAGACCCGAGAGAATGGTGCTGCAACCAGGATTCGAACCCGGGACCTGATGATTACAAATTAAATTATGCCTAATACAATACAGGGCAGCCTCCAGCCATATAGAACAATATACAGCGCGGAAATTCAGGGCTTTCAAAACACGTTTTTAGCCTTACAAAACAGCTCGTTCAATCCACATTAAGCTCTTGCCGTTCCTCTCAACATTTTTATAGCCTTTTTATCTTGACCACCCCCATAAATTACCATAATTTTACAAGAGGTGGTGATAAAATATGTCTGAGTTTCCTTTATATGATCTGGTTTCTGCACGTTCCGAGCCATTATCAGAAATGGCGACGTACTTGCGTGATGAAGGTAGAACGTGGGATGAAATCGAAGCGCGGCGTAAAACAGAACTCAGCGGAATCTTAACCAACCTGAGAAATGGTGAGGGTCATCCATTGTTGGCCGCTCTTGGTGCGTTAGAGACAATGCTTGGGCCTAATCACCCGCTGGACAATATTCAAAGAATAGTAGCTAACCCTCAATCTTTTGATCGTATGTTCTCTAAGAGCGATGACAAACAAACACCAGAAGAATTTCAAGCGTTACGAAAGGCACATATAGAAGGCATTATTCGAGAAGACCTTTCTGGTCGCTCATCTACAGTCCCCTATGAGCCAGATGACAGAACGACTTCATGGATCAACGAGACGATAGCTGAGTGTGAAGATGACGACACAAGATCGATAGATATTGCTCACAAGATATTAAATAGATTTTTGAGCCTTCGTGAATCTTACGGCTCTAAGTATGGACTTGAAGCCGTAAATGCGCAGTTGGAAAGATTAAGAGCGAATGAGGATACGGATAATCTTGCCCACCCGAACGATCAATACATAGAAGGCGATATATTAGAAGCTCTATCGGTTTATAAAAAGCGTCGGTCTTGGGCCGAGGATAACACGGTCGATATGTATCAAACACAAGATGATGTCGAAGTGCGCCGTTCCGCTGAAGTTCTTGGTATTCTAGAAAGGTGGAGAGACGGCGCTCATCCTTTTTTGGTTATGACCGAAATTTTAGCCGTGGCTTTTGACAGTATCGATAATCCACTGGAAACCTTTATCGATAGTGCTAAGGCTGCAAAGGAAGATGAGAAAGAAGCACGTGCAGAGAGCCCATCGGCGTCCGATGCTGAGCAACAGAAGTCTGAGCGCCGATTGGTTAGCGCTATAAAATCACTGACAGAGCTACGACGAGAAGCTAAAGAAATCATGCGGTCCATGCGTGAAGAAATTGTTTCTTATCGTGGACCGGATACGCACCCGGAATTCGCAGGGCAAATCGATATGTTCATAGAACATCTGGAAAACACGGATGAACCCTCTCTCAGTATTATCCAAGGTGTTGCAGAGGCGGTTTTCCAGCCTGTAGACGATAGCCCCCACTTAAAAGAACCTGATTTTCTGTACTATGATGACGAGGATAATATACCAGCAAGTCAATATTACAAACCTGATGCGCCTCTTCTGACCAAGATCAGGGTTAGTTTAAACCATGAGCAAGCAGATGAAAATGAAAGGTTTGAAACCCATAAGCCGATGGGTCGGCTTCATACTCAGACTGAGGATGAAATTAAAGAGCCACTGAGTTCTATTTTTCAACAACGGGCAAAGAAGCAACGCGCCAAGAAGTTTGAACCACTGCCGAAATTAACAAATGAAATTCATATTGACCCATCAGGAACGGCCATGATCAAGCCATACCCCAAAGATCGATATGATGAGCCGCATGAAGAACAGATATATGGGACCACGACCGCGCGGATAACAACATACTCTGTTAGTTTTACACCTAAAGACCCTTCAAGAATTTATGAGTTGGCAGGTTACGTGAAGTGGGGATTGAAAAAAATACCCGATATTGAACCAGCCTTTGATGTTCCTTTTGACTACGACTCAGAGCCATATAAACGGCCTTCCGCAGAAACAGATCATCATTTTGGAAAAATCTATCGTAATACCCATATTCAAATCAAAGATGATAAAGTTCATGTCGTTGCACGGCTTGATCTGGATGATGTCTGGAATCTGTATTATCTACTTGAAGATGTTATTGAACCATCGGAGCAAATTGCTGCGGCGATGAATGCTGCGCGATATGCAGAAGAGCGCGGCGTTCTCATGCAAAAAGATGGTATGGATGGGCCTTACTCGAGTGACAATATGTCGCCGGAAAACCAGATGGGCTCATTAGACCAAGAGAATCCTGAAGATTACGTTCCCGCAACGATGAGGCATACATTGTCCTTGTATGCACTTGGTGAAATAGGTGAAGAGCAGCTATTACAACGCCTAATGGTTTTGGCAGATCATACACTCACAGGACGCATGGTTGATCCTGACGGGTTATTGCCATCATTCAATATGTTGACAGATCAGTCTGGTGACAGAGGAAAGAGCATCGTGACTTACGATGATGCCTTAAAAGAGCGCACAAGAGAGATTTTAAGGATAATGACGGGGGCTTCTGATGCTGACATGCCGCTATTTACCGCCCTCATGGAAAGAGTGGCGAAGATCAGCGGCCCATTACGAGATAAACTTAGGGATATGGCTACAGAAGAATATGAACGTATATTCGGCAGGGGATCACTTAGCAGCTCGGCTTCAGATTGGAATGATTTATTAAGGAAGCTTCAGGGGTTTGAGGAAGAACTTGATAAGAAGGCAGACGCTTCCAATGAAAAAGAGGAAGAGCAAGGTCTGGCACGTCAAGCAAATATAGTGCTGCGTGACTCCGAGGTTGGTGTAACGACAGATCGCACATGGCGGGGAACAGAGTATGTTAGCCGCTCACGCGAATCTATATGGGTCAGAAAAGAGCTACCTTCTGCACTTGCTCCATTCTTAAGAACACAACACCGCCCTGATATGGATCAGGTGCTTCAGGCTATTTCATATGAAGGCGCTTGAAGCTGCTTTTAAATACCTTGTGGCTTTCGCCCCGTAATCGCCTATTACAAATTAAATTATGTCTAATGCAATATGGGGCAGGCTCTAGCCATACAGAACCATATACCCCGATGGAATTTAGGGCTTTTGAAGAACGTTTTCTACCTTAAAAAACGGCTCCTTCAATACAGATTAAGCCCCAACCGTTCCTCTCAACATTTTTATAGCCTTTTTATAGGCACGAAAAAACATAGTACCCCGTCTTCTTTGAACCAATATAGCGAATAATGCCCGCATGATTGAGCGTATGATAAAAGACGGCGTGCCAGAAGAAAAAATAGCAAGAGCGCTCAATATCAACGTAAAAAGTATTATACAAAAACGGCATTTGCTTGATGGTATTTGTTCAGAAGCCACCAATCTTTTGAAAGATAAAATGGTGGCAAGTAGTGCTTTCCAGATTTTCAAAAGAATGAAAGCGCCTCGGCAAATTGAATGTGCGACGCTGATGGTTGATATGAATGATTTTACTGTGCGTTACGCTCGTGCTTTGCTGGAAACAACACCGCCTGACCAGCTTGCTAATCCTGAAAAAGCAAAAGTCAAAAAGCGACTCAGTGGTGAAAAGCGCAAGCGTATGGAAGAAGAACTTGTTAGGATTGAGCGTGAATACAAGCTTATCAAGGATGAGCGAGGAAAGAAAAATCTTGTGCTACAATTTGCTAAAAACTATCTGGTTAAGTTGCTTGAGAATAAAAAGGTCAGCCGTTATTTGGGCCAGTATCACCCGGACATTCTGGAAGAATTCAGAAAAATTGCAGAAATGCAATTTCTTGGAAGTGAGAACACCCGTTTAGCTGATTCAAGATGACAGTGCTTTTATGCGCGGATCATCTTCAAAATCACTGCGCGAAAATTTCAGACTTTGCCTAGGAAAATCACTAACAGCAACAATTTCCGTTTCTTTAATAGCCATGCGCCATGTTTGCTGACTCTCTGGTGCGGTAGAGCGAAAAGCCCTCCATGAGATCAAAGATATATTCTTACCATTTTGTGGGCACCTTATAGAATGACTGATGATAACTTCACATTCAACTTTACGTGCTTCATCGGCCAGAAACTGACAAGCCTCATAACTTTCTTTATCCATCCACGCGTCTTCATTATCTGAAAGTGGCCTTTTTGTGAGGTACAAAGCTTTGTCTGTCCCGTATTTGACGGTAAAGGCGGTATATTCAGGCGCGTTGTCAGGAATATCAATGTCCGGTGACTCTTTGAAAAATAGGAACCGATAAAAGGCGATCTCAGCCATAGCAGTCTCAACCTGTTCAGAGCCATAAAAAACACCGTCCCGCTGGCCTTGTCTTCTAAAGCGCGATCCGTGCTCATAAGGCACATAGCGAAACGGTGTGAATAATAGGAAATCGTGATGCTTTAACTCAGGCGGAAACTCTGGTTTAGTTTCTTCCAGTAACTCTTCCAGCCTTTGCTGTTCATCAAGCGTATCTACAAGCTTAAGGCTTGAGACTTTATTTTGAGCTTCAACAACCCGCCAGCATATGCCATCAATAGGTTTTAAATTAGATTTTAGCGCGTCTGCTGTCCAAGTATGACAAGACATCAATCAAGCCTTCAATTCTTTTTATTCGCTCAATCGGCCTTTGACCAAAAGCGAGGTTATTCCCGCGTAGCCATGCTGCAGCCGTTTCTTTGTTGCCACCAACTATAGCATCCAGCGAACGGAAAAGGCGGATAAACAGCAAGGACAATTCAAATTCTTTGCTTTCTTTTTTTATCATCGCTGTTTTATTGGCGATGCGTGATAAGCGCGGCTCGGATTCGCCGATGACATCAGACAACTCTACATTCGTCATGCCTAGTTTACGCGCAGCATTAACAACGGCTTTTGAAACGATGGCTTCATCGTTTGAAATTTCGCCTGTATTTTTGCTTGCTTGTGTCATAGCATTACCCCTTCCTTAGAAATATATTATATAAATTATTTCATATGAAAGTAAAGAAAATATTAAAAATCATGAGTAGGGTTTACAAATTAGAAGGCCGCCACTTTTAAGGTCTTTTACCAAACCATATATTTTCTTATAACCTGCTGAAATTTAGGTTTTATTTTGCAGCATCACTTTTGGAGAACTTGGACTGGATGAACAGGCCATGATCCACAGGGCCATTGAAGAAAAGAAATTCCTGCCCGTAGGCTCGGACAAAGAAGTAAGCAGTGATTTTCAGCTTTTGGCAGGGACCAACAAGAACCTTGCACATGAAGTGGCAAATGGAGGCTTTAGAGAAGATCTTCTTGCGCGGCTTAATCTCTGGACGTTTCACTTGCCCGGCTTGAAAGACCGCCGCGAGGATATTGAACCGAATATAGATTATGAGCTGAAAAAATACTCTCAGGACAACGCCCAGAACATCACGTTCAACAAGGAAGCACGAGAAAAATACCTAAAATTTTCTCTATCTGGAAAAGCGCTATGGTCTGCCAACTTCCGCGATCTGTCTGCCTCCATCAACCGCATGGCCACGCTCGCGGAAGGCAGCCGCATCCGGGGTGGCGAAGTTGAAGATGAAATTGAAAGGCTGCAAAAACTGTGGCGAGCCTCATCCAAAGACTCCTCTGTCGCCATTCTTGAAAGCGTTTTTGATCAGGAACAAATCGAAACCATCGATTTATTTGACCGCGTTCAGCTAGCAACAGTTACAGAAGCCTGCCGAGACGAAAACACCATGAGCGCAGCTGGCCGCAAGCTTTTCTCCAACACCCGCACGAAAAAGAAAGTCGCCAATGACGCTGACCGCTTGAGCAAATATCTTCAGCGCTTTGGATTGAACTGGGCTGCGATCAGGGAATAGCTTTATTCCGCCATCACTATCTTTTTAAACAACGCATTGGCCTTGTTGATATAGCGTTTTCCCTATTTACCTGCTTGCAAGGCTCATAAGCAAACGATCTAAACCATCTCCACTGCTTTTCTGTGTTGGCTTAACTTCTTTCCACAACCGCAAGACTTCATCATAAGTTTTGTCATTAAATTGAAACCATGCCTGCACAGCATAGCGCCTGTACCATCTTTCTAAATATTCTTGCGCTAGTTTTCTAATGTCTTCATTTTCATCCAGCATCGCTTCCAATATATAACACAAGGCTTCTAATTTTCCTTGTGCAGTCAGCACTTTTAAGGCTGCTTTTTTGCTATCCGTGCCTCCATCTTTGAAAATCTGATAAACGCGACTCATCTTCGTTGGCAACCTGTCACTCAATATACTCGCACACGCCTTGCGAACTTTTCCAGTATCATTGAGACCTTCAATAAATAAATTTTCTATTCCTTCCACACTGAGTTTGTGAAGCGCCAAGAATGCAGCAGCCCGCACCTTGCTTCTATCATCTTTCAGGAACTGCCGAAGTACATCTGCATCTTTTGTCTTTCCCGTTTCAGCAAGCCCCATGATGATACCCAAATTGGGCTTTGTAACTTGTTTCAGCCGCTCTTTATAAAGTTCTGAAAAGTCGTTGATATTAGAAACGTTCCTCAAGGCAAATCTGGAATATTCCCGTATGGAGCGACAATCATCATATATGCTATTTTCAAGTACCGCTTTGTAAGCTTTCCATTGATCACGCGGAATGGCTTTTAGTGCTGCATATTTTACCCTGACGGCTTTATCGGTTAGAAGCAGAGCAATTCTGGTCTGCATTTCCTCATCATGAGGCAAATGACGTGCCGCCCACTGCCTAATTTCAGGGGCTGTGTCTTGCATCGCCTTTTCTATGAGAGTTGTATCTTTTTGCACTTCATCTCTTAAAATTCTCCAACAGAACAGCCTTTCCTTAAACTCGGCTTTATCAATCTTAGAAAGCAGCTGCTCTCTGCCTTCAGGGGCACAAAGTCTCTCATGTATTGAGTGCACAATGTCTTCAAGATCAACCCTTGTTGTGCGTTCAAGCCATTCGATAAGCCGATAGTGCTTTATCAAGTCAGAAATTGAGAGACTGGGTAAAATGTTTTCAAGTATTCCTTGTGCTTTTTCGCGCACAGCAGGAACCCAATCATTCAGGCGCAATAATACATATGGAAATTTTTGAGAGGACGGAATGTCATCAAGACAATACAGAGCTTCTTCACGAATATATCCATTATGATTTAATGATACGACACCAAAGAGGTGAGCCGCTTCATCTGGAAGAAAATGCTCTAAAAACTTGAGGT
>Ga0316201_10000939_pt1 | contig 18474 bp, 12 predicted proteins | sample CS6wburrow_MG_FD_204516 | JGI IMG/M metagenome (GOLD analysis project Ga0316201, IMG submission 204516) | Coastal sediment microbial communities from Delaware Bay, Delaware, United States - CS-6 worm burrow | ecosystem: Environmental > Aquatic > Marine > Coastal > Sediment | place: USA... | reverse complement strand
GTGACCCGTTCGACACCGCTCCGGTACTTGACCTGGGTGGGTCGCAGGAAGCCGAAACGGAGAGCGAACCGAAGGCGCAGGATGAACCGAGCCAGATCGGGGAGCTCGATGAGCCGACCGCGTCGGTGTCTGCCTCTAGCGCAATTCCCGCACCTGACGAGCCAGCAGCGTCGGTGGACAGTACCGAGATAGCCGAAGAACAGCCTGAAATCGCCCAGCCGCAAACAGACGAGACGCTTGGCTTGGCCGACGATGCGCTGGATGAAGACACCATCGACTCGGAGATCCTCGAGGTCTTCAGCGAAGAGGCAGAGGAAGAGCTGCAGAGTATCCAGACTGAGTACCCGAAGTGGCGGGACAACCCGGGAGACCGGGAGGCCATGGCCACGTTACGACGCTCGTTCCATACGCTGAAGGGCAGCGGGCGGATCGTTGGTGCAAGCAACATCGGTGAGTTTTCCTGGGCGATCGAGAACCTGCTGAATCGTGTGATCGACGGCACCGTCGATACCTCGCCGCTGCTGTTTGGCATCCTGGATGAGACCTTGTCGGTACTGCCTGCGCTGGTTGCTGAGAGCAGCACGCCTGGAGGCACTGATACAGACGTGTCGGTGCTTGCTGAACGCGCCTTTGCCCTGGCTTCCGGCCAGCCGCTGGAACCGGCAGACGAGGCGGAAGAACAGGTCGCAGGGGCGCAGACCCTTGAGACCCCGGTGGAATTCGGTCTGCCTACAGAGGTCGCTGATGAACCGTCAGGCGTGCCTGCTCAAGCGCTCGAGTCAGAGGACGCGCCGCCACTACCCGGCCCGCCGGAAGAGCTGATCTCCGGCACCGAGCCGGAGTTGGTCGAACCCGCGGGCTACTCCACACAGGACCTCGGCGATGCCGCGCTACCGGCCGGCGAATTGTCTGCGGCGGCAGGCAGTGGAGAGGCGACCGAACGGTCACTCGCAGAACAGGTGCCGACCGATGTCGCGCAGGCGGACGCACAGCCTCCTGTTATTCCAGACGAGTCGATCCTGACCGATGCCGAGATGCAGGATTCCGAGTTCTCAGAACTCGATGCCGCGCACATCGGCTCCACCGATTCGAGTCTGAACGCCATCTTTCTCAATGAGGTGCATGGACATCTCAATGTGCTTGGTGATTTCGTCCAGCGTGGCCACGCGAACACTGACCAGATCGAGATCGAGGAGGCCGTGCAGCGTGCGATGCATACCCTCAAGGGCAGTGCCCGTACCGCCGACGTAAAGGCGATCGCTGAGCTTGCCAGTGCACTCGAAGACCTCTGTGCCGGTATGCGCTTGGCCGGCATGTCGACCGACCCTGAGTCCCTGGATGTGCTGGAACGCAGCCATCAGACCCTGTCTGATCTGTGTGGGGCAATCGAAGATCCACAACGCAAGACGCCGAAATGGAAGGCGTTGCGCGACGAGATTCGCGATCAGATTCCGGCCCATGATACCGGTCCGCATGAAGCCGAGTCCGATTCCGTGTACATGCCTGAGCTTGAAACAGACGCGGGCCTGGATGACGTAGATCCCGAACTGCTGGAAATTTTCCTCGAAGAGGCAAAAGAGCTGCTCGAATCGCTCGATGGCGAGATGGCGCAGTGGGAACGGTCGGTGAATGACCTGCAGGCGGTCGCGCAACTACAGCGCACGCTGCATACGATGAAGGGCGGTGCGCGTCTTTCTGGGGTATCGAGTGTCGGTGACCTGAGTCATGCGATGGAGTCGGCATTCGAGAGTGTCGCCGAGCGCCGCGTAAGCGGTAGTCAACGACTGTTCGGTCTGGTGCGCCAGGCGGTCGATGCGCTGGCACAGGATGTCGATCAGCTCGTACGTGGGCGCATGCCGGTCGAACATCCGACGATTATCGAACGCCTCGAAGCCGCTGCCCACGAAAAGGATTGGCAGGATCTCTCGGCGGCCGAGCTTGACCTGGTCAACGAGCAGGATGAACTGGCGCTCGATGAGAGTCTCGACGCGGCCAGTGAGATGCTCGAGGCGCAACCAGATGACGCCGATTCGGAGCTGCTGGGTGAATCCCAGCTGTTGAGCGATTCCGAACTGGTGGATGGCCCGAGCTATCTTATCGAGACGGTGCCGACGGCTTACGACGTCGAGCCGCTCGCAGGCACTGAGTCCGATGACGGGACCATTGTGCAATTTCCCACCGGGGACGAGCCGGTGGCGGGCGATGGTTTCGTTCCAAGGCGTCCTTTGCCAACCGGTCAGCCAGAGCAAAAGACCGGTCACGAGCGTGTCCGGGTGCCGTCTGAGTCTCTCGACCAGATGGTCAACAATGCCGGCGAGGTGAGTATCTACCGGGCCCGGCTCGAGCAGCAGAACAGCACCTTTGCGTTCAACCTCGGTGAATTGCAGCAGACGATCGAGCGCTTGCGCCGCCAGTTGCGTGATCTGGAGGGCGAGACGGAGGCACAGGTGCGTTCGCGTCACGAGCGTGAACAAGACACCCGCGCCGATTTCGATCCGCTCGAAATGGACCGTTACTCGACCATGCAGCAGCTGTCGCGGGCATTGTCAGAGACCGTCGAAGACCTGTCCAACCTCGGTCAGTCACTGAGCGATTTGAGTCGTGACACAGATACCCTGTTGATGCAGCAGGCGCGGGTGACCAACGACCTGCAGGACGGTCTGTTGCGCACCCGAATGGTGAAGTTCTCCAGCCGTGTACCACGTCTGGAGCGGGTGGTACGTCAGACCAGTCATAGCCTTGGCAAGCAGGCTCGCCTCGAGGTCGTTGGCGGGGCCGAGGACATGGATCGGGCGATCCTGGAACGCATGATGAGCCCGCTGGAGCATCTGCTGCGCAATGCGGTGTCGCACGGCATTGAGGATACGGATACGCGGCGCAGCAACGGCAAGCCGGCCGAGGGCGTGATCACGCTCGAACTGGCACGTGAGGGCACAGACGTGGTCCTGACGCTTGCAGACGACGGCGCAGGTCTGGACCGCGAGCGGATTCGCAACAAGGCGATCCAGCGTGGCCTGGTCGAGGCCGATACGAAGATCGACGATGATGATCTCTATCAGCTGATTCTGGAGCCGGGATTCTCGACCGCCGTGGCATTGTCACAGGTGTCTGGACGCGGCGTAGGCATGGATATCGTTGTAACCGAGGTCAAGGATCTCGGCGGTTCGCTGGAGACGGATTCGCAACCCGGGCGAGGTACCAGCTTCACGATTCGTCTGCCCTTCACCTTGGCGATCACCGATTCATTGTTGCTCTCACTGGGCGACGAGATATACGCGGTGCCGCATTCCAGTATGGACGGGGTGGTGCGGATCTCGTCCGACGAATTGCGCGCGATCTACGCCGGTGAGCAGGAGAGTTTTCACTATGGTGCGCGCGACTACAGCGTGCGTTATCTGGGCAATATGCTCGGTACGCAGGCGGCGAGCCTGGCCGAGAATGTGCGTTGGGTACCGCTGTTGCTTGTGCGGTCCGGAGAGCACCGTGTCGCGATCCAGGTGGACAGCCTGCTGGGTAACCGCCAGATCGTGGTCAAATCGGTCGGGACGCAACTGGGTTCGGTTCGTTGGTTCACCGGTGGCACTATCCTGGCCGATGGCCAGATCGCGTTGATTCTCGACATCAACAGCCTGGTCCGCATGGACAGTTCGCATCCGGTTGTGACCGAGGCGGAGCCCGAAGCCGTCAACAAGGGCGTTTCGGTCATGGTGGTCGACGATTCGATCACTGTGCGTAAGGTCACGAGCCGCCTTCTCGAGCGACACAATATGCATGTGGTTACCGCAAAGGATGGTGTCGATGCGGTGACGCAATTGCAGGACACGCGTCCCGACGTGGTGCTGTTGGACATCGAGATGCCACGCATGGATGGCTATGAGCTGGCCCGACACATGCGCAGTACGCCGAATCTTGCAGATATCCCAATAATCATGATCACGTCGCGCACCGGTGACAAACACCGCAATCGCGCGCTCGAGCTGGGCGTGAAACGCTATCTCGGCAAACCGTACCAAGAGGCCGAGTTGCTCGAGAATATCTATACAGTCCTGGCGGATTCGGCCTTGTGAGACAGGACGACAGCGATATTCGCTGCATGTTGATTCCGCTGCGCAGCGGGCGTCTACTGCTGCCGAATGCAGCAGTTGCCGAGGTGATCGGTTACCGCCAGCCGGATGCAATGAATTCCAACGCCGACTGGTTGCAGGGCAAGGTGTCGTACCATCAGCGCGATATCCCGGTAGTGGACTTCGAATACCTGATTGGCAAGGTCGAAGGGGCTGCGAGTATCCGTCAGCGTATCGCGGTCTGCTATGCGCCCGATCCGGAGGCCACCTGGCCGTTGATCGGGGTGGTTGCCCAGGGTATCCCTCGTCTTTTGCACCTCGGCTGCGATGCGATAGAGGCGGCTTCGGAAGGCAGGGCAGGTGATGGGCCGGTGCGTATCACCCTTTCGGTCGCTGGCGACAAACTGCTACTACCAGATTTGGATTACCTACAGGCTCAGCTGCCTGCGTCGTAGCGTCTTGGTCTTTGCCACTCACCTGGTAGCAAAGTCACCCCATAGCACCTGGATGGCCGCCAAAGCAGCCAGCGGCGCGGTCTCGGTGCGCAACACGCGAGGACCGAGTCTCACGGCCTGGTACGCATGGTCTGTGGCGGTGGCCCGCTCCAACTTGCTGAGCCCGCCCTCGGGGCCGACGAGCAGGTTGAGTTCTGCGGTGGGTTGTGCAATATCGCTCAACCCGTGTTCGGCCTGATGATGCAGCATCAGGCCACCGGGATATCCGGCCACCCAGTCGCGCAGGGGCTGCATGTCGTGCAGGGTTGGAATGCGGTTGCGCCCGCACTGTTCGCAGGCGCTGACGATCACGCCGCGCCAATGTGCCAGGCGTTTTTCCAGGCGACCGGCTTGCAATTGCACGACCGCCCGTTCGGTGCTCAAGGGCGTGATCGCGTAGACCCCGAGTTCGACCGATTTCTGGATCGCGTAGTCCATTCGCTCACCGCGCGATACACCGATGCCGAGGTGAATCCTGAGTATCGCTGTGGGCTCTTGCCGAATCGGCTCGCCGACCCGGATCCGACAGGTGCGCCGATCAGTGCCGAGCAGTTCGCCCGCATAGTCGACGCCGTCACCGTTGAACAGGGTGATCGACTGTCCGGCGCGTAGGCGCAACACCTGGCGTATGTAGCGGCAGGCGCGTTCCTCCAGTTCGGCCTCGCAACCCGGTGTTAATCTCGACTCGGTGAAGAGGCGGGAGATACGCAAGATCTGGTCGTTATCGATTCGTCGGTGACAGACGGCCGCTCAATCGGTCTGCCGTCCCAGGCCAAGATTGTCGCAAATCGCCAGGGTCGGTCCGGCCTGGTTCATCGTATAGAAGTGCAGGCCGGGTGCGCCCATCTCGATCAGGCGTTCACACAAGCTGGTTACGACTTCGATGCCCAGGGCGCGAATACTTTCGATGTCGTCACCGTAGGCCTCGAGCTGTTTGCGCAACCAGCGGGGTATCTCGGCACCGCAGGCATCGGAAAAGCGTCGAAGATTGCTGAAATTGGTGATCGGCATGACCCCCGGGACCACGGGTACGTCGATTGCTCGGCGCTCGCACGCCGAGATGAAGTGCCCGTAGGCATCGGCGTTGTAGAAATACTGGGTAATCGCCGCGTCGGCACCGGCATCAACCTTGCGCTTGAAATTGTCGAGATCGCTTTCGAGATTAATTGCCTGCGGATGCATCTCCGGGTACGCGGCGACCTCGATACGGAATGCCTTGCCAGAGTGCTGACGGATCAGCGTTACCAGTTCATTGGCGTGATTGAGATCGCCCATGGAGCCGGCGCCTGCGCCAGACGGCAGATCGCCGCGCAGCGCAACTATTCGCCCGATTCCCTGGGCCCTGTAGCGATCGAGGATACCGATGATTTCCTCGCGCGTGCTACCTATGCACGATAGATGCGGTGCGATTTCGATGTCCTGCTGCTGAATCCAGTCCACTGTCGCAAAGGTTTTACTCTGGGTCGACCCGCCGGCGCCGTAGGTGACCGAAAAATACTCCGGTCTGCGAGCGTTCAGTGTTGTGACTGTTTGGTGCAGTTTCGTAGCGCCTGATTCCGTCTTGGGTGGGAAGAGCTCGAAGCTGAAGGTTGGTATTTTCGGTTGTTCGGTTGACATGCGTGTCCAGGCGAGTCGGGGCAGGGGGCACAGAGAAGGATGACGACGAGGTCTTCATCTCCTTTGTGCTGACCCATGCCCCGGCTTTCGCGATTCCTCTGTTTTTGAACCCATTCACTCCACGATAGACGCCCCGCGTCGTGTGAAAAGGGCCTAGTAGCGGTAGAGTTCCGGTTTGAACGGCCCCTCGACCGGTACGCCGATGTAGTCGGCCTGGTCCTGCGACAGCACGGTCAGCTTGGCGCCGATCTTGTCGAGGTGCAGACGGGCCACTTCTTCGTCCAGATGCTTGGGCAGGATGTAGACACCGATCGGGTACTCATCATTCTTCGCGAACAGCTCGATTTGCGCCAGCACCTGGTTGGTGAAGGAGTTCGACATCACGAAACTTGGGTGGCCGGTAGCGCAACCCAGGTTAACCAGTCGCCCCTCGGCGAGCATGATGATGCGTTTACCGTCGGGAAAAATGATGTGGTCGACCTGGGGTTTGATATTTTCCCAGGTGTACTTGCTCAGGCCGGCAATATCGATTTCATTGTCGAAATGACCGATGTTGCACACGATAGCCTGGTCTTTCATCGCTGCCATATGGTCATGCCGGATAATGTCTTTATTGCCGGTCGCGGTGACGAAGATGTCGGCAATCGGCGCGGCGTCTTCCACGGTAACGACACGGAAACCCTCCATTGCGGCCTGCAGCGCGCAGATCGGGTCAATCTCGGTGACCCACACGGTTGCGCCGAGCCCGCGTAGCGACTGAGCGGAGCCTTTACCGACGTCACCATAACCGCAGACCACGGCAATCTTGCCGGCGATCATGACGTCTGTGGCGCGTTTGATACCGTCGACCAGCGACTCGCGGCAACCATATAGGTTGTCAAACTTCGACTTGGTGACCGAATCGTTGACGTTCATCGCCGGGAACAGCAGTTGCTCGCTCTTCAGCATCTCGTACAGTCGATGGACGCCGGTGGTGGTCTCTTCGGTAACACCACGGATCGATTCGGCCATCTTGTGGTAGCGCTTGGGATCCTCTGCGAGGCTGCGTTTGAGGGTCGCCAGGATGACCTGCCATTCTTCGGCGTCGTCGGCTTTGGGTTCGGGAACCGCGCCGGCGTCGCCGTATTCGACTCCTTTATGGACCAGCAGCGTCGCGTCGCCGCCGTCGTCGAGAATCATATTGGGCTGCTCACCATTTGGCCAGTTCAGCACCTGCTCGGTGCACCACCAGTATTCCTCGAGGCTCTCGCCCTTCCACGCATAGACCGGAATGCCGGCGGCGGCGATTGCAGCGGCCGCGTGATCCTGGGTGGAAAAAATGTTGCACGAGCACCAACGCACCTGGGCGCCGAGCGCGATCAGCGTCTCGATCAGGACCGCCGTTTGGATGGTCATGTGCAGCGAGCCGGTGATCCGGGCGCCGGACAGTGGTTTGCTGTCGCCGTATTTCTCGCGCAGGGCCATCAGACCCGGCATTTCGGTCTCGGCGATACGCATTTCTTTACGGCCCCAATCGGCCAGCGACAGGTCTGCGACCTTAAAATCGGTGAACTCACTCATGGTTGTTGATTCCTGTTCAATAAACGTGAGTGAGCGCCGTTGCCATCGATGTATCCAAAACCAAGCCTGGCCTGAAGGATCAGGTCGCAGCGCCCCTCGGAATGGAGTTGTCCGCCTTTGCATCGGAAATTCGACGACGTGTTCAAGTTCCGAATCAGGCCGACAAAGTGTACACCGTCAAGGCCGATTTTCGCAGTTGTCGCGAGCTATCCAGGGTTTTTCTACATCCGGTGGAGGGGCGGCCTTGGGGTTGACAAAATTTTTATTATTGAGAAAAACCTGCCTCGATGGCGCAATTGCGCTATTTTTTCACCACGGCAGGTGTTTCGTTTGCCGAAAACAGATCCCGAAAAACGGGACGTACGTATGAAAAATGGAGGATGTCATGGCAGAGCCCAACGTGGCCGGGCCGAGGGAAGCCGATCCCAGTATCGAGCCGCTCTTATACCCGTCCAATAAACTTGGCTACAACGCGCCGCTGCGCTGGCTGAAGCTGGGCTGGGCTGACTTCCAGCGGGCCAGGCGACAGAGTCTGACCTACGGAATCGGCTTGGTTCTGCTTGGCTACCTGATTACCTGGCTGGCCTGGGGTGATGGCAATACGCTGGCGCTGTTCACGCTCACAGTCGCCTTTATTCTGGCAGGCCCCATTCTCGCCTTCGGGCTGTATTCGATCAGTCGGCAGCTTGAACTGGGCAGGAAACCCCGGCTCGGCATCTGTTTCAGCGAGAGCCGCAATCACCTGCGCAACGAGTTGCTGTTCGCCCTGGTCATGATGGTGGTGCTGTTGGTCTGGGCGCGCGCCGCATCCATGGTGCATGTGTTCTTCCCGGTCGGCGAAGATCTGGGTGTGTTGGGTTGGGCGCAGTTCCTGGGGGTCGGCAGCGCGGTCGGCTCGATATTTGCCGCGATCGTTTTTTCAGCCAGCGTGGTCGCGTTGCCCATGATGCTAGATCGCGGGACCGACGCAGTGACCAGCGCCCTGACCAGCATAGGTGCAGTGGTGCAGAATAAAGGTGTGATGCTGATGTGGGCCGCGATGATCGTCGGGCTGACCCTGCTCGGGTTTGCCACCGCCTACCTGGGGCTGGCGATCGTGCTGCCACTGATCGGTCATGCCTCCTGGCACGCCTATCGTGAGACGGTCAAAGCGGCGGGCGTGGATTGAGGGCAGGCGCATTCGTTGCGATCGCGCAATGCTAAAGGCCAGTCCGGGTGGGCTGGCCTTGACGCTACCAAACCTGCTGAGGTGTCTTACAGCCCGGCATCTTTTCGAAGATCATTCGCCTTGTCGGTGGCTTCCCAGCTGAAGCCTTCGCTTTCGCGACCGAAGTGACCGTAGGCCGCCGTCTTGCGGTATTTGATCTTTTCCGCATTCAGCAGATCGAGCATGCGCAGAATGCCATACGGCCGCAGGTCGAAGTGCTCGCGAACCAGCTCCGTGATGCGTTCGTCGGTGATGTTTCCAGTACCGAAGGTGTCGATCATGATGGATGTCGGTTCGGCCACGCCGATCGCGTACGAGACCTGAATCTCACACTTGTCGGCCAGTCCGGCGGCAACGATGTTCTTGGCCACATAACGCCCGGCATAGGCAGCGGACCGGTCCACCTTTGACGGGTCTTTGCCGGAGAATGCACCACCACCGTGACGGGCTGCACCGCCATAGGTGTCGACAATGATCTTCCGCCCTGTCAGGCCGGCGTCGCCCATTGGGCCGCCGATCACGAAACTGCCGGTCGGGTTGATGTGGAACTTGGTGTCGGCGGTCAGCAAACCGGTCGGATCCAGGATCGGCTTGACGATTTCGTCCATGACAGCCTCTTGCAGCGTACTTCCGCTGAACTCCTCGGCATGTTGGGTCGACACGACCACCGCGTCGATCGATACCGGTTTGCCGTCGGCATAATGCAGGCTGACCTGAGACTTGGCATCCGGGCGCAGCAGCGGCAGTATGCCTTTCTTACGTACCTCGGCCTGCCGCTCGACCAGACGATGGGCGTACTGAATGGGCGCTGGCATCAGCACCTTGGTCTCGTTGGTCGCGTAGCCGAACATCAGGCCCTGGTCGCCGGCACCCTGATCCTCGGGTTTGGCTCGGTCTACTCCCTGATTGATGTCGGGTGACTGGACTCCGATGGCCGACAGCACCGCGCAGGTCTCGCCGTCGAAGCCCATTGCCGAATCCGTGTAGCCGATCTCGTTGATCGTGTCGCGGATGATGCGCTCGTAGTCGGGGCTGGCAGAGGTCGTGATTTCGCCGGCGATCATGGCCATACCCGTCTTGAAGACGGTCTCACAGGCCACGCGGGCATGCGGGTCTTGAGCCAGAATCGCGTCCAGGATTGCGTCGGAAACCTGGTCCGCCATCTTGTCTGGATGCCCCTCGGATACCGACTCTGAGGTGAAGATGAAATCACGCGCCATCTGTTTACTCCGTTCAGTTTAAGATCTGTCAGTTCAAGATCTGATGGATTGAGCGCAGCCAGCATTTCGTTGCGCCGCTAAGGGCGGCGATTCTACATGCTTGAGGGCCCGTTGACATTCTGGAAGAATCAGCGTCCCTTTCGTTGCGGCATCTCAGGTGGCAGAAATGGTTTCACTCCAACCCCCGGTTTGTGATTTCGGCAAGGCAGCCCCGGACTTCGATCTGCCCGGTGTTGATGGCCGACGCTGGACCCGTGACGACTGCATGGGGCCGAAGGGCCTATTGGTGATGTTCATCTGCAACCATTGTCCCTACGTGAAGGCCGTTTTGGATCGGATCGTCCGCGATACCGCGGAGTTGCGAGAGCTGGGAGTGAACTCGGTGGCGATCATGTCGAACGACCCGACCGAATATCCGGAGGATTCCTTCGAGAATATGCGACAGTTGGCCGAGCGGCATGCCTTCTCGTTTCCCTATCTGCTCGATGAGTCGCAGACGGTGGCCAAGTCATACGACGCCGTGTGCACCCCGGACTTTTTCGGCTATAACGCAGCCGGCGAATTGCAATACCGTGGTCGACTGGACGAGAGCCGAAAATTGGCCGCAGCCGTCGATGCGCGGCGCGACCTGTTTGAGGCGATGAAGCTCGTTGCAGAGACGTCCAAGGGCCCTGCCGAGCAGATTCCGAGTATGGGCTGCTCGATTAAGTGGAAAGATTGACTCCTGGTAAAGCCTTTTAAAACAGCATCTTGCGGAGATTTTTATTGCTGATTCCCTGTGTTTATGGGTGTATTTGAATATTCCGGGAATCCGTCCTTGCCCCTGTTTGTGCGCCTGGGTCAGAATAGCCGACCTTTTTTGAAATCACCGGGTCGGGATCGCGTCGGGGGCAGACCGACGTCTCTGCACTGACAAAGCGACGTAGTTGTTCTGCTGACCGACTGCCGCTCAGTGCGCCCGCCATACACACGAATCGCTTCGCTCTCGGCCAATTCAGCCGCGGGTGGTAGAGAATTCTTAGTCTTCGACAGGAGGGGCTCATGTCCTCACGCAGAGAACTCGCCAACGCCGTCCGCGCGTTGAGTATGGATGCCGTACAGAAGGCCAATTCCGGCCACCCTGGTGCGCCGATGGGCATGGCCGACATCGCCGAGGTGTTGTGGAACGACCACATGAAGCACAATCCCGCCAACCCGGCCTGGGCGGACCGCGATCGTTTTGTGCTGTCCAATGGCCACGGTTCGATGCTGATCTATTCGCTTCTGCACCTGACCGGCTATGATCTTTCGTTGGACGATCTGAAGAACTTCCGCCAGTTGCATTCCAAGACCCCGGGCCACCCGGAATACGGTTATGCGCCGGGTGTCGAGACCACGACCGGCCCGCTGGGGCAGGGCATCACCAATGCCGTTGGCATGGCGATTGCCGAACGCGCGCTGGCCGCCGAGTTCAACAAGGACGGACACACGGTGGTTGACCACAACACCTATGTGTTTCTTGGCGATGGCTGCCTGATGGAAGGTATCTCGCACGAGGCCTGCTCGCTGGCCGGCACGCTGGGCCTGGGCAAACTGATCTGCTTCTGGGATGACAACGGCATCTCGATCGACGGCCACGTCGAGGGCTGGTTCCTGGACGACACGCCGAAGCGCTTCGAGGCCTATGGCTGGCACGTGATTGCCGATGTTGACGGCCATGATCCCGACGCGATCGCCAAGGCGCTGGAATTCGCCAAGGCGATGACCGACAAGCCGACCATGATCTGTTGTAAGACCACGATCGGTTTCGGTTCGCCGAACAAGGCCGGTAGCCACGCCTGCCACGGTGCACCGCTGGGTGACGAAGAAATCAATCTGACCAAGGCCGCGCTTGGCTGGGATCACGGTCCCTTCGAGGTGCCGTCCGAGGTCTATCAGGGCTGGGACGCAAAAGAGAAGGGCGCCGCTGAAGAGGCCGCCTGGGACAAAAAGTTCGCCGCCTACGAGGCAGCGCACCCGGCACTGGCGGCCGAGTTCAAGCGTCGCATGGCCGGGGAACTCCCGTCCGACTGGTCAGCCAAGGCCGACGCCTTCGTCGCCGAGTGCAACGACAAAGCCGACTCGCCGGCCACCCGCAAGGCCTCGCTGAATTCGATCGAGGCCTACGCTGCCGCGTTGCCGGAGCTGTTTGGTGGTTCGGCCGACCTGGGCTGCTCAAACCTGACCGAGTGGTCGGGTTACAAGCCGATGCGTGGCGACATGCCGGCCGCCAACTACATCAATTACGGGGTACGCGAGTTCGGTATGTCGGCGATGATGAACGGTATCGCGCTGCACGGCGGCCTGATCCCGTTTGGCGCGACCTTCCTGATGTTCTCGGAATACGCGCGCAACGCACTGCGCATGGCCGCGCTGATGAAGATTCGTTCGATTTTCGTCTACACCCACGACTCGATCGGTCTTGGTGAAGACGGTCCCACTCACCAGGCCGTCGAGCAGATCCCGACCTTGCGCCTGATTCCGCGTATGGACGTCTGGCGTCCCTGTGACACGGTCGAGTCGGCCGTGGCCTGGCGCAAGGCGATTGAGAAACAGGACGGCCCGACCTGCCTCGTATTTACCCGGCAGGGCATCCCGTTCCAGGCCCGTGATGCCGCACAGATCGCGAATATTGATCGCGGCGGTTACGTCCTGCGCGATTGCGATGGAACGCCGGACGTGATCGTGATCGCGACCGGTTCCGAGGTCGGTATTTCTGTCGAGGCTGCCGAGGCCAGCGACAAGAAGGTGCGTGTCGTCTCGATGCCGTGCACCAGTGTTTTCGACGCCCAGGACGAGGCCTACAGGGAATCTGTGCTACCCGCAGCCGTGACGGCGCGCGTCGCCGTCGAGGCCGCGGTCACTGACGGCTGGTGGAAATACGTTGGCGCCAACGGCAAGGTTGTCGGGATAGACACCTTTGGTGAGTCGGCCCCGGCCGGCGAACTGTTCAAGCTGTTCGGCTTCACCGCTGAAAACGTCGGCAAGGCGATCGACGAGGTCGCCGCTTAAACATTCAATGCGGGTGACTGCCCCTGTTTTGCGCAGGGTCGGTCACCGCTTCTGATTTCATTTCGGCAAATGCTCTGAGGAGAATCTCACAATGACTATCAAGGTAGGTATCAACGGCTTTGGTCGTATCGGCCGTATGGCATTTCGCGCAATCGCACAGGATTTCGCCAGCGACATCGAAGTCGTCGGCATCAACGACCTGCTGGATGCCGATTACCTCGCATACATGCTCAAGTACGACTCGGTGCACGGTAACTTCAAAGGCGATATCGCCGTTGAAGGCAACAACCTGGTTGTCGATGGCAAGACCATCCGACTGACCGCCGAGCGCGACCCGGCCAACCTGGCTTGGGGTGACGTCAACGCCGATCTGGTACTCGAGTGCACCGGTTTCTTCCTGACCGAAGAGACCTGTCAGAAGCACATCGACGCTGGTGCGAAAAAGGTTGTCATGTCGGCACCGTCGAAGGACGGTACACCGATGTTTGTCTACGGTGTGAACCATGAGACCTACGAAGGTCAGGCGATCATCTCGGCGGCTTCGTGTACGACCAACTGCCTCGCGCCGGTCGCCAAGGTCCTGCACGACAATTGGGGCATCAAGCGTGGCCTGATGACCACTGTTCACGCCGCTACCGCGACGCAGAAGACCGTTGACGGCCCGTCGATGAAAGACTGGCGCGGCGGCCGCGGAATCCTCGAGAACATCATCCCGTCCTCGACCGGTGCGGCCAAGGCGGTCGGCGTCGTCCTGCCGGAACTCAATGGCAAACTCACCGGTATGGCGTTCCGCGTGCCTACCTCCGACGTCTCGGTTGTGGACCTGACTGTCGAGCTGGACAAAGATGCCTCCTACGATGACATCTGTGCTGCGATGAAGGCGGCCTCCGAGGCCCCAGGCATCGGCGAGACGCTCGCTTACACCGAAGACAAGGTTGTTGCTACCGATTTCCGCGGTAACAGCAACTCGTCGATCTTCGATGCGGGTGCCGGTATTGCTCTCGACGGTACCTTCGTGAAGGTTGTTGCCTGGTACGACAATGAGTACGGCTATACCTGCAATATGCTGCGTTTCGCCAAGCACGTTGCCGGCTGATCGAGCATGAGCCTTGCTCGTGGGCAACGTAACGCTGTCCGCGAGCAATGGCTGTTCGTTAAGTCAGCTGTTGTAAGTCAGCTGACTTAGCAAACAGTCTTTAACCCCATTCAGACGATATCGAAGGAGCTGATCATGGCTTTCATCAAGCTGACTGATCTCGAGCTGGCCGGCAAGCGTGTATTGATCCGCGCCGACCTCAATGTCCCGGTCAAAGACGGCAAAGTGACCTCTGACGCGCGTATTACTGCATCGATGCCGACCGTTGAGCATTGCATGAAGGCTGGCGCCAGGGTCATGGTCATGTCCCACCGCGGCCGCCCGGAAGAGGGCAAGGTCGACGAAGAGAACTCGATGGCGCCGATCGCCGCCGACATGTCGGCCAAGCTCGGCAAGGACGTGCGTCTGGTCAAGGACTACCTCGACGGTGGATTCGACGTCGCCGAGGGCGATGTCGTCCTGCTCGAAAACGTGCGCTTCAACGCGGGCGAAAAGAAAGACAATGAAGATCTGTCCAAGAAGTACGCCGCTCTATGCGATGTATTCGTCATGGACGCCTTCGGCACCGCGCACCGTGCCCAGGCCTCGACCCACGGTGTCGGAAAATTTGCCCCAGTCGCGTGCGCCGGGCTGCTGCTGTCCGAAGAACTGGACAGCCTGGCCAAGGCGTTGGCCAAGCCGGCCCGCCCCATGGTCGCGATCGTCGGTGGCTCCAAAGTTTCGACCAAGCTGACCGTGCTCGAGGCACTGTCTGAAAAGGTCGACCAGCTGGTGGTCGGTGGAGGCATCGCCAATACCTTTCTTAAGGCGACAGGCCATAATGTCGGCAAGTCGCTGTGCGAAGACGACCTGGTCGATACCGCCAAGGTCCTGATCGAAAAGATGAAGGCGCGCGGCGCCAACATCCCGATTGCCAGCGATGTGGTATGCGGTAAGGAGTTCAGCGAGAACGCCGAGGCGACGCTGAAATCGGCTGATGCGGTCGAAGATGACGACATGATTTTCGACATCGGGCCGGACTCGGCCAAAGAACTTGCAGACATCATCAGTAAGGCGGGTACGATCGTCTGGAACGGTCCGGTCGGCGTGTTCGAGTTTGACCAGTTCGGCGAGGGTACCAAGACCGTGTCGATGGCGATTGCCGAGGCCGACGGTTTCAGTCTGGCCGGTGGCGGTGACACGATCGCGGCGATTCAGAAATACGATATCTATGACAAGGTTTCGTACATCTCGACCGCAGGCGGTGCCTTCCTAGAATACCTTGAGGGCAAGACCCTGCCAGCAGTGGCGATGTTGGAAGAAGCGGCATCAAAGTAAGAATCCAGTGGGGGTGCCCCGGCGCCCCTGCAAGAAGGAAAGATGCTTAGACGTACAAAGATCGTAGCGACACTGGGTCCGGCCACCGATGACCCCAAGGTGCTGGACGAGGTGATCGCCGCCGGCGTGGACGTCGTGCGACTCAACATGTCGCACGGTAGCCACGAAGAGGCGGAGCAGCGTGCCGATTGGGTGCGCAACCGGGCCCGTGCCAGCGGCCGCCAGGTCGGCGTACTGATCGATCTGCAGGGACCAAAGATCCGTTGCGGAAAGTTCGTCGACGGCAAGATCGAGCTGGTGCCTGATGATCGCTTCATCCTCGATACCGCCTGGAATATCGAAAAGGGCGATCAGCAGCGGGTCGGTGTAACCTATCCGACGCTGCATCTCGAAGTGGCGCGCGGCGATACCCTGCTGCTCAACGATGGCCTGATCGTGCTGTGGGTCGATGAGGTGCAGGATACCGAGGTGCGCTGCAAGGTCGTCATCGGCGGTGTGCTGTCGAACAACAAAGGCATCAACAAACTGGGTGGTGGCCTTTCGGCACCGGCGTTGACCGACAAGGACAGGGAAGATATCAAGTTTGCTGCGCACATCGAGGCAGACTATCTTGCAGTCTCTTTTGTACGCTCTGCCGAAGATGTGCATATTGCCCGACAGCTGTTGACTGAGGCCGGCGGGCAGGGCGGCATCGTGTCCAAGGTGGAGCGCGCCGAGGCCCTCGACTGCATCGAAGAGATCGTTGATGCCTCGGATGTGATCATGGTGGCGCGCGGCGACCTCGGGGTTGAGATCGGCGACGCCGAACTACCGGCCGCGCAGAAGGATTTGATCAAGACGGCGCGGCAGATGAACTGCGTGGTTATCACCGCAACGCAGATGATGGAATCGATGATTCAGAATCCGATTCCCACCCGGGCCGAGGTGTTCGATGTCGCCAATGCGGTGATGGATGGCACCGATGCGGTCATGCTCTCGGCCGAGTCAGCCGCGGGCAGATACCCGGCAAAGGCGGTCGAGGCGATGGTTCGGGTGTGCAAGGAGGCCGAGAAGCAATCACAGACGCGCCAGTCCGATCACCGATTGCATTCCGTATTCGGTCGTATCGACGAGGCGATCGCGATGTCCACCATGTACACTGCCAACCACCTTGGTGTGGCGGCGATAGCGGCGCTGACGGAGTCCGGCTCCACCTGCAAATGGATGTCGCGTATCTCTTCTGGGATACCGATCTACGCCTTGACTGGCAAAGTGGCTACGCGTAGAAAAGTGACCCTGTTCAGGGGGGTATATCCTGTCAGTTTTGACCTCGAGGCCGGCATCGACTCGCGCCAGGCCAATACCGAGGTGATCGAAGAACTTCAACGTCGCGGCGCGGTGCGGGATGACGATCTGGTCATCATCACCAAGGGCGATCTGAACGGTGTCTCGGGCGGCACCAACGTGATGAAGATCCTGCGCGTTGGTGAACACGCACTGCTCGATGACGAATAGCGAATTTACTGAGACTCTCAAGACAAGGAGCAGACAATGGCACTGATTTCCCTGCGTCAAATGCTGGACCACGCCGCCGAGAATGGCTATGGCGTGCCCGCCTTCAACGTAAACAACCTCGAACAGATGCGTGCGATCATGGAAGCCGCAGACGAAACGGATTCACCGGTGATCGTGCAGGCCTCGGCAGGCGCACGCAGCTACGCCGGTGCTCCGTTCCTGCGCCACCTAATCCTGGCGGCGATCGAAGAGTTTCCTCATATCCCGGTGTGCATGCATCAGGATCACGGTACCTCGCCGGCGGTCTGCCAGCGTTCGATCCAGCTCGGTTTCAGCTCCGTCATGATGGACGGCTCGCTGGGCGAAGACGGTAAGACGCCGGCTTCCTACGAATACAATGTCGACGTTACCCGTCGCACCGTCGAGATGGCCCACGCCTGTGGCGTCTCGGTGGAAGGCGAGCTGGGCTGCCTGGGCTCGCTCGAGACAGGTATGGCGGGTGAAGAAGACGGTATCGGCGCCGAAGGGGTGCTCGACCACAGTCAATTGCTGACCGATCCGGAAGAGGCCGCGGACTTCGTCAAGAAGACCGGCGTGGATGCGCTGGCCATCGCCATCGGCACTTCGCATGGCGCATACAAATTCACCCGTCCGCCGACCGGTGACATCCTGGCGATCAACCGGATCAAAGAGATCCACGCGCGCATTCCGAACACCCATCTGGTCATGCACGGTTCTTCGTCAGTACCGCAGGACTGGCTCGCGATCATCAACGAGTACGGCGGTGACATGGGTGAGACCTATGGCGTCCCGGTCGAAGAGATCGTCGAGGGCATCAAGCACGGCGTGCGCAAGGTAAACATCGACACGGATCTGCGCATGGCCTCGACCGGCGCGATTCGCAAACACCTGCACGAGAACAAGGCAAACTTCGATCCGCGCAAGTTCCTTGCTGCTGCGACCCAGGGCATGAAGGACATCTGCAAGGCACGTTATGAGGCCTTCGGTACCGCCGGCAATGCCTCGAAGATCACTGCTTTGAGCCTGGATGCGATGACCGACCGTTATCTTTCCGGTGAGCTGGATCCGAAGGTCAACTGAGACCCGGGCAACGGCCCATACAGAAAGGGCGCTGCGGCGCCCTTTCTTTCTGCCCGGCGCAGATGGTCGCGAGTCCTGCCGCATGCCAACAGGCAGGCGGGAGCGTCGAATTGCCCCGACGGCACAGCCGCCGCTTACAGTACGTCGCGGCTTATGCTGGTGGAATCGACAGCAGCGGGACCTTGAGCGTCCGCAGCAGATTGTCGATCAGGCTGCCGCGCATCCTCGCCCCGAGGCCGAGGCGCTCGCGCGAGGTGACCATGACCAGATCGGC
>Ga0316201_10000938_pt1 | contig 18484 bp, 17 predicted proteins | sample CS6wburrow_MG_FD_204516 | JGI IMG/M metagenome (GOLD analysis project Ga0316201, IMG submission 204516) | Coastal sediment microbial communities from Delaware Bay, Delaware, United States - CS-6 worm burrow | ecosystem: Environmental > Aquatic > Marine > Coastal > Sediment | place: USA... | reverse complement strand
CCGGTCAATGTCGACTCGTCGGCGGTGAGTTTTGCCGCTTCTATAAGACGCATATCTGCCGGCACGAGATCGCCCGCCTCAAGTAAGACAATGTCGCCCGGCACCAGCGTCTCGGCTGCTGTTTTCTTTACCCCGCCATCGCGCAGCACGACGCACTCGACGCGGGCGAACGTCCTCAGCGCTTCCATGGAGCGCACCGCGCGCCATTCAGTAAGGAAACCGATCACGGTGTTGATCAGAATGACTGCGAAGATTGCCAGGCCCTCGGCAATTTCCGAAAACAGCAACGCCAGCGATCCGGCCATCAGCAGGAGAACGACAACGATGCTTTTGAACTGGGCGAGAAGAATCGTCAAAGCGTGGCGAGGCCGCGTCGTTTCGAGCTGATTACGGCCCCAGATTCGTTGCCGCTTCAGCACCTCATTTCCGTCAAGTCCGTGCTCCGCAGCAACGGACAAAGACTGGAGTACTGCCTCTGCGCTGCAGCTCCATGGGGACGTATCGTGGTGGCCCAGCGTGCGCACGGCGTCTTACCCCCCTTCGCACATAAGCGGTGCGCCCGCTCGCGCATACCAGTCGACGATTCCGTCCCAGATTTCCTGTGCCGTCTCTGCGTACCAGAAACGCTCAGAGTCCTCCGGGTCGATGAGGCCCGACTCGACGAGAAATTGCATACTCACGGCACGTTGCCAGAATTCCCAACCGACGAGCACGACGGGCAGCGGATTGATCCTGCGACATTGCACGAGATTCAGGGTCTCGAACAACTCATCCATCGTGCCAAAACCGCCGGGGAAGACGACCAGGGCTTTGGCACGAACCAGGAAATGCAGTTTGCGAATGGCAAAGTACTGGAAGTTGAAGCTGAGTTCCTTGCTGACAAAGCGATTCGGAACCTGCTCGTGCGGCAAGTGGATATTCAGGCCAATACTCTTGGCACCGACATCGCTTGCGCCGCGATTCGCAGCTTCCATGATCCCCGGCCCGCCACCCGTCATAAGCGTGAGGCGGCAGTCATCCGGCCCTTGTCCCGAACGCCCGACAATCGCACCGAACTCCCGCGCAATCTGGTAGTAGTCTGGCGCTTCTGCTTTGGAGGTTGGGCCAAATTCTCGAATTCGGGTGCCACCGAAAACGACGATCGTGTGCTGAACACCGTGCTCGCGCATCACCATCTCTGTTTTCAGATAGCCCACGGCCAGGCGCTCTGCGCGTTGCAGCGCATCGGCCGGTATCTCCAGCCCGGACAAATCAGGAAAATCGAACTCAATTTTCGTATCCGTCACCTCTGGACTTGAATAATCTGGCCCCGTTCCGCGATAAACACCGGTGCGCCCAGATCGACGCGCATCTTCCGGGCGAGCTTTTGCTGAGCGTCGGGTTCACCGTGAACCAGGTAGACAGGCGGCCGATCCTGAAACGCGTCGTACCACGCAATCAGGTCTGCCTGGTCGCCATGAGCGGACAATCCGCCAATCGTATGCAGCTGGCAGCGCACGCGGAACTCCTCACCAAAAAGCTTGACCGTCTCGGCGCCGTCGACCAGCCGCCGACCGAGCGTGCCGTAGGCCTGAAAACCGACAATCATAAGGTGACATTCCGGTCGCCAGACATTGTTCTTCAAGTGATGCAGAATCCGTCCGCCACTGCACATGCCGCTACCCGCGATGATGATGGCACCCGACTCTATCTCGTTGATACGCATGGACTCTTCGGGAGTCAGCGTCTGATGAAAATTGGGCAGCTCCGGAAGGTTGGAGTCCGGGCCAAACAACTTCACGCCGTACAGATGTCGGAACTTGGCGTAAACCGCAGTCGCCTTGATCGCCATCGGGCTATCGAGGTAAATCTGCCATTTATCGAGATTCCAGCGATCATAGTTCTCTGCCATCAGATACAAGAGGTCTTGTGTCCGACCGACGGTGAATGCCGGTATCAAAACGTTGCCACGGCCCACACGCGCAGCCTCGAAGACCGCCGTCAATTCCTCAATCGTGTCGTCAAACGGCCGGTGCAGGCGATCGCCGTAAGTGCTCTCGAGCAGTACGGCGTCAGCCTGCGGAAGAACCGCGGGCGGATCCATGACGGGCGCGTCCCTGAAGCCCAGGTCGCCGCTGAATACCAGGGTTCGACTGCCGTTTTCGTCGGTATAGGTCAATTCAACGATCGCAGAACCCAGTATATGGCCGGCGTCGAAGAAGCGAAGCGTCAATCCGGGAACCACAGTGACTTCGTCACCGTAGGCCGCTTCCTGGAATAGCGTGAGGCTCTCTTCGGCGTCCTCGAGCGTGTACAGCGGCTTAATCAGGGTCTGGCCTTTACGTTTTCGTTTTCGGTTCTCCCACTCCGCATCCTTCTCGTTGAGATAGCCGGAGTCCGGCAACATGATCTCGCAAAGTGCTTTTGTCGCGCTCTGGACGAAGACAGGGCCGCTGTAGCCGCGTTTGACCAGCAGCGGAACACGTCCCGAATGGTCGATATGCGCATGACTCAGGATGACGGCATCAATGTCGTTGACTGATACCGGGAACGGGTCACTATTGCGCTGTTCGTTCTCGGCGCCGCCCTGAATGAGCCCACACTCAAGTAACACCGTGTAAGACCCGGCGCGAATGACATACAGCGACCCGGTCACCTCACCGGCGGCCCCGAAAAACTGAAGGTCCATACTCACGTAACAGCCTCCTGACACATACACAGTTTGCGTAAACGCATGCCTGTCGGAAATGGAGACGCCGATTCTTCTCCGGCCGATCTCCCTCGACATCATTGTTTTGCCGTCAGGTATACCTGTCTATCAGGAATAGACACCGGGCCGGTGTGGTCACCCCTTATTCGCGCGTACCCATCGAACGATATCCGCCGCACCCATCGCGCCAGGCTGGCGGGCCACTTCCCGACCATTTTTGAACAAGACGAGTGTCGGAATACTCTGAATACGGAACCGGGCAGCAATGTCCCGTTCTTCTTCCGTGTTGAGCTTGGCGAGCCGCGCCAAGGGTTCCAGCGCTTCAGCCGCCTGCTCAAATGCAGGCGCCATCATCTTGCAGGGCCCGCACCAGGGCGCCCAGAAGTCCACGACGATCGGAATATCATTGCGACCGATGTTTTTCTGAAAATTCTTCGCTGTGAGCTCCAGCGGGTGGCCGCTGAATAAGGACTTACGGCATTTGCCGCATTTCGGGTCCTCGGCGATGCGTGCCGCCGGAATACGGTTGACGGCACTGCAATCCGGACAAACGATATGTTGCGATTCGGTCACGAGCATGTCTTTCCCAAACGTTGATAGCCTCCGGCATCTGGTGTCACGTATCCTCGAATTCAAGGCCTATCGTTCGTCTCGAGGCGGCGCAAACGCTCCCGCATCGCTTCGACTTCCTCGATCAGCTCGAGAGCAAGTGCCACACCGGCGAGATTGATTTTCAGATCATCGTGTAATCGCCTCGCGGTGCGGGCCCGTTTGAGGCTCGTTCCAGAAAAGCGCCATTGGGTTTGTTGCTGGCCTGCGGGCTCCAATACACCTTCTTCAACGAGTTCGATCAACCATTCGGTGCTCGTCGAGCAGGCCCGGCTGAGTTCGGTCAACGACAACTCGGCGCTTTCTTCCACGATTACGCCGGTCAGTATTTTCTTCGCCATGGGTTTCTAGACTCCCAGTTTGCTGCGCGGGTTATAGACCAGTTCCTTCTGCATCTCTCGGTACAGCTGGCGGGCCGCATCGCTATCGGCTGGTGGCAGGGTGATCGACAACTCCACGAACAAATCGCCCGGCGGCTGGCCGGGAATGCCGCGTTTCTGAAGACGCAGTTTTCGTCCGCGCGTTGTGCCCGCAGGAATCTTCAAATCCACAGGGCCAGCAGGCGTGGGCGCTTTGACCGTTGCGCCCAAGGCGGCCTCCCACGGCGCGACAGGGAGTTCGAGATAAACGTCCCGGCCCTCCACCCTGAACAGTTTGTGCGGTTTGAACTCAATCTCCAGGTACAGGTCGCCAGACTGACCTTTCCCCATTCCGGGAGAACCCTGGCCCGCCAAGCGAATGCGTTGCCCCTGTTTTACGCCTTTCGGGATCTTGACGTTCAACGTGCGCTGCCTGGTTGTAACGTGGCCGGTGCTATCGAGTTCCGGCGTGCGTAACGAGATGCTCCGAGAGGCCCCCTGGTAAGCGTCCTCGAGATCTATCATCACCTTGGCATGATGGTCTTCACCGTGCGCGTGAAAACCGGTTTGCGTGCGCCTCCCCGTCGCCGATTGGAAATCGTGACCAAACAGGGATTCAAAAAAGTCGCTGTACGCGGAGGCGTCGGCACCGCCAGTAGCACCGCTGAACTCGAACCCGGCGTCCCAGTCCGGCGGCGGCCTGAACTCCTGACCCGCCTTCCAGTCTGCACCTAGCTGGTCGTACGCCGCCCGCTTTTCCGGATCTTTGAGCACCGCGTAGGCTTCACCGAGGTCCTTGAAGCGCGCCTCGGCGTCCGCTTCCTTGCTGACGTCAGGATGGTATTTGCGCGCCAGCTTGCGATAAGCACGTTTGATCTCATCCTGAGTGGCGTCGCGGCCGACACCCATAATTTTGTAGTAGTCCTTGAAATCCATACCCTGCTCCACCGAGCGACTGATATCAAGATACTTGCAGACTTAGACGACGTCTGGGTCTACTTCGTCGTTCGAATTGTCGACCATTGCCCACCCGGGAAACATAGGTATTAATCGACGGCAGCCATGAGTGCTTGCTCGAAAATATCACAACTTGAATTCCAGGTTGGCACCGATCCGTAGTCGGCATCCGGTGCTTTCAGGGCACGCAATATCGCGACGTTATAGTCTTCGATTCACCGCCGCAAGCCGGGTTCCGAGCAACCAACGTAGATAGGACTCCAAAACAGGAATCCGAATCCGATACTAACCGTGAACCCGGTAATTGATTCAGTATTGCTAACAACTTACTATCACCCGCAACCAGGTGCTCGAGTCTCTCGTGCGAAACTTTACGCGTAATGATTACACCGTCCGATTGATCAACGAGCCGGACGAATTTCACACTGCATACATGCAGCGCGTCGGCAGCATGAAATCACGTATTGCGCAGAAAGTTGCCGGTTGGTTTTGCTGGGCGCTGCCAGGGTACACATGGTTTCTGTAGAAATAGTCGTCACTTGCGGATCGGATCGTATAGCGTGACTCGCCAATCGATCCTGGTCGTGACGCGGAATTATCCGCCGCTAACCGGTGGTATGGAACGCTTGATGCAGCATTCAGTGGAGACGCTGACATCACGATTGGACGTAACACTCATTGGTCCCAGCGGCTGCGGTGAATCTGCGCCGGAAGACGTGACCATCATCGAATGTCCAGCGGCGCCGTTTTCGTTCCTTGCCATGGCCTTGATTAAAGGGTGGCGATCGGCTCGAAAAACATCATTTGATATCGTGCTCGGTGGCAGTGGACTGGTTGCGCCGGTGACGTGGTTCCTATCCAGAACTGCGAAGGCTCGGTCTGTAATATTCGTCCATGGACTGGATCTGGTTGTGGATAACTGGGTCTATCAACGATTGTTTGTGCCCTTTCTGCGACGCCACGATCGTGTTATCGCCAATAGTCAAAACACACGCAGAATCGCAATCGACAAGCGCTGTCAGTCGAGTCAAATTCAGGTAGTGCATCCGGGCTCGACGATTCCGCCGGAATCCTTGCTCGGCGATGCAGCCTCGTATCGCAAAAAACTGGATCTTGAAAACAACAAGATTATTTTGTCCGTTGGCCGCATGGTCAGGCGAAAAGGGCTGGCCGAATTCCTGGAGAAAGCGTGGCCGCGTATTATTGCTATGCAACCGGACGTAATACTATTGGTTGTCGGCGATTCCCCAGACGATGCTCTCTTAAAGGATCCGAATGGAGCAAAGCGATTGATGGAGGCGATCGAGCGTTGCGGCAAGGACACTGTCCGCTTCCTCGGAGCTGTCGAGGATGGTGTGTTATGGAATTGCTACGCGGCAGCTGACGTCCTTGTGTTTCCACTGATTCGAGTCAAGGGCGATGTGGAGGGATTCGGAATGGTAGCAATCGAGGCTGCGGCCAGCGGCACTCCCACCGTAGCGTTTCCCGTTGGCGGCGTCCTCGATGCAATCGCGGACGGTATCAATGGCTTACTGGTAGCGGAGGGCGAATATGAGGCATTTGCTGACGCCGTTGTATCAATTTGTAAAGGCGGGCCGCCCAGCAGCTCGGATTGCAGAAACCACGCGGAGAAATTCAGTTGGGATGTGCATGGTCAAAGACTGCTGTCGGCCGTGAATTTTGATGCAGAACCCTCGGCGCAATGACGGTTTGCGTTAACAGCTCACATAATTTCTTCAGTTAGTCACGTAGGCTGACAAATGGCACGCAGACTGTGTTGTCCTGCCAGTTGGCCCATCGCCGCTGCCAGAAACTGCGACCGGCGTTTTTTATTGCGGAATCGCCAACCCATATGATGCGCTTTTGCCAGTACTTCTATTTGATGTCTCGGCACCAATTTAAGCAGTTGTGCAAAGTCAGTGTTAAAATAAGCCAAGGCTTGGTTCCTCCTGTCAATACAATGGGCTGGTGAGACAACTCAATGTATTAATTTGCGAAAACCCAAGCCTTTTCTGTTCCTCTTCATGGGACAGCAGTGGGACTGGCTCCATTTATCGCGTCCTGATGCAGGTACTATCCGATCTATGACGAATGCCAAATTCTGCGCTTCCTCGAAGCGCCACAGACTCGACCAGAAGATAGTGCTGCAACCGCTCTCATCTGAAAGCGACTTATCAACCCGATTCCTGCAGGACGTGGCGCCCGGCGAGTACCGTCGATGAGGGTGGCGCTTCCACTAATTGCAGCAGGTACCGGGAGCGACGCATACACCGCGGCGCTGGCAAAAGGTCTTGCACGCAGGGGGATAGACGTTGAAGTGTTTCCCTTTGGATACAGCATGGAACTAGCTTCCTGGCTGCGAGCGCCGAGTGCCCGCCGCCTGTTGCGGAAGTTTGACCTGATTCACTGCAACGGCGATCATGGCACGATATTTCACAGCCCGCCGGCGCCAATGGTAATTACTCTGCACCACAACGTATTTGACCCGCACTACCGGAAGCATATGTCCCTGGCTCAAAAGTGTTACCAGTACGGCCTGTCGTTGCCCCGGATTCGACGCGCGAGTCGCCTCGCATCGGCGATCGTCTATTGCAGTCGTTACACCGAGCAGAGTTTCCGCAGCTTGCTCGGTGAATCAACGACCCCGCAGCATATGATATACAACTGTGTCGATACCAAAACGTTTGTGCCGGCTACAGGCAAGAAAAATAGCGATATCTGCGAGCTTCTATTTGTCGGTTCGCCGACGCGCCGTAAGGGCGCTCATCTGCTGGCGGAAATAATGCGCAGACTGGGATCGGGATATCGGCTCACCTGTGTCAGCCGCGTGCGCTTCGAAGGGTGGGACATGGACAATATCGATGTCGTGCAGAATACCTCTCTTGAAGAATTGGTGCGCCTTTATCAACGCTCGCACTTGTTGCTGTTTCCTACGCTGCTAGAAGGCTTTGGGTATGCCGTGGCGGAAGCGATGGCATGCGGCCTGCCGGTTGTGTCCAGCGATAACAGCGCGATACCGGAATTGATCGTCTCCGGTAAAGGAGGCTGGCTTTGCGAAACTCAGAACATCGATGCCTACGTAGAGCGGGTGCGTCAATTGTGGGCGAGCACAGAGATGCGTGCGGACATGGGGGCTTTCAACCACGAACGGGCGAAGCGCTTATTTTCAGAGGCTAACTGGGCTCAAACCTTCCTGGACCTGTACAACAGCATACTGTGATAGGCGATACTGAAACCAAGTATATGGGAAACGCTCGCAAGAACGGCGCTTCGATAAGTTTAATGATTCCGTTTGGATCATCCTTGATTGGGGTAATAGTGTGAAGGCAGTGATTTTGGCCGGTGGTCTGGGAACGCGTATTTCGGAGGAGACCGACCGAAAACCCAAACCAATGGTAGCGGTAGGTGGGCGGCCGCTGTTGTGGCATATCCTCAAGACCTATTCTGCGTATGGCATCAACGAGTTCATTATCTGTTGTGGATACAAGGATTTTGTCATCAAAGAGTATTTTGCTAACTACTTTCTTCATATGTCAGACGTCACCTTCGACATGAAGAAAAATAAGATGCAGGTTCACCAAAACTATGCCGAACCGTGGAAGGTGACGCTCGTCGATACTGGCGAGACCACGATGACAGGAGGGCGTCTGAGGCGGGTTCGCGACTATGTGAAAGATGATGACTGCTTCTGCTTTACCTATGGTGACGGGTTGAGCGATGTTGATATCACGAAGTTGATTGCATTCCACCGTAGTCAGGGGCGGCTTGCTACGGTTACCGCGACGCGACCACCGGGACGTTTTGGCTCGATCGATACCAATGAGGGACTCGTTGCCAGTTTTCGCGAGAAACCGGAGGGTGATGGTAGTTATATCAATGGCGGCTACTTTGTGCTTTCTCCTGAGGTGATCGAGCTGATAGATGGTGATGAAACTGTCTGGGAGAAGGAGCCGTTGGAAAGTCTGGCTGCACAGGGGCAGTTGTCGGCGTACATGCACGATGGCTTCTGGCAGTGTATGGACACTCTGCGTGACAGAACGCTGCTGGAATCGCTTTGGACTTCAGGTCATGCGCCCTGGAAAGTCTGGAAATGAACGGGGATTTCTGGTCAGGCAAGAGGGTTCTGTTGACTGGGCATACCGGCTTCAAAGGCAGTTGGCTGTCGCTTTGGTTAGCGAAGCTGGGAGCACAAGTCTCCGGTTGCGCTTTGCCTCCGGCAGATGGCCCCAACCTTTTCGAATCTGCCTCCGTAGCACAAAGCGTTGATCATCATGTGTGCGATATCTGCGACGCAGAGGCTCTGCGAGCACTAGTCCAGTCGGTGCAACCAGAAATAGTGATTCACATGGCCGCACAATCATTGGTTCGGCCTTCTTACACAGAGCCCGTTGAAACCTATCAAACCAATGTCATGGGAACCCTCCATTTGTTGGAAGCTGTCAGGCTGTCCGGTTCGGTGCGCAGTTGTGTAATCGTGACCACTGATAAGTGTTATGAGAATCGGGACTGGTGCTGGCCTTATCGGGAACGTGATGCCTTGGGCGGCTTCGACCCCTACAGCAGTAGTAAGGCCTGCACAGAAATACTGACCGCCTCTTACCGACAATCTTTTTTCCCGTCCGATCAGAACGCTGGACGGATTACTGCGATTGCAACGGCAAGAGCTGGAAATGTGATTGGAGGTGGAGACTGGGCGCAAGATCGCCTGATACCGGACGTGATGAGAGCGTTTACTACAGGGGAGACCGCCAAGGTCCGCAACCCGGCTGCCGTTCGCCCATGGCAATATGTGCTGGAGCCGCTATCCGGATACATGATACTCGCCGAGAAATTGTTCGATCAGGGTTCGCCGTTTGCGGAAGCCTGGAACTTTGGGCCGAACGATACGGGCGTGTGTCCGGTTGTTGTTCTTATCGAGCAGCTGGCCGGGTTTTGGGGAGAGGGAGCCTGCTGGGAGCCCGCTGGCGCGTCGCAGCCTCATGAGGCAATGCAGCTTGCGCTTGATAGCAGCAAGGCAAAACAACGACTTGGCTGGAGCCCAAGAACCAGCATGAGCCAAACGCTGGAGGCGACTGTGGAATGGTATAAAGCAAGCGCTAAAGGGCAGGATATGCGGCGCTTGTGTCTCAACCAGATAGATGACTTTGAACGCATCCGCAGTTTATGAAGATACATGACACGCCGTTAGCCGGGCTGAAGCGCGTCGTTTTGTCCCCTGCGGCTGATAAGCGAGGGACGTTCACACGCTGGTTTTGTGATCGTGAATTGCAAGTAGTGCTCGGTGACCGGCATATAGTGCAGGCCAATCATAGTTACACCGAGCGAGTAGGCGCCATTCGGGGCATGCATTACCAGGTACCGCCCCACGCTGAAATGAAGTTGATCCGTTGCATTCGCGGCAAGGTTTTTGACGTCGCTGTCGATTTACGTAAGACGTCAAACACGTTTCTTGAGTGGTATTCGTGTGAGCTTAGTGGAGAAAACCAGGACATTCTGATTATCCCTGAAGGATTTGCCCACGGATTTCAGGTCTTGGAGGCTGGTTCGGAATTGTTGTATCTGCATACAGAACACTATGCTCCGGAGAGCGAGAAATGTTTGCGATTTGATGATCCTGCATTGACTATCCCTTGGCCCATGCCACCTAGAGATATATCCCCGCGTGATGCCGCTCAAGCACTGATTACCGAGTCTTTTGTTGGCTTGAGCGTCAACTAGGAGACTTTATGCTGTGTCGACACTGTTCAACGTCACTGCGACAGACTTTCTTGGACTTGGGCTTTGCTCCACCGTCCAATGCGTATCTTGATGAACAGGATCTTGTCCGACCAGAGACCTATTTTCCGTTAAGAGTCATGGTTTGTGACCAGTGCTGGTTAGTGCAGACGCAAGACTACACCGACGCCGAACACCTTTTCGACGATAGCTATGCCTATTTCTCATCGGTTTCGCAGAGTTGGCTCGATCATGCTGAGCGATACACCGATATGATCGTCGACCGACTGAAACTCACAGCGAACAGCAAAGTGGTAGAGATCGCTTCGAATGACGGATATCTACTGAAGAATTTTTTGTCCCGCGGGATTCCGTGCCTGGGCGTAGAGCCAACGTCAAGTACCGCAGTACCGGCCCGTGAGCTGGGAATTCCGGTAGTGGAAGAGTTTTTCGGCGTCGATCTGGCTCATGAGCTGGTACAACGGGAGGGCAAGGCGGATCTTATTATCGGAAACAATGTTTTCGCTCATGTTCCTGATATCAATGATTTTACCCAAGGCCTGATGGTCTTATTAGAGTCAGGAGGGACCATCACCCTGGAATTTCCGCACCTTATGCGCTTGTTGGAGCAGAACCAGTTCGATACCGTCTACCACGAACATTTTTCGTATCTCAGTCTTGGGGCCGTCAATCATATTCTCGCGGCCGCAAAGTTGCGGCTATTCGATGTGGAGGAGTTGTCTACTCACGGCGGGAGCCTGAGAGTGTATGCATGCCATCAGTCAGATCCGCGAAACGTAAACCCTGCGGTGGCGCACACGCTAACGAGTGAGCGCCAGGCGGGGATGGAGGACTTGAGCTGTTATCGAGATTTCCAGCAACGTGCCGACAGTGTTAAGAATGCCTTACTCGAATTTCTGATAGGTCAAAAGCGGGACAGCAAAACGGTCGTAGCTTACGGCGCCGCAGCCAAAGGCAATACGCTACTCAACTACGCCGGCATTAAACCCGACTTGATAAAATACGTCTGTGACGGCGCTGCATCCAAACAGGGAAAGTACATGCCGGGAAGCCACATCCCGATTCATCCTCCCTCAATGTTGGAACAGGATGTGCCCAATGTAATACTGATTTTACCTTGGAATATAGCCGATGAAATTAAGGCCGTCGCTAAAGCGCGGGTTCCGGAGGACTGTAGTTTCGTGACGGCTATTCCTCGTTTGCGCACGCTCTAGAGCTTGTTGCACGCCCCCTACTTGTTCCCTGATCGTCAGGTCCGTAAGAGCTAGGCAATCCTCTTCAGGTAACCGTCGGGAGCAGCGCTAATCAGCAATTTGCTATTGATGCTCTTGTCTATCTGGAATTCCGGATGGTTCTCGAGGTACTTGCGCATCGCGGTCATGGGATTGTTTCCCTTGCTCCAGGGTCGATCACTGGGGCCGCAATCGGAAAAATCTTCGACGATTGTATCGAAGACTATGCAATAGCTGTTTAGAGTTGTCAGCGGCGCGTAATCTTCCAGTTCGGCCAGTACGTGCTCGTGGGTGTGGTTGCTGTCGAGACATACAAGCACCGTCTGTCGTTCACTCGCGAGAGTTTTGACCTGCTCAACGACTTCCGGCGCAACGCTGGACCCTTGGATCATGTCGATTCGCTTTGACATAGGGTGATCTTCAATAGCAATCCTGTTGTGCTTACGAATGTCGATGTCTACTCCGACCACTCGGGCATCTTGTGGTCCACCGCAAGACGCATTGAGTTCCAGCATCGACGCCCAAAGAATGAGGGAGCCGCCGTGCGCAATGCCAGTTTCGACAATCAAGTCCGGCTTTACAGACCAGATGATTTCCTGCATGGCGATGATATCTTGCGGGTACTGAATAATCGGTCTTCCCAGCCATGAAAAGTTATAGGAGTATTGCGACTCAAGAGAGGACGCCAGGAACGCCGTTGCGTCATCCTGCAACTGGCGATTTTCGCCATTCGCTGCGATCCTGCTTCGGGTTTCCTGCTCAAAATCTTCCATTTTCCACCACGATATCGTTGAATTTGCTTGATCTTACAGCATCAGTTCTAAATGGTTGGGACTCAAATCACGTTACGACGAACGCTCAAGGATTTTGTCGAGTTTGCTTCTATCTCCCCAAAACGTCATCGGTTCGTACTCCGGATAGGGGTAGTAACCGGGATTCAAGTCCATGGACCAGTTGTACGTGTCCAGCCAATATTGTACCTGCTGCATTACCGATATCGGCTTACCCGAGCACACATTCACAATACCGGTGTCTTCATTAGTCAATGCCAGCGTAGTGATGAGCGCAGCAAGTCTTTCGACTGGCAGATAGTCCCGTACTTGTTTGCCTTCGGACATGTTAAATACTTTCGCGTTCGATTCAACGGCTTGTCTAAGTTGTGGCAGCAGGCTGTTAGACGCCTGCCCCTCACCGTATAGATAAAACAAACGGCTCCAGCAAAGCTTGAAAGTATGCTCTTTCTGTAAACGCTGAAGTCGTTGCCGTAAGGTATCTTTTGCTATGCCGTAAGCGGTGACGGGCTGCGTGGCAGCAGTTTCGTTTAGTTCCCCTGACTGCATTCCATATTCAAGGCAAGTTCCAGCCACCAGCAACGAAGGCAGCCCCGCTCTTAACATATCGCTCAAAAAGGCTTCGTGCAGGGGGAGTTCTTGTTCCGTGTGCCGTGGCGACGTGAAGTCGCCCAAGCCCGACCATGCCAAGTGGATGAGAACATCCGGCTTGCCAAGATATTGATAGGGGTTGGCTGGGTAGTTACTCAAATCTAATATAACATGACGGAATCCCGACTTTGTCGTTTGCTGCATCAGGGGCTGCCGCCCTATTGATACTACATCAACGGAGCGTGTATTGAGTTCTCTGACAACATGGCGACCAATAAATCCGGTTGCTCCTGTGACTGCGATTTTCACTGTGTATGAATTCCCTGTTGTGAATCCTTTTGCCAAATGTGTGAGCTAGATGCTCGCCTCTATGCAAAGAGCTACTAGTATAGCGTCTGGAGAAGAGTTCGAACGATTGCTTGAACCCTGATGTCTCGGCTCAAACACAACGTCATAGCGAATTATGCGGGAGGTATATGGTCTGCCCTCATGGGCATCGCCTTCGTCCCTTTATATATTCACTATCTGGGAATCGAAGCCTTTGGGCTGATCGGTGTGTATATTGCTTTACAGGCCTGGTTCATTGTTATTGATATGGGGTTCACCCCTAGTCTCAACAGGGAAATGGCAAGATTCGACGCCGGGGGTATCAGCGCGCACGAAGCCAGGCAATTAATCAAGACGCTGGAAGTCATCTATTGCGGCACTACGCTTTCCGTTGTGTTACTGATCGCTATTCTCTCTCCGTACATCACGACGCACTGGCTGATCGTTGAACAGCTAGATTACTCTACTGTTGAAAATGCCCTGATTATAATGGGGGCGACAATAGGATTACGCTGGTTTTCCACCTTGTACCGTGGAGCCATGATGGGCCTGCAACGCCAGGTCTGGCTGAGTGGCAACAACGCAGTTTTCGCGACCCTGCGTGGCCCCGGAGTCATTCTGGTACTGGCGTACATCGACGCAAGCGTAGAGGCCTTTTTTATATCCCAGGGAGCGTTGTTTGTAATTGAGTGCCTTGTATTGCGCTTCAAGCTCAATCGTTTGTTGCCTGCTGTTGGGAAGGTTGGTTTCAGCTTCGATGCGATAAGAAGAATCTGGCGTTTTTCCGCAGGTGTTGCCGGCGTGAGTGTATTGGGTGCCCTGCTGACCCAGCTTGATAAAATACTACTTTCTGCACTAATGCCGCTGTCGGTCCTCGGATATTACACTCTGGCGAGTACCGTCGCCGGGTCCCTCGGCGCCCTGGTGGCCCCGGTAACAAATGCTGCGTTTCCACGCTTTACAGAGTTGATGTCCGGTAAACAGTTGGCATCGCTAGGTACTGCATACCGAGAGTTGACGCAATTGTTGGCGGCTGTCGTCATACCTGTCGCTTGCGTTATCGCCGTGTTCGCTTCGCACCTGCTTTTGCTGTGGACTCGCGACCCCGTGATTACACAAAACACATCGCATATTCTTTCAATATTGATTTTGGGCAGTATGCTGAATGGAATTATGCATTTGCCCTACAATTTGCAGCTGGCGAGTGGCTGGACACGCCTCATGTTTATGACTAATTTGGCAGCCATATTAGTCTACGTTCCTTTGGTCTATGTTGGCATTCAGTACCTGGGTGTAGTAGCACCAGCAATTTTCTGGTTGGCTCTCAATCTTGCTTACGTACTGCTCATCATTCCTCTGATGCACAGAGTCTTGCTCAAGGATGAGCGTCTGAGCTGGTACCGTGATGCTTTGGTATTGCCGTTGCTCGCCAGCCTATTCGTCGTGGCTATCGCGAAATTCCTGGCTCCGCCGCCTTCGAGTGACAACACTATCCGCGATCTCCTGTTGCTGGTCGTTGTCTCTTCTTCCTCGCTACTTGCGGCGGCGCTGGCAACGCCATTAGGCCGCTCCCGGTGGAATGGCATGGTTCGGAACATAAAACAGTGGATTTAGGCTAAAACGATTGAATGCGGCCGTAGTATTGTTAGTCCCAGCGATACTGTGGGTTGTGCCCATTTGCGGTGGTATAGCGGCAGCATGGATATGCGTGGCGCCGAACACAAGCTATTGTCTGATCGGCGTGCCCTTGATGTACCAACGCATATTTTGCTTGGAAAAGTGGGCCTGTTATCGTAATCACGTCCTAATTCCTACGACCATAGCCGCTAGTATTGCTTGGTTGTGCCGCTGGGTGATGCCTGTCAATCTAGGCAAGGTCGGTGGACTCGGTGTACTCATCGCGAGTTCCGGTTGCGTGCTGATCGTGGCCGCCGCCACTGCGCCACTTGTACGACCAAAACTGACCACGCTTGTAGCCGCTATGACTGAGTCGATTTTTTCCAGGGGCGCCAACTACGCGAAATGAGAGAATAATGAGCGAACCCAAAATATCGGTAATAATTCCTACGCGTGAGCGTTGCGATGTACTCGAAAAATGTCTTCGTACAGTTACTGCACAGAACTACAGCAATCTCGACATTATCGTTAGCGATAATTTCAGCACAGATAATACAAGAGATGTCGTTCACAGCGCCGACGATGCGCGTGTCAGGTACATTAATACTGGAAAGCGTCTTAGCATGTCGCACAATTGGGAATTTGCTCTTTCAAATGCTGGCGATACAGGTTGGGTTACGATTGTTGGCGATGATGACGGACTTCTTCCAGGTTCACTGAACAAGATCGCTGAAATTATTCAGTCGACAGATGTCCTGGCTGTTCGAGCAAAACCCTGTACCTACCGATGGCCGTCTATGACGAAAACAGGATCTGGAGACTTAGTAGTTCCGCTGCGATCTGGTCATGAATTGCGACAGACAAGCCGTTGGCTTGGCAAGGTACTTTCTGGCGACGCTACGTTTGCGCAATTACCTCTTTTGTATACTGGTGGATTCGTTAGCATGTCAGTGTTGAAAGAAATTAAATCCAGAACCGGAGTAGTCTACAAGTCGTGTATTCCCGACGTCTACTCGGCGGTAGCGATATCCAGCGTCATAGACAGGTATATTTTTTCACACGAACCATTGGCAATAAATGGGGTGTCGCGGCATAGCATTGGAAAATCACAATTTTCCAAGAAAGATAATTCAGCATTGTCTCCCGCTGAAAAATTTGTTTCTGAGGGAAATCTCCCGTTTCATGAGGACATACCACTCTGTAGCGATGGCCATTACCCAAAATCATTTCAGATAATGGTGTATGAGTCGTATCTACAGTCCAGGTGCCTCCGGTCGGTCGCGGATGCCAACATGCATGCGGAACAACTTGAAGTCATCTTGGCGACATCCGGGCGTCACGATACGGTCATAAATGAATGGGGGGCGGAGTTTGCGAGAATGCATGGATTGGACTATGACTTCATTCGGACCAAAGCACGTCGGAGAAAAGCAGTCCTAGATGTGACCTCAATTACAAGGCTGGCCTCCCTTGCAATGAATACGCACATCGTTGGCTCGACCGAAGAGCCTATTAAGGACGTATTTGAGGCATCCATAGTTGCTGCTGCCATAAGAGCTGACATTCCAGGCCCAACTAAGCGATTGCTGGGACTGGTTAGGCACGCAATCAAAATGCGTCAGGAAAGCTGATCGGTGTTGAGAAAGTGAATTCTCATGAGAGCGCACTTTCGAACTGGTTAAACGAACGACGTATTGATAGACAAGTGAAGCCGGTACTTCAGAGTCTGTTATCCGGTCCGTGGTTGAGCTCGCTGATGAAGATCTCGTCTCCGACGGCCACTTCGATGACACGCTCGAGCCGTTTTTGCCGTTAACCTGAAGAAAATACTGTTTTAGCAAATGCTAGCAAAGCTCAGTTTTCGCCTGCGCTTTTCGCCTTCTGTCCGTAAAGGGCCACGCTCTGGAACTCGCCATGCATGAATGGGCGCAAGTAGACACTATCCACGCCGCAGGCTTTTAGCAGACCGACCACCGCTTCAAGGTCGTAAGTATGCAGCTGCATCGCTGGCTCGCTTCGCGGGCGTCCACGAATTAGATTGCGTGCGGCATTGGCAATTGGCAATTTATACCTCAACCTGACCAACGCTCGGATTATTTTCGGCGCATCACAACGATAATAAAACTGGATCGCCACAACGCCACCTGGCTCAAGATGGTGCAAAAGTCCATTGACGAGCCGCATTCCTCTCTTTACGGGAATATGCTGCAATACAAGGCAGGAATGAATGAGGTTATACGAACCCGTAAGCTTCGTCAGACCGTCATCACTTTTGACGAACGATACATTTTCGATATTCTTCCTGCGGCAATTTGACGCAGCTTCCGCCAGCATGTGATCGGACACATCTATGCCAACGACCTTTTTGGACAAGCCTGCAAGCGGAATGACAAGTCTGCCTACTCCGCAGCCGAAATCCACGCAACGTTTCGGCTGGTAGTCGACGTCTAGATGGCGACGGACAACAGCCAAAGTGCGACCAATATATTCATCACCGGATTTAAAAAAATTCGCCCGAGATTCCTCATTCAAATTTTCGGCGTGGAATTCATCAGAACTGAGAACCCCAAAATAGGGATCAGTCTCTCCCCATTTGTCCCAGTCTGCATCAGTACTCAAGTTGTTATCCTTGCGAAGAACAGATACTTCGAGAAGAACGAGGCGGCTGGCTGCACGCCAGAAGTGTTTACCAAAGTACCGATATCAATTGTTGAACGCAAGTTGTTGAACGCGTCGAACTGGGAAGGTTGGAATGCAGGCCGTTTGAGTCAGTACGCTTGAAAAATGAATGCCGGCGATCAGCCAATACCAGATGCCAGGAAAATCTCGGTTCGACCCCGATTTCCGCCCTAACCTGCCATATACCTGTAGAATGGCGTCCGAACATGCCATGCAATTCGATGGAATCCTCTGAGGCAACGTTGAAATGCTCGAAAAGACGTCACCGATTTTGGTGGCAACTGCTGCCAATAGAGATAATGTCCGTAGCTTCAATACGACAGTGGAAAGGTACCAACCTACAGAATGGAATTGAAAGACGAGCTTAAAGAGATCAAGTCGTTTTATGACGACGTTTATTATGCGGACACCAGCAAGCCGCTGCGGGGCTCCGCGCACCTGAGGAACCTCGCGCGAAAGGTCGACGTCCAACCGGGCGACGCGATTCTCGATGTTGCGTGCGGAGTAGGCGAGTGGCTATATGTTTGTCGCGAGGCTGGCGCTCGGGTTTTTGGCGTCGATTTGTCGGAGAGGGCAATAGCGGCATGCAAAAAACACCTGGTCGACGGAGAGTTTCATGCCGTGCCCGCGGAAAGACTACCGTTCGATGATGGGAAGTTCGATCTTGTGAGTTGCCTCGGATCGCTTGAGCACTTCGTCGAGCCTGTGGTTTCACTTCAGGAGATGGTTCGAGTCGCAAATGATCATGCGAAATTTCTAATTCTCGTACCGAATGCGGACTTTCTAACTCGCAAACTCGGCTTTTTCGGAGGCACGTATCAAGTAGATGCCCAAGAAGTTGTTCGCACTCGGGAGGAATGGGATCGTTTGTTCGAAAAATCAGGGCTTCGCGTTACC
>Ga0316201_10000937_pt1 | contig 18493 bp, 14 predicted proteins | sample CS6wburrow_MG_FD_204516 | JGI IMG/M metagenome (GOLD analysis project Ga0316201, IMG submission 204516) | Coastal sediment microbial communities from Delaware Bay, Delaware, United States - CS-6 worm burrow | ecosystem: Environmental > Aquatic > Marine > Coastal > Sediment | place: USA... | reverse complement strand
AGGCGGAGCGCGCACGCCTGCGGGACATCCTCAGCCAGTATGCAGAAGCGAACAAGGTCAACGTGGGATTCATCGCCCGCACTGCCGCCGATGGCATCTCGGAGGAGGCTTTGAACAACGACATGCGTTTTCTGGTGCGTCTGTGGAATTCGATCCGAGAGCGTGCAGCGAACGCACCGAGCAAGGAGTTGATCCACGAAGACCTGCCGCTGCCGCTACGCGCGCTGCGCGACCTGATCAACCCTGATGTCGAGAGGGTGCGCCTCGACTCCCGTTCGACCTGGGAGAAGGCACAACAGTTCGCCTTCAAGTATTTCCCTGACCAGCGCTCCTCGATCGAGTATTACCCGGGTGAAAGACCGTTGTTCGATCTCTACGGGGTCGAGGACGAGATCCAAAAGGCCCTGGAGCGCAAGGTCGATCTCAAATCCGGCGGCCACCTGGTGATAGACCAGACCGAGGCGATGACCACGATCGATGTCAACACCGGTGCCTTCGTGGGTCATCGCAATCTCGAAGAGACGATTTTCAAGACCAACCTGGAAGCGGCCCAGGCAATTTGCCGACAGCTGCGACTGCGCAATCTGGGCGGCATCATCATCATTGATTTCATTGACATGACAGAGGATGAGCACAAGCGGCAGGTGATGCGAGCCCTCGAGCGCTGCCTCGCACATGATCACGCCAAGACCCACATCTCCGAGGTGTCTTCACTCGGGTTGGTCGAGATGACACGCAAACGCACGCGTGAATCGCTGGAACATGTGCTGTGTGACAGCTGTCCAACGTGCGGCGGACGCGGGACGCTGAAGACGGCGGAGACAACCTGCTTCGACATTTTTCGCGACATCCTGCGTGAATGGCGTCAATTCGATGTCGAGCAGTTGCTGGTTCTTGCCTCACAGGAGGTGGTGGAACGCCTGCTTGACGAGGAATCGCAGAACCTGGCCGAACTGGAGCAGTTCATCGGTCGCCCCATCAAGCTGCAGGCCGAATCCCTGTACAACCAGGAACAATATGATGTGGTGCTGATTTAGCCTGTTAGTTGGACGGCGAACACCACCGAGAAGCCGCTTTGCGAATCGTCAAAAATCTTCTGTTCGTTCTGATCATCGTCTGGGGGATGCTGGCCCTCGCGGTGCGCCTTGCAACACCCTTTGTCGCTGATTTCCGCGAGCAGATTGCTGCACTTGTCTCCACGCATCTGGGCGCACCCGTCACGATCGACGCCCTCGAGTCACGCTGGTACGGTCTCGGGCCACTGCTCGAGTTGCGCGGCGTGACGATCGGCGGAAGCGGAGAGCCGCTGGCAATCGCCAGTGTTTCTCTGAATCTGGCACCCTTCGATCTGCTCACCGGGTCCACGCTCGACGCCTTGCGCGTCACGATCGAGGGCATGCAGCTGACCCTGGTACGGGAGGCCACCGGACAACTGCATCTGGAGGGCGTCGGTCCGATCGCCCGGGAGGGTGCCACACGCGGCGATGCGCCACCGCTTCCAAGCCATTTCCGACTGGTCGATACCCGCGTGGTGTGGATCGACCGCAAAGCCAGGAAGGCCCCCTTGCATATCGACAACGTCGACGTGGTGTTAGACCGGGATGGCAGGCAACTCGAAATGCGAGCCAGGCTGGAAACGGCGTCCGGCATGGCGGACCTGTCGGCTCAGCTGGAAGGTTTTCTGACTACCCAGGCATGGGGCGGCGAGACCTACCTGCGTGTCGACGGACTGGATGTCGCCCGTCTGTTCGCCCAATACCTGCCTGCCAACTATGGCCTGAACAGCATGCACCTCGACCTCGAATCCTGGGGAAGTTGGCGCGATGCTGCGCCGACAGAGAGCCAAGGTCGACTACGGCTAAGCGATCTCAGGCTCAACCCCCGAAGCGAGGATGCGGTCCCGCTCGATCTGGCCGAGGCCAGTGCTGACTATACGGTGCGGCGCACACCGGGTGGTCTACGGGTCGGACTGAAAGACCTGCAGTTGACACTCGATGAGCAGCCGTGGCCAGCGGGCGACCTGGCCTTTGATCTGACACCATCATCTGACGGTACGCGGCGTATCGCACTCGCCACGGATTACCTGCGCATCCAGGACCTCGTCCGTATCCTGCAGGTACGTTTGCCCTCAGCACAGCTGAAAAAACCGCTCGAACTGCTTCGGCCTGGCGGCGTGATCCGTGACCTGAAACTGGTCGCCGAAATGGCGCCTGAGCGATTCAATTGGCGTGCCCGGGCGAAATTTGAAGGCATCGAGATCACGCCCTGGGGCAAGGCTCCCGGGATTGACAACCTGAGTGGCAGCCTGCGCGGCCAGCAGGATCACTTGGTGCTGCAACTTGACAGCCGCGATGCCAGCGTGCGCTTCAGCGACCTGTTCCGCGACCCGCTGGAACTGCCGCGACTGAGCGGGCGTTTGGATATCCAGCGCCACGGTGATGGCTGGCAGATCTCCAGCGACCGGCTCATCGCGGACACGCCGCATATTCTCACGCATACCCGGCTGCGGCTCGAAAAGCAGCCGCAGCAGCCCGTGTTTCTTGATTTGCAGACCGATTTCAGCGAAGGCGACGCCGAATTCGCCCTGCGCTATTACCCGACCGCCATCATGAGCACCGCACTGGTTGCATGGCTCGACTCCACTATCAAATCCGGCCGTGTGCCCGGCGGCAGCGCCCTGGTACACGGCTCGCTGGGCGACTTTCCGTTCGCTGACACGAGCAACGGGGTTTTTCAGGTGGTATTCGACACCCAAGACCTGGAGCTCGACTATCGCCAGGGCTGGCCCAGACTGGAGCAGGTGGCCGCGCACGTAAAGTTTCACGGCAACAGTCTGAAGATCGATCTGCATCGGGGCAGGGTGTTCGACAGCGAAGTAATGGAAACAACCGCGCGCGTGGACAGACTGACCCCGGCGAGCCCACTGCGAATGCGCGGACGGGTTATCGGGCCGTTGCACGACATTCTGCGAACTCTGCGGTCGAAGGCCTTGCGCGATGATTTTGGAGATATCGCCGCGGCGCTGCGTGCGCGGGGCGAATCGGACCTGAGGCTGGATTTCGCCATACCGCTGTCGGAGCAGGACAGGTATGAACTGCAAGGCCAACTTCAATTCGATGAAGCGGAACTGTCGCTGCCCGACTGGGGATTCACGATGAGCGAGGTGGTCGGGCAGCTGAACTTCGACCTTCACAGTCTTTCCGCACAGGCTATCAAGGCGCGGGCAATGGGCTCGCCGGTGGTGGTCGACGTACTGCCGCGCCCCGACGGCGCCACCCGGGTGCGCACCCAGGGCAGGCTAAAGCTGGATCAGATTCGCCGCCAGCTGCCGACACTGCCGCTGCAGCTTGCGACTGGCGAGGCCGATTTCGTCATCGGCGTCGATATTCCCGCGGGTGGTAAGCGCGGCAAAAGCCCGGTCATGCTGTCGGTGAACAGCGACCTCCAAGGTTTGGAGATCAAGCTGCCCTCACCTTTTGGCAAGCCGGTGGACGGAGTCCGCCCACTCACGGTGAATCTGCCAATGGGCGGACCGTCAACCGCCGGCGCTCTCGCCTACGGCAATCTGTTGAACGGCCGATTCAGCGCCGACGGCACGCGCATCGATGTCGTCCTCGGTGGCAGTGAGGCGAGCCTCGGCGCCGACCCCGGTATTCGGATAGGGGGGCGGCTCGGCAAGATCGATCTGGCCGCCTGGCGCGAGGCCCTGTCCCCCCTTGCAGACGCTCACGGCGGCGAGTCGCCGCCTTTGCATATCGACCTGCACCTTGACCGTCTGTTTGCCGATATCGTCGGCATCGACGACCTCATACTCCGAGCCTCCCTCGAGCACGATATGTGGCGCGGCTCGCTCGAGGCCCCGAACCTGGTCGGGACCTTCGTAGCCCCGGGGTCAACCGGGCATAGGCCCGTCGAGGTGGACCTGCAGCATCTCAACCTGCAGATACCGGTCGGCGGCGACCAATTCGAGGCCACGCCGGTGCCCGACCCGAAAAGCGGACCAGACCCGGCAACGCTCCCGGGCCTGGCGCTGAGCATCGCCGATCTGCAAATAAACCAGGCCCACCTGGGGCGGCTGCAGCTCGATGCACAACGTGCGCCAGAAGGACTGCGCCTGACCCAGCTGAGCCTGCGCGGCGGCCAACTCGAACTCGACAGCGCCGGTTACTGGTCACGCCTTGGCAACGGTTTCGAGACCCGTATGGGCGGCCGGGCGGAGACCAGCGACCTGGGCGACCTGCTGGTGGACCTGGGCTACTCGCGCCAGGTCGAGAACGCCGGCGGCAATATCGAATGGCTACTGCAATGGCCAGGGAATCCTGCTCAGTTTCATCGTGCCACCCAGGTTGGAACAGTCAGCCTCGACGTCGATGCCGGACGCGTGGTGGAGCTCGATCCCGGCGTGACACGCGTGGTCGGACTACTGAACCTGAACGCCCTGACCCGTCGCCTGCGGCTCGACTTCAGTGACATCTATAAGAAGGGTTACAGCTTTGACAGCATTAAGGGCGATTTCAGTTTTGTTGCCGGCAAGGCGACCACCGACAACCTCCGTGTTGTCGGGCCGAGCGGACGCATCGACCTCGGTGGCTCGGCCGACCTGGTCGCCCGCTCGCTCGATCAGCACGTCACTGTGACGCCGAATCTCGACGCAACCCTGCCGATCGCGGGGACCCTCGCCGGTGGGCCCATAGCCGGCATCGCCGTGTTGGTGGCACAAACCGTGATGAACGAGCAGGTCGACAGTATCTATCGCTTCGAATACAGCCTCCAAGGCCCCTGGGGCCATCCCGAGATCACGCAACTGGATAGCGGCGGCACGCTGTCTAGAATCCTCCTTCAGCTCAAAACCGGAAACTCAGAACCGGCTTCGCAGGCAGCGGATGCATCGCTGCCTGCGGCTACAGCGACGCCACCAAAGACCACGGATTCGCAACTCCCCGGGAAACCCGTATCCCAACCGACTGCACACAAAGAAGAGTCTTCGACAACGGACGGGGCACCTCCAAAGACGGAGCCCAGCGAGCCGGAAAGTCAGAGTGCACTGGACCACTTGCTCAACGTGCTGAAAAAAAGCGAGTCGCACGGCGCTGGCCTGCCAGGGACCTCGAATTGAGCCATGCCACTGCCCATTCCGGCAATTACCACCCGAACTGGGGCCCATTACGGGCGCAATAACCCTTTGCCCGTCGCGCCGCAGGCATTACAGTTGTCACCTATCAAACCCTGGTAAGTAACCATGCCCCATTCAAAGAAAAAAGTTGCAGCCGTCCAACTGGCCTCCGGAAGCAATGTCAGCGCGAATCTTCTGGAAACTGAGCGACTGGCCGAAGCAGCCGCAAAACAGGGTGCCGAGTTGATCGTCCTGCCAGAGAATTTCGCCTTTATGGGCAGCAGCTGCAAAGACGCCAATGCGCTGCGGGAGGAACCCGGTGACGGCCCGCTACAGGCATTTCTGGCGCAGCTTGCAAGCCGCCTGGGAGTCTGGCTGGTCGGCGGCACGATCCCGCTGGAAGCCGAACACGCGGCCAAATGGCGGGCCGCCTGCACCGTGTACGACGACCAGGGCAGGCAGATGGCACGTTACGACAAGCAGCACCTGTTCGACGTCAATCTCGTCGAGAGTGATGAACAGTTCATCGAATCGGAGAGTATCGAACCAGGTGACAAGGTGATGGTTCTCAACAGCCCGATCGGACGACTTGGCATCTCGGTCTGCTACGATCTGCGCTTCCCGGAGATCTACCGCGCCATGGTGGACCGGGGGGTCGAGGTTATCGCATTGCCGGCTGCGTTCACCGCAATCACGGGACGCGCGCATTGGGAAACCCTGGTGCGAGCCCGTGCGATCGAAAACCTTTCGTACGTCATCGCCGCAGCACAAGGCGGCTTTCATGTCGCTAGCCGCGAGACATACGGGCACAGCATGATTGTCGACCCCTGGGGTACCAAACTGGCAGAACGTCAGCGTGGCAACGGTTGCGTTGTGGCCGAGATAGACCCTGAATTTCAGCACACCACCCGGCGCAATTTCCCCTGCCTCGATCACCGCCGTTTGCATTGCCGCTGAGCGCACAACCGCGGCCTGGAATGCAGGCCAGGAGTAAAATTCTTCCATGTCGCAGAGTACAGCGATTGCGCGCGAGACATTGCTCGACGCGCCGGGTCTTAGCGAGGCCCATCTGACACAAGTGATGGATCGCCTACTGAGCCGGCAGGTCGATGCCGCAGATATCTACTTCCAGTATGGTCGCCTCGAATCCTGGGTGCTCGAAGATGGCATCATCAAGGAGGGCAGCCACAGCATCGAGCAGGGTGCAGGCCTGCGCGCGATCAGCGGCGAGAAGACTGGATTCGCCTACACCGACAGCCTGGAGCTGCCTCGCCTGCTGGACGCGGCTGGCGCCGCGCGTGCGATTGCGCGCAACGGCCAGCATGGCGCCGAGGCAATCCTTGCCCCCGCCTACCCACAGGCCCTGTATGCACCGGTCAACCCACTGGACTCACTTTCTGAGGCGCACAAGCTCGACCTGATGCGCCGCGCCGACGCCGAGGCGCGCGCCGCCGACCCCCGTGTGCAGGAGGTGATCGTCAGCCTGGTGGCGGCGCACGATATCGTCCTGGTGATGGACAACGCAGGTAACGTCAGCGGAGATGTTCGCCCACTGGTGCGCATGAGCGTGCAGGTCATCGTGGAGCAAAACGGTAAACGGGAACAAGGCAGTTCAGGTGGTGGAGCCCGCCAGGCGCTGGACTTTTTCCTGCAAGAGGATCGCGCCATGGGCTACGCGCGTGAAGCCGTGCGCCAGGCCCTGGTCAACCTGGACGCAGTGGCTGCGCCAGCCGGCATGCTGCCGGTGGTCCTCGGCCCAGGCTGGCCCGGTGTCCTGCTGCACGAGGCGGTTGGACACGGCCTGGAAGGTGATTTCAACCGCAAGGGAACATCAGCCTTTTCCGGGCGCATCGGCGAACAGGTGGCCTCGCCACTGTGCACGGTAGTCGATGACGGTACCTTGCCCAACAGGCGCGGCTCGCTGACCATCGACGATGAGGGCACCCCCTCCGCAAACAACGTCTTGATCGAAAACGGTATTCTCAAGGGCTATATGCAGGACAAGATGAATGCTCGCCTGATGGGCGTCGCACCGACCGGCAACGGCCGACGTGAGTCCTACGCGCACTTGCCGATGCCCCGCATGACCAACACCTACATGCTGCCAGGGCCGCATAAATCCGAAGAGATCATCGAATCGATCGAGCATGGCCTGTACGCGGTCAACTTCGGCGGTGGTCAGGTTGACATCACCTCCGGCAAATTCGTCTTTTCGGCCAACGAAGCCTATCTGATCGAAAACGGGCGTGTGACCTGTCCGGTCAAAGGTGCGACCCTGATCGGCAACGGCCCCGAGGTGATGACGCGCATCAGCATGGTCGGCGATGACCTGGCCCTCGATACGGGGGTCGGCACATGCGGCAAGGAAGGCCAGAGTGTGCCAGTCGGGGTCGGCCAGCCCACCCTCAAGATCGATCAACTCACCGTCGGCGGCACCGCCGCCTGAACGAAACAGCATGAATCAATCCGAAAAGATCGCAACACTCAAGCAGGTGGTTGAAGACCTGCTGCAGGAAGCCCGTCATCAGGGGGCCGATGCGGCCGAGGCCGGCGTATCGGCGCAGACCGGTCTCTCGGTTACGGTGCGTCTCGGTGAGACCGAGACGATAGAGCACACCAGCGACAATGGACTGGGTGTTACCGTCTACTTCGGCCAACGCAAAGGGTCCGCCAATACCACCGATCTGCGCCCCGACGCCGTCCGCGAGAGCGTGGCCGCGGCCTGCCGGATCGCCAGGTACACGTCAGAAGACCCGGCCGCCGGCCTGGCTGACCCGGACCTGATGGCGCGCAATGTGCCCGACCTTGACCTCTACCATCCGTGGGAACTGGATGCAGACGGAGCGGCCGCGATTGCGCGCGACTGCGAAGATGCGGCACGCAGCCTCGACCCACGCATCAGCAACTCGGAGGGCGCGAGCTTGTACACCCAGCGCTCGAGCTTCGTCTACGGCAACAGCCACGGCTTCGTTGGGGGCTACCCCAGTACCCGCCACAGCTTGAGCTGTTCTGTCATCGCCCAACAGGGCGAGGATATGCAGCGTGATTACTGGTACGACAGCAACCGTGTGCCCGCGGACCTGGCAGACCCGGCCGAAATCGGGCGCCAAGCCGCCGAGCGAAGCCTGGCGCGTCTCAACGGGCGCCAGCTCGGTACGCGCCAATGTCCGGTACTGTTCCGTGCCGACGTCGCACCCAGCCTGCTGCGCAGTCTTTTCAGTGCCATCCGCGGACACGCCGTGTACCGCAAATCGACCTTTCTTCTGGACCAGGTCGGGACACAAATCTTTCCTGACTGGGTCAGCATCAGCGAGGACCCGCTGCGTCCGCGTGGTCAGGCCAGCGCACCGTTCGACAACGAGGGCGTCGCCACCAGATACCGTGAATTGGTGGCCGCCGGCGTGCTGCAAGGCTATCTGCTGGACAGCTATTCGGCACGCAAGCTGGGACTGCAAAGCACAGCCAGCGCTGGCGGGGTTCGCAATGCGCGTATCGCCAGCACAGGTCAGCCGTTCGACCAGTTGCTAAGCGAGATGGACAAAGGCGTATTGGTCACCGAACTGATGGGCCAGGGCACCAATATGGTCACCGGCGACTACTCCCGTGGGGCTGCCGGATTCTGGGTCGAAAACGGCGAGATCCAATACCCAATCGATGAGATCACCGTCGCCGGCAATCTTGAAGACATGTTTCGACAGCTGCTGGCGGTGGGCAACGACAATGACATTCCTGGCAGCGTCGATACCGGCTCCTGGCTAATCGAAAGCATGATGGTCGGCGGCGACTGAAGCCGGCACAGGTTCAATGTCCGGAAGACCCTGAAGGAGGCTACCAAGTTGCGCATTCTGCACACCATGCTGCGAACAGGCGATATCGATCGCTCGATCAGGTTTTATACCGAGGTGCTGGACATGCGGCTCCTGCGCCGCAAAGACTACCCGGACGGCGAATTCACCCTGGCTTTTCTGGGCTATGGTGACGAGTCGGACAACACCGTTATCGAACTGACCTACAACTGGGGTGTGGATAATTACGACATAGGCACGGGCTACGGCCACATCGCGATTGAGGTCGACGACGTCTACCAGGCGGCGGAAGACATCAAGGCACGCGACGGCAAGATCCTGCGCGAAGCTGGTCCGATGAACGCCGGCACGACCATCATTGCCTTCGTCGAGGATCCCGACGGCTACCCGATCGAACTGATCGGTCGCAAGACACCTTGACAAGGCAAACCGCAAACCGCAACACCGGAGTTAGCATGAAACAAGAGCTTATGATTCTGCCGGCACAGGACAAAGACAAAATTCGACTGGTGCGTGTTCCGCCCGACTATCAAAAACAGGAAGTCTACCGCCACGTCACCGGACTGATCGCCGAAGTCGAGGAAGAAACTCCCGGTTGCTGCTGGGAAGAGGTTCTTGCGGTGCTCGAAGATCACGGCTTCGAGCCGGTTGAATTCCTACTGGGTCCAGCGCTCGACTGAAAACGCCGATGGCATAAGAAACGGCCAGATCCTGGCCGTCGCCTGCTCAATTCGCCGTTAGTTCCGACACAACCTGACGGCCCATCGCAGGCCCGGCAGGCCTGACTGTCTGGAACAGCCGCATCCGGTTCACCGCCGGGACGATTTCTTCTTAGGCTTAACGGCCGCCTTTTTCTTTGCCGTCTTGTTCACGACCGCTTTCTTCGCTGCGGGCTTTTTTGCTGCAGGCTTCTTCGCTACAGCCTTTTTGGCTGCTGGCTTCTTGACCACGACTTTTTTGGCTGCAACTTTCTTGGCCAACGGCTTCTTGGCCGGCGCCTTCTTCGCAGCAGGCTTCTTCGCCGCGACCTTTTTGGCTGCCGGCTTCTTGGCCACTGCCTTTTTGGCTGCCGGCTTCTTGGCCACTGCCTTTTTGGCTGCCGGCTTCTTGGCCACCGCCTTTTTGGCTGCCGGCCTCTTGGCCACCGCCTTTTTGGCTGCCGGCCTCTTGGCCTTGGCCACCGCCTTTTTGGCTGCAGGCTTCTTGGCTGCCGCCTTTTTGGCTGCCGGCTTCTTGGCCACCGCCTTTTTGGCTGCCGGCTTCTTGGCTGCCGCCTTTTTGGCTGCCGGCTTCTTGGCTGCCGGCTTCTTGGCTGCCGCCTTTTTGGCTGCCGGCTTCTTGGCTGCCGGCTTCTTGGCCACCGCCTTTTCGGCGGGCGGTTTCTTTGCTGCCGCTTCCACCTCCGCAGCGACCGGGCGAGTGCCCGCCGGAACGCTGGTAGGCATCGAATCGATCAACTTACGCACCGCTTTCCAGGCTTTTGCCGGACCCTCGTCAGCCTTCACCCGACGCAGCTTTTCGCTCACATCGTAATACTGCAGCAGGGGTCCCATCTGCCCGTCGTAAATTCGTAGCCGGTTGCTGATCGTCTCCTCGTAATCGTCCGGACGGCGCACCACACGCGCCCCACACTCGTCGCAGACCCCCTCAACCAGGGGCGGATTGATGTACATATTGTACTGAGCGCCACAACTGTCACAGGTGATTCGACCGACCAGCCGCTCCATCAACTCGTCGGGATCAACCTCCAGGTTGATTGCGAGTTCGACCCCTGCACCGAGGTCGCCGAGCACACTGTCGAGCACATCCGCCTGACCGGCATTCTTTGGAAGATCAACCAGGACAAATCCCTTGCTGAGATCGGTTTGCGGCATCTGAATACGCAACAGAGCCAGCAGCAATTCATCCGAAACCCGTGACATTTCCATAGCCTCTTTGGCAAGGCGCCCCAGTTCGGAGGGTTCGGCCGCAGCGCGCTGCATCACACTGCTCACAGTGATGATGGGCATGCCGTAGTGGCTGGAAATCTGCTGGGATAGCTCGGCCTTCCCGGAGCCCGGGGGGCCCAATAGAACGATCCTCATCTTGGCTCCTTGGTGGCCATTATTGTTCTGCCTGGCGTCTTCCTGTTCGCATCCGGCTTATGTCGCTGGCGGCGCGTCCAACTCCGCTGTACATTAGGAAATTAGGATTTTCCTATGGGGGCATGCGTGTTTTGCATTGGCTGCCCCGTGCCGGGTTGTCTAAGCTAATCGCACATTACTAGCCTGTCAACGAAGCGACTGATTTTCTACGAATTTTAGGCGATCGGCGGAAATAAACGAGTAAAATACCTGAGTTTTTCCGATACCGCGTCGAAATTCTGCCTGTTTCGACCGTCGATTCGGCCACTCGCATATCTCGGGCCAGGGACTTGACTGTATGAGCGCTATCCAAGATATCACCGAAACCGAAGAGTGGATCGTCAAGACCACGCTCAAAGAGCGCTATGGCCGCGAGATTGAGCTGCAATATGCCGACGCCGAACTCCGCCTGAATCCGGCCGATCGTGAACTGACCTCCTGTCCGGTATTCGTCTGGGAAGCAGAGGGATGCCATTTTGTCATCTTCAAGACCGGCGAACGGCGTTACCGCTGCCAGTTCTTTTTTCGCGGCTACCAGCAGTACGGTACCGGCGTTCACGAATATGACGATCTGACCGAGTGCGCAGTCTCGCTACTGCAGGCACAGGCGGATCACACCGCGCAGGAACGCGGCGACATCGACGACAAGAAACGCTGAGCTGGCGGCGTCTCGAGCAAATCGAAACAACGAGTAATTCTGATACAGAGGGAAAATATCATGACGGCGAAGAATGCCTTTTATGCGCAGTCCGGCGGGGTCACCGCAGTAATCAACTCTTCGGCCTGCGGCGTAATCGAGACCGCTCGCGCGCATCCCGACAAGATTGCCAATGTCTACGCCGGGCGCAACGGTATCATCGGCGCCCTTGTCGAAGACCTGATCGACACCAGCCAGGAGTCGGCCGAAGACATTGCCGCCCTCAAGCACACCCCTTCCGGTGGCTTTGGCTCCTGCCGTTTCAAGCTCAAGAGCCTGGAAGACAACAAGCGTGAGTACGAGCGCCTTATCGAGGTCTTCAAGGCTCACGACATCGGCTATTTCTTTTACAACGGGGGCGGCGACTCGGCGGATACCTGCTACAAGGTTTCGCAACTGTCCGAGAAGATGGGGTTCCCGGTCCAGGCGATCCATGTGCCCAAGACGGTCGACAACGACCTGCCGATCACCGACAACTGCCCCGGCTTCGGCTCTGTCGCCAAGTACATCGCTGTCTCGACCATGGAGGCCAGCTATGACGTGCGCTCGATGGCCGCAACCTCGACCAAGATCTTCGTGATCGAGGTCATGGGGCGCCATGCCGGCTGGATCGCCGCCGCCGGCGCCCTGGTAGAGGACGAAGGTATTCCGGTCGTCACCCTGTTCCCGGAGGTTGAATTCAACCAGGAGAAATTCCTGGCCAACGTCGACGCCAAGGTGAAGGAGCACGGCTACTGCACCATCTGTGTGTCGGAGGGCTGTCACTGGCCGGACGGTAAATTCCTGGCTGAGCAGGGTACGCGCGATTCCTTTGGCCACGCCCAGCTGGGCGGTGCCGCTCCGGTGGTCGCCAACATCATCAAGGATGCCCTGGGCTACAAATTCCACTGGGCCGTTGCCGACTACCTGCAGCGTGCCGCCCGTCACCTGGCCTCCGAGTCGGACGTCGAGCAGGCCTATGCGCTAGGCAAAGCCGCCGTGGAAAAAGCCATAGAGGGCAAGAACTCGATCATGCCCACCGTGGTCAGGACCTCCAACAGTCCTTACGCTTGGGAGATCGGCGAGGCCCCGCTGAGCGAGGTCGCCAACGTGGAAAAGATGATGCCGATGGACTTCATCTCGGAAGACGGCTTCGGCATAACCCAGAAGTGCAAGGATTATCTGTACCCGCTGATCCAGGGAGAGGCCTACCCGCCCTACAAGGCCAACGGCCTGCCTGACTATGTCACGCTCAAACTGAACAGCGTGGCTCGCAAACTGCCGGATTTCGAACTTTAAGACGCCGTTCCAGGCAGATGCACAAAGGGTCCTCCGGGACCCTTTTTTCGTCCGGGGAGAACACCTGCAATTGACCGCCCTATGGGCGATACTGCCACCATCGCAGACAGGATCGACACAGATGACACTCGACAAGGCACGTGAACTGATCAAGGTCCAGCTTTCATTCGGCGGCGGCTACAACCGCAACGCCGTACGCCTGATACTGGCCGAGGTGAGCAACGACCATGGCCAGAGAGCCGTCGACCAGTTGATACGCGAACTCGATCTGAGCGAGAAGTTCGGCCTCAGCGCCGGCACCGACTTTTCGGGTGTCGGACGTTGAACGATCAGGCCAGCAGCGCGACGCTTTTGACCTGCGCATAGAGTCTGCTGCCCGGTTCAATCGCCAGATTTCGCTGCGAACGCCGGGTCACCCGCGTGAGCAAACTCTCCTCACCGGCCTTGAGACTGACCATCACCTGCGCGGGACCGTCCTGCACAAGCCCGGTAACCGTCACCGGAAAGCTGTTCAGGATACTTGTGCCGCTGACCGGTTGAAGCGCGAGGCTCACATCGCGCGCACGTACCCTCAGTCTGACCAGGGTCCCGGGCGCCAGATCCACCCGCGGCACCCAAAGCCCACCGCCACTGAAGCCCAGTTCGGTAAGATGGTCGCGTTCGTCCTGACTATTGACCATGGCCTGGATCACCGCCTCGGCCTCCCCGCCATGAGCCAGTGGCAGATCGAGACGGGTCAGCAGGTCGTTCACCGCGCCGCTCGCGATCACCTGGCCCTGACCCAGCAGTACCATGAAATCGGTAAGGCGCGCCACTTCATCCAGGGCATGGCTGATATACAAGACCGGGATATCCAGCGTACGCTGCAGGTCCTCGAGGTACGGCAACAAGCCCAGACGGCTGACCTGGTCAAGCGCGGAGAGCGGCTCGTCCATCAACAAAACCCGCGGATTGCTGAGCAGCGCCTGCGCGATGGCCACGCGCTGGCGCTCTCCTCCCGAAAGACCGGGTACCCGGCGACCAAGCAGGGCGCCCAGACCGAGCAGGTCGACCACTTCATCGAACCCCAGCGCTGGTCGTGGCGGACGGCGCCGCATCCCGTAAACCAGGTTGTCGCGAACCTTCAAGTGGCCGAACAGGGCCGGTTGCTGAAACACATAACCGACGGCACGCCGGTGGGTGGGCAGGCGCCGCTTCGCGTCCTGCCATACCTCTTCACCAATCTGCACCAGCCCCCCTGCCCCTGACTCGAGCCCGGCAATTACCCGCAAAAGTGTGGTCTTGCCGCAGCCGGAGGGGCCGAAAACCGCGGTGAACCCGGTGGCCGGCGCAACGAACCTGGCCTGGAGCTCGAAGTCGCCCTTGCGAAGCCGGGTATCGACCGAGATACTCAAGGCGTAACCCGTCGACCGAAACCGCTGGTATAGACCAGCAGCAACAGCAGGAAGGACAATAGCAGCAGTCCACCCGACAGCACGTGGGCCTGTGCATAATCGAGCGCCTCCACGTGCTCGTAGACGGCGATCGAAAGTACCTTGGTCTCGCCCGGAATATTGCCCCCAATCATCAACACCACCCCGAACTCACCCAGGGTATGCGCGAAGCCCAGCACGGCGGCCGTGACATAGCCGGGCCTGGCCAACGGCAGAACCACGCTGCGGAAACGGTCCAGCGATCCGGCCCCCAGGCAGGCCGCCGCTTCCAGCGGCTGGTCGCCGATTGCGGCAAAGCTGTCGCGCAGTGGTTGCACCACGAATGGCAGCGAATAGACCATCGAGCCGAGCAGCAGACCGCCAAAGGTGAACGCCAGTGACAGGCCCGCGAGCGGGCCACCGGGCCCCATCGCCAGCAGCAGATAAAAACCGAGCACCGTCGGCGGCAACACCAGCGGCAGAGCGACCAGGGCCTCGACCGGCGCGCGCAATCGACTCGCGGTTCGTGCCAGCCACCACGCCAGCGGTGTTCCTGCAACGAGCAGAAACAGGGTGCTGAGCCCGGCCAATTGGAGCGTGACCAGCAGTGCCTGCAGGTCGGCGGCCGAGACCAGGCCCTCGCTCATGTGTCTCCCTGCACCCGGTATCCGGCTGCCAGGATTACGCGGTTTGCGGCCTCCCCCTGCAGGTATTTCAGAAAAGCCTCGGCCGCATCGCCGTTGCGCAGCAAGAGCGCCTGTTGGCGAATCGGCCCGTGCAGATGGTCCGGAATAACCTGATAGGTCCCAGGCGTGACTTTGTTCCCCGCTAGCAGCTGCGACAGGGCGACCAACCCCGCCGGTGCGTTCCCGCTTGCGACGAACTGATAGGCCTGGGCGATGTTCTCTCCCCTGACCAGCCTTGGCTGCAGTCGCTCCCAGAGCTGCCAGGCCTGCAGCACCTGCTGTGCCGCAAGGCCATAGGGCGCGAGCCGTGGGTTGGCGATCGCCAGGGGGCGCGATCCATTGTTATTCAGGTATTCCTCCGCAGACCCTAGCTCCGCCTCGCCGGGTGCCCAAAGCACCAGCTGACCCACGGCATAGGTGAAACGGCTTCCTGGAACGCCGATGCCCTCCGCCTCCAGGCGGGCGGGACGCGCGCTGTCGGCAGCGAGGAAGACATCGAAAGCCGCACCGTTGCGGATTTGTGCATAGTGGCGTCCGGTAGAGCCGGACGAAATTTGAACGCGATGGCCCGATTCCAACGCGAAGTCCCGCGCCAGATCCTTCAGTGTGGATGCAAAATTCGCGGCGACCGCGATACGGATCTCAGCCGCCAGCGCGACCGGCGGCAACAGCGACAGAATCATCAAACAGGCCGTGAAAATTTGCGGTCGGGGCATACAGGCAGACTCCAGGCATACCATCACGAATCGAGTGTAACTCGGGAGGACGGTTACGGTAGCCTCCGCCGGGCACGCCCGCCAGTACGTCCGGCCGCCATTTTGATGGCGCTTGGCAGATTCGGCCAATGGACAGCGAGCTTTATTAATGCGATCGTCTTTATCGCTGCCAAAGTTTCACCAATGGCTGAACGTCGTATCCTGTTGTTTTGGCCTGTCATATTACTGTAACAAGCCGGCCAGACAGGTCGGAAAGCTCCTTACAGCAACGCTGTTAATCGGAGCATTCGCACAATTTGGTTGGTAATCGACCCGCGAAGGCGAAGAATCTGCGGCAGAAAATTTCAATAGCTTGCATAAAAACCTGAACTGAACGCAATTTAGAGAGAGGGGAAGTTTTTCTTATGAATACGGCACTCTGGTTCGCCCTAGCCGCCTCGTTGCTGGCGCTAGGCTACGGATTCGTCTCCACAAAATGGATTCTCAGTCAATCTGACGGCAATGACCGCATGCGCGAGATCGCGCAGGCCATACAGGAAGGCGCCTCCGCCTATCTCAACCGCCAGTACACCGCCATCGGCATCGTTGGTGCGGTACTGACCGTCGTCCTCTTCATATTCCTGGATGCGGCAACCGCCATCGGCTTCGTGATCGGCGCGGTGCTTTCCGGTGTCGCCGGTTACATCGGCATGAACATCTCGGTGCGTTCCAACATACGCACCGCGGAGGCTGCCCATAATGGCATCAATGCCGCGTTGCAGGTCGCGTTCCGCGGCGGTGCCATCACCGGCATGCTGGTGGTCGGCCTGGGTCTGCTCGGGGTCGCCGGCTACTACGCCGTCCTGGTCATGATGGGCGTCGAAGATCCGCTGCACCCGCTGATCGGTCTGGCCTTCGGTGGCTCACTGATCTCGATCTTCGCCCGACTCGGCGGCGGTATCTTCACCAAGGGTGCCGACGTCGGCGCCGACATCGTCGGCAAGGTCGAGGCCGGAATCCCGGAAGATGACCCACGCAACCCGGCCGTTATCGCCGACAATGTCGGTGACAACGTCGGTGACTGCGCCGGTATGGCTGCCGACCTGTTTGAGACCTATGCGGTTACCGTGGTTGCCACCATGCTGCTCGGCGGGCTGTTGATGGCCGGCAACGAAGCGGCCGTGATGTACCCGCTGGTACTGGGTGGCATTTCTATCGTCGCCTCGGTCATCGGCACCTTCTTCGTCAAGGCGAAGGAGGGGGACGTCAATGTTATGAAGGCGCTGTACAAGGGCCTGGCTGTGGCTGGCGCGATCGCCGCCGTCGGCTTCTATTTCGTGACCGATTCGATGATGAGCGGCAACGAGCAGTTCACTTCGATGAACCTGTTCCTCGCCTCGCTGATCGGACTGGTGCTGACCGCCGCCATGGTAGTCATCACTGAGTACTACACCTCGACCGAGTACGCCCCGGTGCGTTCCATCTCCGCGGCATCGACCACCGGTGACGGCACCAACGTCATCGCCGGCCTGGGCATCTCGATGAAGGCCACCGCCGCACCGGTTCTGGTGGTGTGTGCCTCGATCTGGGCAGCCCATGACCTGGCCGGTCTGTACGGCATCGCCATCGCAGCCACCGCGATGCTGTCGATGACCGGTATCATCGTCGCCCTCGACGCCTATGGCCCGATCACCGACAACGCCGGTGGTATCGCGGAGATGGCCGAGATGGACGAGAAGGTCCGTGCCATCACCGACCCGCTGGACGCCGTGGGCAATACCACCAAGGCGGTGACCAAGGGCTACGCGATCGGTTCGGCCGGTCTGGCCGCACTGGTGCTGTTTGCCGATTACACCCACACCCTGGGCAAGTACGGGCACAACATCAGCTTTGAACTTTCAGATCCTATGGTCATCATCGGTCTGTTCCTCGGCGGCATGGTTCCTTACCTGTTTGGCGCCATGGCGATGGAAGCGGTTGGTCGGGCAGCTGGCGGCATCGTCAACGAGGTACGTCGCCAGTTCAAAGAGAAGCCCGGCATCATGGACCACACCGAAAAGCCGGATTACGGCCGTGCGGTGGACATGCTGACCAAGGCGGCGATCAAGGAGATGATCATCCCCTCGCTGTTGCCGATCGCGGTACCCGTACTGGTAGGCCTGATTCTCGGGCCCAAGGCCCTGGGCGGCCTGCTGATCGGCACCATCGTGACCGGCCTGTTCGTGGCCATCTCGATGACCGCCGGTGGTGGCGCCTGGGACAATGCCAAGAAGTACATCGAAGACGGCAACTTTGGCGGCAAGGGCTCCGAGGCGCACAAGGCGTCGGTTACCGGTGACACCGTGGGCGACCCCTACAAAGATACCGCCGGCCCGGCCATAAACCCGTTGATTAAGATCATCAATATTGTGGCACTGCTGATTGTGCCGATGCTCTAAGTCACGGCTTTCAAAGGTATTTATTCAGGGGGCGGCAACGCCCCCTTTTTTGTTCCCGCGCCGAATGCCGGTGGACTCGGCGCCCGCACTGGGCTTAACCTACCCCGCCACAAATAGCCAGCCGACCCCGGTCTGCTGGCACGAGCATCGAAAAAACTGACACCCCAAGGGGAACCGTATGATCCTGGACCGCGTAACCACCGGCAATGTGCCCAATGAAATCAATGTCATCATCGAAATCCCGG
>Ga0316201_10000936_pt1 | contig 18504 bp, 9 predicted proteins | sample CS6wburrow_MG_FD_204516 | JGI IMG/M metagenome (GOLD analysis project Ga0316201, IMG submission 204516) | Coastal sediment microbial communities from Delaware Bay, Delaware, United States - CS-6 worm burrow | ecosystem: Environmental > Aquatic > Marine > Coastal > Sediment | place: USA: Delaware... | reverse complement strand
GCATTTTAAGGATAACCGGCTGATTATCCTTTTTTCGATGCCCACGATAAACAATAGAGTTGGCACTTTCATAAATTGGAGTGCCAATTTGGTAATTGGGTAAAGTTAACATAATGCGTTTTTCAGTTTTTGAAGAGGGCTATTATTCAAGATCATCCATCATGAGACAAATTATGGAATGATTTCATTGAGTTTATGTGTGGTAGCATTATTGACCAGTTGATGAATACGCCAGATTAACTCTTCTTGTTGGAACTCTTCTTTTTGAAAGATAGTCTCTACATGCGGATTTAAACGCGCTTGTTCTTCAGCAGAAAGATTTCTTGATGTGAGTACGATAACCGGGATAGAACGCCATTGCTCGTTATTTTGCAAATGTTCAAGCAATTCAAATCCATCCCTGACTGGCATATTCAAATCCAGTAAAATCAAAACCGGTTTTTTATGCTCAAGATGGGTTAAAGCCACTTGTCCATTTTCGGCTGATAAAACCTGTAAAGCTTTATCTTCTAAGAACATAGTAAGCACTTCGCGTTGTTCATCATCATCAACAACCATAACAACATCAGCGGCATGTTCACCAATATGATGCCTTTTTAACATAAAAGGCAATTGACTAAGTACTGAACCACAAATAAACCGGTATTTTACCGCCAAGATTTGCTCGGCATCGCGTCGAAACGAAACCGCGAATTGTAGAGACGCACGGCCGTGCGTCTCTAATTACAAATAAACATGGCTTCTATTAAAATACCTGAAAATTTTTGGCGAAAGTACTTAGCTCCCCAGTTTTATCACTTTAAATTGACGACCCTTGATTTTTGTATTTTGCAGGCGTTTTAATACATTATGGGCTATCGTTCTGTCTAATGCCACATAAGAAGAGAAGTCAAAAATATCAATTTTACCGACTTGATTCACGGTAATACCAATATCACCCGTTAACGCACCTAAAATATCTCCAGGGCGCATCTTGTTCTTTTTGCCACCTTGAATACACACGGTAATCATTGGAGGTAGGGATGGGGAAGCGTTATCATTCAGTGAATCTAGGACATCGCGGCGGCAAGGTTGGTTTTGAACTTGCTCTATGGCCTTTATTTTGCGCTGTTCGGAGGTCGTATACAAGCTGAGTGCCAGGCCTTTTTTGCCCGCACGACCCGTTCTACCGATACGATGGATATGAATTTCCGGCTCTCTAGGCAATTCATAATTTATAACCACTTGTAAATCATCAATATCCAGTCCACGAGCAGCCACATCAGTAGCCACTAGAATAGAACAGCTTTTGTTGGAAAATCTAAGTAATACTTGATCACGTTCTCTCTGTTCCAAATCACCATGAATCGCCATGGCATAATACCCCTTCTTTTTAAGCTGCGTGGCAACCACCTCGCATTGTTTCTTGGTATTACAAAAAATCACTGTCGATTCTGGTTGATAATGGGCCAAAAGTGCCATTAAGGCTTCGTCTCTCTGCGATTTTTCAATTTCATAAAACCGTTGCTCAATTTCGCTATGGCTATGTAATGATTCAACTCGGATGTTCAGCGGGTTTTTCTGAATGGAGTGACTCATTTGCACAATAGAATCAGGAAAAGTGGCGGAGAAAAGCATCGTTTGACGATTTTTAGGAATAGCCGAAATAATGTTCAGAATATCATCATAAAATCCCATATCCAACATACGATCTGCTTCGTCCAAAACCAATGAATGTATGTTTGCCAAATTCAATGTCCCTTTTCGCAGGTGATCCTGAATACGTCCTGGCGTACCAACAATGATATGTGCCCCATAGACAAGAGAATTTTTTTGGGGAGCAAAAGGTTTACCGCCACATAGCGACAACAGTTTGACATTTTTAGTGAATCTGGCTAAACGTTGAATCTCTTTACCCACCTGATCCGCTAATTCACGGGTAGGACAAATTACCATAGCCTGAACGTGGTAATTTTTGACATTGAGTTTAGAAAGTAATCCAATACCATAAGCTGCTGTTTTGCCACTTCCTGTCTTTGCTTGAGCAATAACATCCTGGTTTTTCAAAATATTAGGAAGGCTTTGGGCTTGAATCGGTGTCATGTCAGTGTAGCCAAGTGAATTCAAATTGGCTAACATGGCTTTTTTAATCTCTGGTTTAAAAGCCAGAGCAGAAAATTGAAATGTTCTATCCATTTGTAATTAAAATAAAAAGTCCTTCGACATTAATGATAGTGGCAAGTACTGAATGATGTCATTTGTTGTACTTAGCCACTCTAAAAAATCAGTTTGAAATATTGCTATGACATAAAACCCAATTATAGTACTCATTATAGCCATTTTAGAGAAATAGCCATCTAACTGAATCTCAAGGAAAACGTTGGGAACGATTATTTTTCTAAGGTAATTGGAAATTCAATTCTAAAAAGCACTCCATTGCCAAGGGTACTTTCACAACTGATTGTACCTTGCAATTGGGTGGTGATGATATTATAACAAATATACATCCCAAGCCCACTACCCCCATGAGCGCGATGAGTGGTAAAGAAGGGCTCAAAAATTTTGACCAAATTTTCTTGAGCAATACCTTTGCCGTTGTCAGAATATTCTAAATGTAAATGTTCGCCATTAAGTTGCACGTTGATTTTGATAGCACCGGCATTTTGGCCCTCATTAAAGCCATGTATGAGGCTATTCATGAGTAGGTTAGTGATGATTTGTTCCAACGCGCCCGGCAAACTCTTTATCTTAAAATTATTGGAACAATCCACTTGGATATCAATGTCAGTTGTTTTGAAGCGATTATGCAAGGTGTTAATGGTGTCGTTAATCACCTCGCCAACTTGAAATGATCGCACTTCATCAGAAGTTTGGTCAACCGCGGTGCGTTTGAAACTGGTGACTAAGTTGGCAGCCCGTTCTAAGTTAGATAAGGTCAAGTCTGAACCCTTATCAATACTGTCCAACGAAGACAACAATTCATCCACATCGACTTCTTCTTGTGCCATTAAACCATTAATTTTTTTGGATTCTCCTTGTAACATAGAAGCACTTCCAATCGCTACACCCAACGGGGTATTTAATTCATGGGCAAAACCGGCAACTAATCGTCCAAGCGAAGCCATTTTTTCGCTTTGGACCAGTTCTTGACGAGTCCGTGTCAGTTCTTCGACTTTTTGCACCAGTTTCTGGCGGGTTTCAGTCAATTCCTCGACATTTTGGGTTAATGTTTGTCGGGTTTGGGTCAGTTCCTCCACTTTAGCATTCAAATGAAGGGTCAAATCCCGAATACGTAAATGTGTGGTCACACGAGCTAAGACTTCTTCGTGTTGGATGGGTTTGGTAATGTAATCTACGCCACCTACTTCAAAACCTTTGAGTTTATCTTCGTGACTATCAAGTGCCGTCATAAAAATCACCGAAATGTCTCTAGTCTTTTCATCTGCTTTTAATTGACGGCAAGTTTCAAAACCATCTATGCCCGGCATCATCACATCCAATAAAATAATGTCAGGCTGTGCAAACCGGGCCCGTTTTAACCCAATTTCACCATTACGAGCCACCACAATCTTGAAGCCCATTTCTTCCAAATAGTCTACGATCACGCCTAAATTGTTAGGATTGTCTTCAATAATAAGAATAGTATGGCCTTCCATACGAAAAGGTTTTGGTGCTGCTATTTCGTTGCTAATGTTCATTATTTGTCTTTCAGATACTGTTCAATTAAGGCCACAATTTGTTCGTCTTCAAAGCCCTTAGCTAAACTTTGGAGTTTTCTGGCAAAGGAAATATATTGATCATCCCGTTCTTCAAGTTTTAGAGCGCGATCTCGGATATCTCGCATACTCCCCAACATGGCCAGTTCATACAAAGCTTCTAACTCTTCTATGGGTGGGGCAACCAAAGGTTTTTCTTCATCAATGTTCTGAGATTCAGTATCCCCCACTTTTTCCTCCTCAGAAACCCACGTCAAATGCAGGTATTTAGCCAAAAAGGCTAACAATTTTGGTTCCTCCACTGGCTTGGGGAGAAAGCCATTACATCCCATCACCTCACTTTTGGTTTGGTCCATGTCAAACACACTCGCTGATATCGCAATAATCGGGGTATTTTTCAGCGCCGGTATCTGGCGTATCTCTTGTACCGCTTCAAAGCCAGTTTTCACTGGCATGACCAAATCAGTCAAGATGATATCCGGTTGTATCTCTATGGCTTTGTCTATTTCCTCTTGGCCATCTTTGGCCAGAACGACATTAAATCCTAGTGGTTCTAACATATTCAACATCATCAAGCGGTTATTCTGTTTGTCATCGACTACCAGAATCGTGCGACGTTTGCCTTCATAGCCAGTTACCGGTTCATTGACTTCTTGCTCAAGCAAAGACGTTACTTCAACCATCGGTAACACGATCTCAAACCAGAAGGTAGAGCCTTTATCTTTCTCGCTTTCAACCCGCAATTGGCCCCCCATCATTTCGACCAATTTACCGCTAATAGCTAAACCTAAACCGACCTTGCCACTATTATTTCCTGCTTCAAATGGCAGAAAAATCTTTTTCAACTCATCTGAGGTCATGCCAATCCCAGTATCCTCAATTTCAAAGCGAAGGCACTGTTGTTTGATCTCACCCTCTACCGGTTTGCCAATGGTATTGACACGCAAAAAAACCTGGCCTTGCTGAGTGAATTTCACCGCATTGCCTAACAAATTGAGGAGAATTTGGCGTAACCTTTTCTCATCTACATTTAGACCGGACGGCAACGGACTAAAAACTTCAAATTTGAACAGAATATTTTTTTCTTCAGCCCGCATCCGGATAATCTCCACAATTCCATCCAAAAACGCTTGGAAATTAACAGTATTGGCATAGAGTTCCATCTTGTTAGCTTCAATCTTAGCCAGATCCAAGATGTCATTAATGAGGGTCAATAGGTGTTTACCACTTTGATGAATAACATTGATACTATCCGTTTGTAAGGTGTTTAAGCCCTGACTTCGTTTGAGGATTTGGGCATATCCCAAAATCCCATTTAACGGAGTCCGCAACTCGTGGCTCATATTGGACAAAAATGCGCTTTTGGCATAGTTTGCTAAATCCGCTTTTTCTTTTGCTATTTCAAGGTTCTTGTTGGTATTTAGCAATTCAAGGGTTTGTTCCTTAACTAAATCTTCAAGATGAGCCCGATATTTAGCGAGTTCTGCTTCCGTCTTTTTACGCGCCATAATTTCCTTTTCAAACTCACGATTACTCGGTTCAATCGTTTTAGTAGAATCCAACAATGTTTGTGTCAGCTTAATTATGACGACAAATAATAGAGTCGTTAAAATACCGGCTCCAAGAACAACAGGTGGCTTGACGAATTCGGTTCCCAATTGATGCGTATACCAGCCAACTAAAACCACAATTCCCAAGATGCTAGATAATCCTGCGGTAATTATCGTTATAACGTACATCAATAAAATAGTTTTTTTCATAAGTTTTCCTGGCTAAAAACGGTCTGAACCATTTGGCACTGTTTAATGGGTAAAAATTTGAATAAGGGTAACCACAAGGGATTACCCCGACGAACCGTCATTGGCTGTAACAGCCAATGCTTATTGTTCTTCTTTCAAATACTGTTCAACTAAAGCCACAATCTTCTCGTCTTCAAAACCCTTGGCTAAGCTTTGGAGTTTTCTGGAAAAGGAAATATATTTATCATCCAGTTCTTCGAGTTGTAAGGCGCGATCTCGGATATCTTTCATACTCCCTAGCATCGCCAGTTCATATAATACTTCAAGTTCAGCAGCCGGTGGCGCAACCAAAGGTTGTTCTTCATCGCTGTTTTGAGATTCAGCTTCCCCAACCTCTTCCTCATCATAAACCCATTCCAACTGCAACTGTTCTTGTAGCAAAACTTGCAATCTCTGCTCATCAACGGGTTTAGGAATAAAGGCATCACAGCCAGCAATCTGGCTCTTATTCTGATCATCACTAAATACACTTGCTGACACAGCGATGATAGGCGTATCTTTCACCGTGGGTATTTGCCGTATCTCTAATACCGCTTCAAATCCCGTTTTTACCGGCATGATTAAATCAGTTAGAATCAAATCTGGGCGTATTTCTTGCGCTTTATCTACTTCTTCTTGCCCATTTTCAGCAAGAATTATTTCAAATCCCAGTGGTTCTAACATACCTACCATTACCAACCGATTTTCTCGCTTATCATCCACCACCAGTAGGGTACGTCGTTCTCCTTTATAGCCAATCACCTGTTTGCGGTCTTCTTCAGTTTGGGCAGCCACCTCAACCAGTTGGAACGTACTCTCAAACCAAAAGATTGAGCCTTGCCCTTTTTCACTTTTGACTTCCAAATCACCGCCCATCAGTTCGACCAAACGGCGGCTAATCGCTAAACCTAAGCCCGTGCCAGCTTGTTGGGCTTTTTTATCACCCACTTGTTCAAAAGCCAAAAATATACTGTTTAATTCGTCTGGGGTCATACCAACCCCGGTATCTTCTACTTCAAACCGAATCATTTGTTGTTGGACATCATCCTTCGTATACACTGCACCAATAGTAGTCACTCGCAAAGTCACTGTGCCTTGCTGGGTAAATTTTACCGAATTTCCCAACAAGTTAATGAGTACTTGACGTAATCTTTTTTCGTCCATACTCACACCGATTGGTAAAGGTCTAGGTGCTTCAAACTGGAAAAAAACATTTCGCTCTTCGGCTCGCATCCTAATCACGCCACCAATGCTATCCAAAAAGGTTTGGAAATGAACCGGAGAGTGGTAAAGTTCCATTTTACCTGCTTCAATTTTGGACATATCCAAAATATCATTGATCAGTGTCAGTAAATGTTTACCACTATTATCAATGATATTGAGACCATCCCGTTGCATGGTGGTGAGTTTCTTGTTTCGTTTCAGGATTTGTGCATAGCCTAAAATTCCATTCAATGGCGTGCGTAATTCATGACTCATGTTAGACAGAAATTCGCTTTTGGAACGATTTGCGGCTTCAGCTTGTTCTTTGGCCGCTTCGGCTTGTTCTCTGGCGGCTGTCGCCCGATCTTTAGCTTTAAACATTGCACCGCTCATAAGCGATATCAATATACCATTGAAGGAAAAAACGGCTATACCTAGCCAATCACCCGGATCATCAATGAAGGGTTCACCAGTAGGAGACCAGAACAAAACGGCCATGATAGAGAGAAATGTGGCTAACAAGCCGGTCGAAAAACCACCGTAGAGGGCCGCTGCCATCACGGCTGGATAGAAGGTTACCCAAGGAATGCGTAATTCCAAACCGCCCAAAGGCCATATTCTTAAACCCATAGCCATAATGATAAGGATTGCAGCAACTACATAACGCAACCATTTTTTGTGTGAATTCATTAATGTGTAAACTCCTTTGATATGAAAATTAATACTATAGAAGTTAAGATAAGTAAAACTCAAAACTGGCATGAACAGTGGTTGTTCATTTTTATAGTTTTGTTCAAAAAACGTTCATTTGTTCATACTTTTATATGTTTTCTGGCCTTGGGCAACTTGAGCAACTAGACTTAAAAGTGGCATGGCACGATTTATCGCTGCCCTCTTCAGATAAATACGTTGGTTCGGACCTTCGAGGTTTCCAAAACCTCGAAGGTCTCCAAGTGAAATTATTTATCTGAAGGGGGCAGCGATAAATCGTGCCATGCTTTAATCAGTATAAGTTGCCCAAGTTGCCCAAGTTGCCCAATATCAAAAATATTGAACTATTGAATATTTGAACAAAAATATAAAAATGAACAACCACTGTTCATGCCAGTTTTGTGTTTTACTGGTATTAAAAACTATAAGCGGACAATGTTACATTTTAATAATTATGCTCCTTATGGGTTGTTTAAATACCATTAGGGACTTCCAAAAAAATAATATCTATGGTTTGACCTAATTAAAGAGTCAGGGAAAAGGCCATCTATCTCATTGTTTTTGCAACACATAATGCCGTGATTTTGTATCTTTTAAATGGGGTCAAGCCATAGTTATCCAGATAAATTTGGGCATAAACCTTCGATGTTTTTAAAACCTCGAAGGTTTTCTAACCGGACAAAACTTTTCTGGATAACAACTATACCTGGCTCAAAACCATTGAGCTTTTCAAAACCTCGAAGGTTTCACAAAACCAGGTATATTATTTATTGTGAGGGCCCTTAACCTTCTAAAAGCTATATCCCAAACCTAAACGTACTGCCCAAGCTGGGGCGGGGCCTAAGTCTGGTTCTATAACGCGGAAAATGCCTGATAAAGTGAGGCGAAACTGAGGTATAGAGGTTAAAATAACCGAGGGGGCGACTAAACCGGTGAATCCCCCTGCAAATGAGGGACGATCAATCAGATCGAATAACAAAATCTCATCTCCCTCATTCATACAGTCCTCAACTGAGTTATCAATGTCTAACCTATTACAGGTGTGAATACTCGGCTGAGGATTTTTACCCTCATAAAAATCGTTTTCATGATCAATACCAACCAATGATAGGTCTATGGACAAACCAATCTGATGGATGGGTTTGACTAATGAAATAAAATAGGTAGTGCTATCACCAAAATCGACACCATCATATTTTGAAACGAATTTATGGGTAAGCCCGAAGTGAAGCGCACTTTGTCCCAGGAAATGATTCGGTTCAAATTGGCGCGTGAAAAATGCGCCTAATAAAAAGCTGGTTTTGCCAGTACCCGGTTGTAAAACCGAAGGAAGGCGACCATCTCCAGCAAATCGTCCAAAAGTGCCGTTGTTAAATGGAAAATCGCCGCTAAACGCATTCTCATAATCAGCACCGCCGGGTGAAAAAGAAAGTTGGCTAGCCGCTGAAACGCCAAAGGCTCCACCGGCACCGGTTGCTGGACCATCACATACAGTACGGTGTGCTAAATTAAAATTGTGAAAAAAACACCGTTTATCGCCCCAAACACCATTGGCCACATTTTCGGCTTGTAGTGCATCATATCCTTCTGTAGCTGTTGCATTAGAAGGCGTTGGTCTTTTGGCCTTAATTTGTCCATTGCGACCAAACTTTTCATTATGGTTACCGGTTGGTAAAAAAACGCCTCCAACTATGGCTAAACTAAAAGGATTCTTGCCTTGATACATGACATTTTTTTTCAGAAAAATACCAACATCCCCAATGTCTTGAGTCCTTGCACCCACATCAAAGCTCAGAAATTGTTGCCCATTAGGGTGCATGAACCCATTGACTTGAGAATCTAAATAGGGAATATTCACTCGTAACGTGAAATCGCGTAGGTATTTATTTTTTAAATCAAAACCATATAAAAAATTAACGTCAGTAAAATGACGTTCTACGGTTAAATCTTTAAACACCGCTTGATTAACGTCACCATTTTTAAAAAAATCGCCATTTCCCTCGATTTTGGCGATTCTATGAGAAATAGAGGCCGCAAATTTACCCGGCGGCAGAACATAAGCATGTTGAACGAATGCCGGTTTGAGCGAGGGTAAAATAGACGTTTTTATGTCATGATTGACTTCTTCTGCATAACTATTTACTACAAAAGACATGACATAAGCAATCAAGCCAATTTTAAATGGCCATTTTTTAAGTAAAATGTTCATGGTTAAAAAAAACCTATGAATGAAGTGTCGCACATTTTTTTTCGTCTCATCAAATAAGTGCCCAACCCGATATTTTCAGGTATTTTGATAATCGTTAATTCTTGAGTTTATGAGAGTTTATGAAAAAATAAAATACCCGAATTATAATGATTCAACTCGGATGTTCAGCGGTTTTTTCTGAATGGAGTGACTCATTTGCACAATAGAATCCGGAAAAGTGGCTAAGAAAAGCTGATTATAACGGATTTTGGGGAGATTACTGTCGTTTTCTTAAAAATCAATTATTTACATAAAATGATGAGGTTTTGCTCTCTCCCCAAAGTTTTATAACACATTGATTTATAGTTTAATCAGGATAATTTTAGTGGCTATCCCCAAAATCTGTTATAACGAGAAAATCAGTTTAAAATATTCTATGACATAAAACCCAATTATATAGTATTTAATATCAGTAAAACTCAAAACTGGCGTGAACAGTGGCTGTTCATTTTTATAGTTTTGTTCGCAACTTCAATAGTTTTAAAAAAAATATATTTTGAGAACAAAAGTTTGTATTTTTGTTGACTAGACAAAAAAGGAGTGTGTATTACATTATTAAAGTCTTTCTGTTTCATTATTGAAGACATAAGTAAAACATGGATTGAGTCTCCAATAGAATTATCCACCATCGAGTGCCTTTCGCAAGAGACGCTTCGCGATCGCGTCTCTACAATGGAAACAATCCCTTATCCTTTTGCGTGAAAAGTACTTTTGACAAACTGATAGGTGGTAAGGGCAAGATGTTTTATAGTACACATTTTTGATGTGTCCTATTTTGTAAAAAAACGCCATAATACTACACTTTATTCAAAACTGATAGGTGGTAAGGGTAGTTTGGGCAGTGACTGGTAAAGAGAGTACAAAGGTGCTACCATATCCAAATTCACTTTCAACCCAGATCGTGCCTCCGAGCATTTGCACGAATTTTTGGGTAATCGCTAAACCTAAACCGGTACCACCGTAACGACGAGTCATCGAAGAATCACCTTGCGTAAAAGGTTCAAACAACTTTTTCTGTTGTTCATCTGTCATACCAATGCCATTATCAATGACGCAAACAGTCACCCATTCGCCATCACGTTTCACTTCCAAATGAATATCGCCCTGTTCGGTAAATTTCACCGCATTGCTCATTAAGTTTAACAACATCTGGCGTAATTTGGTGAGATCAGTATGTAAGTTGCCTAACTGCTCATCGAATGTGATAGTTAAAGTGTTCGCCCGTTTTTCAGCTAAGGGTTGAACCGTCGCAACGACTTCATTTAACACGGTATTCAGTTCAACGGTTTCTAAAAATAACTCCATTTTGCCGGCTTCTATTTTAGAAAAATCAAGCACTTCGTTGATAAGTCCCAGTAAATGCTTGCCAGCGCCCTGAATTTGTTGCAAATCTTGCATATAATCGTCTTGTTTTAAATCTTCGGCAGTTTCCTGTAACATCTCACTATAACCGATGATGGCATTTAACGGAGTTCGCAACTCATGGCTCATATTCGCTAGAAACTGAGTTTTTGCTTGACTCGCCACTTCCGCTTTTTGACGATCTTGTTCGGCTTCTTGACGCGCTTGTTCCGCATCTTGACGCGCTTTTTCTGTTTCCTCTAATATTTGTAAGGTTTTATGATTAGCTTCTTTTAGATCTAAGTAAAGCTGTAGGTTTTCCAATGCGCTGGTACATTGCTGAGCCATAATATGGATGAGATCTAAATCCGCCTCACTTAGGCGTCGCGCATCTTCTAAATAAACAAAGCCAATCGGTTTTTGATTGATTTCCAGTGGAATCAAAAGCGCATCGGATGGTAATGTTTGAACGGCGGTTTCACCCAGTATTTTTCTTAAACAAATTTGACGAATTCTCTCAATTTCCTCCGACTCTTCGGCTGGCGCGAAACGACCCGTGCCCGATTGAACCGTGACTTTATGCTGGTTATCCGCTGTGATAACGAGGCCACTGTTGACGGTAGAAATCAGACTATTCTCCCCCAAGTTACATAAACCAATAAGTTGGCTCAGCACGCCGTTGAAAAATTGGTTAAGAGATTGGGCATGGTGAAATTCTGGTACGGCTTCCAAAATCTTTTTTAAGGCCTTGCGGTTAGAATCTAGAGTAGCAAGATCGCGGTAAGATTTTAGGGCAACGCGTATGGCGGTATAGAGTTTATCGGCTCTCAACTCCGTTTTGCTTTTATAATCGTTGATATCGTAGCGTTCAATCACTTCGCGTTCAGGTGCCATCCCAGGTTGCCCGGTACGGATAATCAGCCGGATAAGAGAATATTTCAGTTGATTGCGAATGAAATCCACTAACTGCAAGCCGGCATCGTCGGTTTCCATGACGACATCAATTAGGGCTACTGCAATATTAGTTTCCACTTTCAAAATCTCTAGTGCTTCAGTGCCAGACATGGCTTGTAAGATTTGCAAGGCTCGGTCCGCGAATTGAAAGTCTTTCAATCCTAACTTAGTCATGGTGTGAATATCCATTTCATCGTCAACAACCAGCACTTTCCAAGGTGGTAATTTCAGAACGGTTTTTTTCTCAGTCGTTTTTATCTCAGCAGTGCTACCGTCTTTTTTCTTTCTGACAAATTTCATGGGTTATTTTTTCTTAATAGCTGATGTTACGCAGGGTAGTGGTGCAATGTGGGTGATGGAGTCAGGGAGGCACATTTCTATCGCTTGGCTATAACTATACTTTACACCGTCACAAATTAATTGCACTTTTGGAATGAAGAACAAACGTGAGGAATCTGATTGAGAGTTGTTAAGGTTCCTCACAAAAGTTCTTCATTCCAAAAAAAAAGCTCAATTTATGGCAGTGCTCAGTATAACATTCCAACCCTGAATGGGTTGAATGTTAAGAGCAAGTGGTGGAGCCAGGGGGGAATAAAAAATATCCACCACATTTCAGGGATACCCAATTTTAGTTGAATGTTAAAATTCAAAGGCAACCGCAGGGATTGCCCTGATGTCATTTTTTTATTATAATTAACAATCACAAAAAATGACACCAGTGCCAACAATATTAGTTCCCCAGTTTTCTCACTTTAAATTGACGACCCTTGATTTTTTGTATTTTGCAGGTGTTTTAATATATTATGAGCTATCGTTCTGTCTAATGCCACATAAGAAGAGAAGTCAAAAATATCAATTTTACCGACTTGATTCACGGTAATACCAATATCACCCGTTAAGGCATATCCAAAAAATAAATTATCCCGCAGGGCTACTCTATGCACACAAATAATTTGTAACAAACTGTCGGCTCACGCTTCGCGCTTCGCGCAGAGAATGAGAGAAATTAAACAAACCGGCTTGAATTGCCTTTTGGGATAATTATTTTTTTGGAACTTCCTAACGCACCTAAAATATCTCCAGGGCGCATCTTGTTCTTTTTACCACCTTGAATACACACGGTAATCATTGGAGGTAGGGATGGGGAAGCGTTATCATTCAGTGAATCTAGGACATCGCGGCGGCAAGGTTGGTTTTGAACTTGCTCTATGGCATTTATTTTGCGTTGTTCGGAGGTCGTATCGTATACAAGCTGAGTGCCAGGCCTTTTTTGCCCGCACGACCCGTTCTACCGATACGATGGATATGAATTTCCGGTTCTCTAGGCAATTCATAATTGATAACCACTTGTAAATCATCAATATCCAGTCCACGATCAGCCACATCAGTAGCCACTAGAATAGAACAGCTTTTGTTGGCAAATCTAAGTAAGACTTGATCACGTTCTCTCTATTCCAAATCACCATGAATCGCCATGGCATAATACCCCTTCTTTTTAAGCTGCGTGGCAACCACTTCGCATTGTTTCTTGGTATTACAAAAAATCACTGTCGATTCTGGTTGATAATGGGCCAAAAGTGCCATTAAAGCTTCGTCTCTTTGCGATTTTTCAATTTCATAAAACCGTTGCTCAATTTCGCTATGGCTATGTAATGATTCAACTCGGATGTTCAGCGGGTTTTTTGAAATGTTCTATCCATTTGTAATTAAAATAAAAAGTCCTTCGACATTAATGATAGTGGCAAGTACTGAATGATGTCATTTGTTGTACTTGCCACTCTAAAAAATCCGTTTAAAATATTCTATGAGGTGGTTGCGAGTTTTAGATAAAATCTAATATAAACTTAATCTGTAACCAATTTAAAATTTTATTTAAAACTTTTATTAATAAGAATGCTATGTCAAAATCATCAATCCCCAAAACCTCTAGCCAATACCAACTCAATTGGATGAAGAAGACTTCAAATTGATTTTACCACACCTTGTAATAAAAAAACGAGGATATAAATGTCAAATAGGTTACCATAAACTTTTCAATTACATAGTTAAGTAGAGTCAACATAGTGATCTCCTAAAGTGAATGACAAGGATTGTTTATAAAAAAGGATTAGATCGTGGCAAGGTTTGGGTTTATCCGTATTGATTAAACAATCCTTGTCGTTATTATGTCGTTATTTTTGCTTTAAAACCAGCAAAGTAATATCATCAAACACTTTTTGTTCCCCAATAAATTGGCGTACATCAAAAATCACCGCTTGTTGAATATCATCAGCCGTTCTAAGCCAGTTGTGTTGGACAACTTGACATAATCGCTCTAACCCATAATATTCATTCGATTGATTTTCTGCTTCGGTAATACCATCAGTATACAGCACGACAACATCACCGGCATTCAATGGTATAGTGACTTGATTGACAAACTCAGCAATCTCTTCTTCTAAGCCAATGGGAAAACCTAAATCAATGGTGTCGATTTTTTCAAGCAAGCCACCCGCTCGAACCACGATGACATCTTCATGTTGTCCACTCAATATCAGGGAGCCGTTTTGGTAAAACAGCAATGCCAATGTCATGCTCTTTTCGGCATTCATGCGAATCACGTTATGGTAAACCATCTGATTGAGGGCACTGATAAATTTAACGGGATCATTTTCTTGATTCGCCAATAAACCTCGCACCGTTGATTGCACCATAATGGCTAAGGCCCCACTTTCTAAACCATGTCCAGTGACATCGCCAATACCAAACAAAATGCGTCCGTTGTGTTGGAGAACATCGTAGTAATCGCCACCGACTTCATCGGCCGGTTCCATAAAACCAGCGATATCTAAACCGTCAATTTGCTCAAGTTCCTTATCGCTAGGTAAGAGCATTTTTTGTAGTCGGCGTGAGACATTCAATTCGGCACTCATCCTAAGATTATCAGATTGTAATTGCTCGTTCAGGACTGTAATTTCTTGATTAGCTTCAGCTAATTGGGCCGTTCTGGCTTCTACTTTTTGTTCGAGGGTCCTATACAGTAATGCGTTTTCAATGGAAATAGCGAGTTGGGAGGAGAGGACTTTTAGCACTTCTAAACGATCGGACGTGAATGCACTGAAAGCTAAATTATTTTCTAAATAGAGAATCCCAATCAGTTTGCCTTGATTGATTAAGGGAGTACACAAAATTGATTTGGGATGTTTGGAAACAATATAGGCATCCCGCGTAAATTGTCCGTCAACACCAGCATTGTTCAAAACCACATTTTCTTGGGTCCGAGTCACATACTGAAGAATGCTTTCGGCAAGCATTTGATTCTCAATGGGAATGGATTGCAAGACGTGAACTTCCTCGCTATCTACCTGACCGTTAGCTTCAATAAACCATTGTTCTTTTTGAGGAAGTAATAAAAAGCCTTTGTCGGCCCCGGCATTTTCAATCACAATGAGCATCATTTTTTCAAGCAAGTGGCTCAACACGATTTCCCCAGAAAGGGTTTGAGCCGCTTTCATGATACTGTTCAAATCTAACCATTCGGAACCAGTTGTGGTCGAAGTGGAAGGCATTCGGGTCGCTGATATAGTGACATTTGTAGGAATTGTTTTGGCCGTTTTGGGCACTATAAATTGCGGATAGCGGGTTTCTAAATCATTGACTTTGGTTAACGCCCCCCATTGTTGATAGCGATAATGCGCTTCCCGAAAATAAGTTTGCGCGATTTTCTCCATGCCACGCCCTAAATAAAATTCGGCAGCTAATTCGTAGGTTAGGGCTTCTTCATGGAGATATTCATTTTCTTTAGCACCGGCAATTGCTTTTTCGTATAACTCCGCTGCCTCCCAGTATTGCCTCAAAATTCGCGCTTTTTCGGCTTCCACCAAATCATATTTGTGTTGAAAATTCATCGGCGCATGGGAAGCTAATATTTTCAATTTCTGTTGATGAGTGGCGACTTTGGTCAAGAATTCGATTTGTTCCGGTTTAGAAACGGCTGGATACTTTGCTAACAGAACCAGAGAATGATAGAAATAAGGGTAAGAAGAGGTTAATAAACCGGCCGCTGTTTTGGCATAATCCTCTAATGGTGTCGCATAGAAGAGGGCGGTATCATATTCTTTAAACAGATAAGTTAAAATGGTTTTACCCAAATAGAGAACAAACAATAAATTCTGGTTGTTTTTGAGATCAGGGTGCTGAAAAAATTGAGTTTCATCAAACAATTCACCGTCTAATTTCAGTTTATCTGCGGTTTTCTCGCTCAAATTATGGGCCAATTGTCCCCATATTTTTATAAAATACAAATTAAAACTTTGTTTAAGACGTTGCTGCAAATCAAGATATTGCTGTATAGCTTGCTTAACTGACGGTAAGGATTCGCCACTTAGAAAGAGGTTGGAACAATAATGGGCGGTGGCATGACCACAAAATTCTAAATCCCCAATTTCCAATCCCACTTGAATCGTTTCACGCAAAGGGCGCAAAGTGTCTCGAACAGGTTCTTTCCAACATCGAATATGTGAGTTGAAACAGTTGTCGAGTTTGCATTTGAATTTTTTAGCTTCATATTGTTCATAGACTTGTAAAGCTAATTGCCCAAATTGATATCCTTCTTCAATCTCTAATTCACTGATTCTGATGACACCATAACAACTATAGATAAAAACAGCCGCCGGTGAATTTCCGCCTTGCAGACAGAGATTGAGCATGGTAAAAGCCAGTTTAGGCCCAAGTGGTGGTTCAATAATAAACGCGGGAACATAGATTGCTAATATGATCCGTTGAATGGCTAATTTCAGTGGATCAACCATTGGCGGCAAATGAGACAATTTTTCAACCGACAAGTCAGCCGGTGGCCTTTCTAAAAGAGACACGTTTAACATTTTAAGAACGTGTAGTCCCGTATTTAAGGCCAATTGCATTTTATTTTGAGCCGCATAAGCTTGAATTTTGATTTCATAAACCTTGACTTTATCCAACGTGGTTTTAGCTTGTTGCAAAACAATCTCAGCAAGCTTATCAGCTTGCTCGTAGTTAGTATTTAAGTATTCTACCTCCAGTGTTTCTATATAGAGATTCAGAATCAACTCATATTCTTCCGTTTGCAAACTCTTTTCGCGCAAATATGCTTGCCCAATTCTTAAATATTGAGCTGCTACACTATAAGCTGTTGCCACTTTTGCTTTTTGCCCTGCTTTTAAATTGAGGCGTGCCAGTTCTACTTTCTCCAATGGATTGTTGATTAAATCGCGCCCCAAATTGAAATGTTCAACTATCTCAAAAAGAGTTTTGTCTAAATCGGCAGCTGAGGTATTTTTGAGCGATAACCGCCCAATTTGCAAATGCACCGCTTTTTTCTGAGCATCATCAATTAACGCATAAGCGGCTTGTTGGACGCGATCATGTAAGAAACGGAAATGGTGAATTGCCAATGACGAAGTGTGAATCTCAGCACCGCTCATTTCAAGTTCTGAAGAAGGTAAGATGAATCCTTCGGTCAAAACGGGCATCAAATCCTGAAAAGTATCCGGGACCGATTTTTCATAAATGACTGATAAAGTATCCAAATCAAAATGGTTACCTATACATGCGGCTAAGCGTAAAACTTGTTGTGCGGAATTGGGTAATTTTTTCAATTGCCCAATCATCAAGTCCACCACGTTATCAGTGATATTCAGTGCCTCAATTTGGGCGATATCCCATTGCCAGCCTTCTGTGATCAGTGAACAGTTATCAGTTATCAAAGAAGCGTTTTCACTTGATAATTGAGTGGGTGGAATGAAGGTAAGCAATTCTTCTTCATACAAGGTCTGTAAAAATTGATTGACAAAAAACGGATTCCCACCAGTTTTACGCATCACTAAATCCGTCAACGATCCAACCTCTTCCAAGTTTTGGTGCAGACTCTCAGCAATTAATTGGTTAATCTGTTCAAAAGCTAACGGCTTTAAGGCGATTTGGTTAATCGTGATGCTATCTTTGCGTAGCTTATCCAATGTTATGATTAAGGGATGAGTTGGCTCGACTTCGTTATCCCGATAGGCTCCAATCAAAAAGAGGACGAGGTTATCTTGGTCAGTCATGACCCGTTCTAATAATTTAAGCGTTGCTGAATCGCCCCATTGTAAATCGTCCAGAAAGATGACGAGGGGATGTTCAGGTTGGCAAAACACGCGCATAAAATTTTGAAAGACCAAATTAAAGCGATTTTGCGACTCGCTTGGCCCAAGTTGCGGGACTTTTGGTTGTTTACCAATAATCCATTCGATTTCGGGAAGGACATCAAGAATAACAGAGCCGTTCGGGCCCAAGGCCGTTAACAGTTTTTCTTTCCAAACCGATAATCGTTTTTCATTTTCGGTCAAGAGTTGTTGGACTAATTCTTTAAACGCATTGACCACTGCACTGTAGGGAATATTACGTTGGAATTGGTCAAATTTGCCCGTAATAAAATAGCCGTGTTTTTCGCTCAGTGATTTGTAAATTTCTTTGACTAATACCGATTTACCGATGCCAGAATAACCGGCAACCAACATGATTTCAGCTTTTCCCGCAACCACCCGTTCAAAACCAGAAAGTAACGTGTCAATTTCTG
>Ga0316201_10000935_pt1 | contig 18506 bp, 14 predicted proteins | sample CS6wburrow_MG_FD_204516 | JGI IMG/M metagenome (GOLD analysis project Ga0316201, IMG submission 204516) | Coastal sediment microbial communities from Delaware Bay, Delaware, United States - CS-6 worm burrow | ecosystem: Environmental > Aquatic > Marine > Coastal > Sediment | place: USA... | reverse complement strand
AGACGGGCAGCAGCGACCGGGGCGCTGAAGATCAGATCGGCTCGCTCACATTGAACTACATAGACTGGGAGGACCGTCGGCCGGCCGATGACATCATGGCCGAGATTCGCGAGCGCACGAATGACCTCGTTGGTATCCGCATTGAAACGCGCAAGCCGGATCCCGGTCCCCCAATCGGAAAACCGATCAGGATCGAATTCTCGTCGCGCTTTCCTGAACAACTGAACCACGCCGTCGCGCGCGTTCGCGCGCAGTTGGAGGCGAACAGCCAGATCGTCAATATTGAAGACAGCCGTCCCCTCCCCGGCATTGAGTGGCAAATCAAGGTTGATCGGGCCGAGGCCGCACGCTTCGGAGCAGATATCTCACTTGTCGGCGCGATGGTGCAACTCGTAACCAACGGCATCAAGATCGGCGAGTACCGGCCTGACGACAGCGACGACGAAATCGACATCCGGGTACGCTATCCCGAGGGCAGCCGCAGCCTGTCGCAAATTGACGAACTGCGAATTCCATCTGAACACGGGCTCGTGCCCATCAGCACGTTCATAGATCGCGTGCCCGCACAGAAAGTAGGCACGATTCGCCGCACCGACATGCGTCGTACGCTTGCAATTGACGCCGACGTCGCAGCCGGGGTACTGGTTGACGAAGTCGTTCACGAACTCATGACGACGCTTGCAGACCTTGATATCGACCCGCGTGTCAGCTTTTCGTTTCGCGGCAGCACGGAAGATCAGCAGGAAGACATGGATTTCCTGGCTCGCGCGATGATGATGGCGCTCGCGATCATGGCCATCATCCTGGTCACGCAATTCAACAGCATTTATCAGGCTGGCCTTATCCTGACGGCCGTCCTGTTCTCGACCGGTGGTGTGCTGCTCGGTCACCTTGCGATGGGCAAACCCTTTGGCGTCATCATGAGCAGCGTCGGCGTGATCACACTTGCCGGAATTGTCGTGAACAACAACATCGTGTTTATTGATACGTACAACGTGCTACGGAGTCGCGGCGAACAACCTTTCGACGCCATCCTGCGAACCTGTGCGATTCGTCTTCGCCCCGTGTTGCTGACGACGGTTACTACTATCGTCGGCCTGCTGCCGATGGTGCTTGGGGTCAACGTAAACCTCATCGATCGCAACGTGTCGATTGGCGCGCCAAGCTCACAATGGTGGACTCAGCTTGCTTCGTCAGTCGCCGGCGGACTGGCTTTTGCGACCATCCTGACGCTACTCCTGACACCCAGCCTCCTCATGATTCAGGCCAACATTGTCAGGCGCTGGAAAGAAGGACGGGCATTGAGCCCGGCAACCAGGGCGTCCACAACACCCTGACCCGGATGAAAGTGAATTTTTTTCACCGGAACTCAATCCAAATGGACGCCTCGCGCATCTAAGAGTCAGAGAACGAAGAAAAAGTCGCTAGTGCAACCGTAACTGACTGATTTTCCTCAGGCCTGATGCTAAAAGGCCAAAAAACCTGAAGTCCTGGTTGCGTTATACCCAACTAGTGTTATACTTAACTACAACACTAAAACAAGTTGGCCTGGGATGATGAAAGCAACAACACCGATTATCGCAACACTGTCACTCGCCGGATTCGCGCTGCTTGCGGGCTGCGGCGCCGGAGAAGCCGCCGCTCCTGATCAGGAGGCCATCCTGGCTGCGACACCAATTCCTGTGGAAGTTGCGCAGCCGTTCCGGGCAGATATCTATGCCACCTATGAAGCAACGGCCACGATCACATCGGATGCCGATGCCCCTGTCGTAGCGCGCGTTGCCGGCGAGGTCATCGAGTTGCTCGTTGAAGAAGGCGACCGCGTAGTACAAGGCCAGATTCTTGCGCGCCTTGACGGCGAGCGCCTGCGCCTCGAGATGCTGGCTACCAAAGCAAACTTGAAACAGGCGCGCACAGAATATGAGCGCAATGTTGATTTGCACGCACGCGGCCTGATCAGCGCGTCGATGTTCGACACTCTGCAATATGATCTCCAGGCTCTCGAGGCAACGTACAAGCTAAGGAAGCTGGCCTACGACTACTCGAAGATTCGCGCCCCGATTTCAGGCGTTGTCTCAGCGCGCGACATCAAACCGGGACAGCATCTTGCCATCAACGATGTTGCGTTTCGTATCACGGATACCAGCGAGTTGATCGCGCACCTGCAGATTCCTCAATCCGAATTATCAAAGTTCGCCGCTGGTCACTCAGCCAGTATTGAAGTTGCATCGATGCCGGGCGCCACGTTCGCCGCAACGATCGCACGTATCAGCCCAACGATCGATGCACGGAACGGTACCTTCCGCGCGACGGCACTGATTGACAATGCCGAAGGAAATATGGCACCGGGCATGTTTGGCCGCTTCACGATCGCTTACGAACAACATGCTGATGCCCTCGTCATTCCCCTGGAAGCGCTGCTCGATGAAGACGACGAAAGCACGGTATATGTTGTCAACGGTGGCGAAGTAATCAGGCGCAGCGTTAAGACCGGCATCGCTGCCGATGGCAATATCGAGGTCCTGGGCGGGCTTGAAGAGAGCGACATTGTTGTCGTCATCGGGCATTCCGGCCTTCGTAATGGCAGCAAGGTTCTCGCAAGTAATGCCAAGCCGGATAGCTTCACGGGCTGACGCAACGCGCGCACCATGCGCCTCGGGTTGGGCGCAGTTCATAAGGGAGGATTCATGAAGCTACATCGCATTAGCGCGGCGGCGTTCGCCTGTGTACTTGTGCTCAGCGCATGCCAACAGGGCAATCAGGCTGACGAAACAGAAGAAGACGAAGAAGCCCCCCCCATACCCGTAGAGACCAGCAATCCAGTGCGTGGTGACATTGTTGCCGTGTACTCCGGTACCGCGCCGATTGAAGCGTATGCCGAAGCCGATATCATCGCCAAGGTCGAGGGCGAGATACGGGAAGTACTCGTCGAGGAAGGCGATGTGGTCAAGGAAGGCCAGGTACTTGCCAAGCTCGATGGTGACCGCCTGCGCCTCGAACTCAACGAATCCAGCGCACGGCTGCGAAAAATGCAGCGAGATTTCGAACGCAATAAGGAACTCAGCGAAAAGGGCCTGCTTTCTGCTGGTGATTTCGAAAAAATTCGCTACGACCTGGAAGCCCTGCAGGCTGCGTACAATCTCGCCAGCCTCGAGCTCGACTACACCCAGATTCGAGCCTCGATTCCCGGAGTGGTGTCAGAGCGCTACATCAAGCTGGGCAATAACATACGCGCCGGTGAACCAATGTTCCGCGTGACCAGCCTTGATCCGCTCGTGGCCTACCTGCATATCCCTGAACGCGAGTTCAGACAGATTTCGGCCGGACAGCCAGTAGCAATTGACATCGATGCGCTTGAAAGCGACGAATTCTTCGCTGCGGTTACGCGCGTCAGTCCAATCGTCGATCCGGCAACGGGAACATTCAAGATCACGATCGAAATTCATGACGACACGCGCCGCATCAAGCCCGGTATGTTTGGCCGCATGAGTATCGTCTACGATCGGCATGAGAACGTGCTGCAGGTTCCACGCAGTGCGATCGTCGAGGAAATGGGTACAGAAACCGTGTTTGTCGTTGAGGACGAGAAAGCCGTGCGGCGGATCGTACAAACCGGCTATGGCGAGAACGGCATGATTGAAATTACCGATGGCCTCACTGACGACGACGACGTAATCACAGTAGGACATGTCGGTATCAAACCCGATGCCAGCGTGACCGTCATCAATGCGCCACCATCCGACGAAGCCGTTGCCGAGGACGAAGCCATTGCTGAGGGCGAGGACTGATGCGCCGCCTCATCGAAATTGCCACGCAGCGGCGTGTCACGATCGTCATGTTCATGGTTGCCATCGTATTGTTCGGGATGGTGTCGCTTTCCCGACTCAAGTTGAACCTGCTACCCGATATTTCCTATCCCACCGTCACCGTACGAACTGAACTGACGGGTGCCGCTCCGGTCGAGATCGAAAACCTGTTGACCAAACCCATCGAGGAAGCTGTGGGCGTGGTCCGTAACGTGCGCCTCGTGCGTTCCGTTTCCCGCTCTGGCCAGTCAGACGTCACCGTCGAGTTTCTGTGGGGCACAGACATGGATCTCGCGGGCATCGATGTGCGCGAGAAACTCGATGTGTTGTTCCTGCCGCTCGAAGCTAACCGACCATTGCTGCTACGTTTTGATCCGTCTTCCGAGCCGGTCCTGCGCATCGGCTTACTCCACAAACAGACCGGAGATGCGCAAGGAGACACGGTCGAGGCGCGCCTCAAGGCATTGCGGCGACTGGCAGAGGACCGCATTAAGACCGACCTCGAAGCACAGGAAGGCACGGCTGCTGTGAAGGTCAGCGGTGGACTCGAAGACGAGATCCAGATTCGCGTCGACCAGCAAAAGCTGTCACAACTCGGCATCAGCATCGACCAGATCGCGAGCCGCATCCGGGCCGAGAACGTCAATCTTTCCGGTGGCCGACTTGAGGAAGGCAACCAGCGCTTCCTCGTGCGTACGCTGAATGAATTCCAGAGCGTCGACGAATTTCGTGATGCGATTGTCGCCTATGTCGCCGAGCGGCCCGTCTACCTGCGCGACGTCGCGACGGTCGAACGCGGCTACAAGGACCGTGAGGCAATCACTCGAGTCCGCGGTCAGGAATCTGTAGAGCTTGCAGTTTACAAGGAAGGCGACGCGAACACGGTGCAGGTCGCAAAGCGTATCGATCGACGCCTCGAGGCACTGCGCGACACGCTCCCGGATAACATCGAGCTCGTCAAGATCTACGACCAGTCGACTTTCATCTCATCGGCAGTCGACGATGTTCGTATCGCCGCGATCCTGGGTGGCCTGATTGCGATCTTGGTACTCTACGGATTCCTGGGCGACTCGCGCGCGACGACGATCGTCGGTATCGCAATTCCCGTGTCCGTCATCGGCACGTTTCTGCTCATGTACACAAACGACATTTCGCTGAACATCATGTCACTTGGCGGAATCGCGCTGGCAGTCGGTATGCTCGTCGACAATTCTATCGTTGTGCTCGAGAACATCGTGCGCAAGAAAGAACAGGGCGAGGGCATTGTCGAAGCCGCACAGAACGGCACGGCCGAAGTTGGTTCGGCCGTTGTAGCATCTACGCTAACGACCATTGCCGTGTTTTTCCCGATGGTGTTCATCAGCGGTATCGCCGGCCAGCTATTCCGTGACCAGGCGCTGACCGTGACATTCGCACTCTTATTTTCGCTGATCGTCGCCCTGACCCTGATCCCGATGCTCGCGTCCCTCGGCGCGCGCAGTCGCTACGACGACGGCAGTGACGGCACGCCGCCCGGACGTTTCACTCGTATGACCGCGTTTGTCATTCGCATGTTCGGCTACGTCTTCTTCGCCATTCGCAAGCTTTTCTGGCTGCTGTTGTGGCTGCCGTCGTGGGTCCTGCAACGACTGTACCGCGCGGTTGCCGCCGTCTATCCGGGCCTGCTCCGCTGGTCACTCGAACATCGGTGGACCGTTGTCATCGCAGCAACGGCCGTATTCCTCGGCACAATGACGCTGATACCTCGGCTCGGCACGGAACTGATTCCACAGTTCTCGCAGGGTGAGTTCGATGTCGACCTGCGACTTGCACCGGGTGCGCCGCTGAACGATACCGATCAGGCCATACAAATGGCGCAGCGTGCGGCAAGCGGCATCGACGCCGTGGAGCTTAACTACTCGGTCGCCGGCACGGGCAATCGTCTTGACGCCAATCCGGTTGATGCCGGAGACAACACCGGTACCTTGAGCGTCAAGCTTGCGGCCGGTGCCGGGCGTCTTGCCGAAGACCGGGTTATGGAAGCCATGCGCGCCGAACTCTCGAGAATGCCGGGGGTACAGTACGAATTCAGTCGGCCTGCCCTGCTGTCGTTTGCAAGCCCATTGCAAATCGAGATTTCGGGTTACGACCTCGACTCCCTCGGCCGCGTAAGCAATGCGGTCATACAACAGATGTCCGCATCCGATCGATTCTCGGACATAAGAACAACCGTTGAGCGAGGCAACCCGGAGATCCAGATCGTATTTGATCAGGAGCGGGCGGCGAAACTCGGCCTGTCCGTCAGGGATATCGCCAACCGCGTCGTCGCGAACGTACGCGGTGAACTCGCGACTCGATACACGTGGCGCGACAAGAAGATCGATGTTCTCGTGCGCAGCGTCGATACGCGCAAGTCCAGCATCGAGGAAATCCGGCGACTGATTGTCAACCCGAGCTCGGACCGCCCTGTCACGCTGGACGCTGTTGCGGATGTCACCGTGTCGCTAGGGCCGTCGGAAATTCGCCGCGTCGCCCAGGAGCGCGTCGCGATCATTACAGCAAATCTCGCATATGGCGATCTCGGTGCGGCGGCGGCGGAAGCCGGCGACATCGTCGCCAGCATTCCGATGCCCGCCGGTGTCGCGGCGATCGTCTCGGGCCAAAGCGAAGAAATGCAGGATTCATTCGACTCAATGCAGTTCGCTCTTATTCTCGCGGTGTTCCTTGTCTACCTCGTTATGGCATCACAATTCGAGTCATTGATTCACCCGTTCGTGATCCTCCTCACGATACCGCTTGCACTCGTCGGTGCCGTGCTGGCACTGTTTTTGACAGGCACGACTATCAGTATCGTCGCGCTGATCGGCATCATCATGCTAGCGGGCATCGTAGTGAACAACGCCATCGTGCTCGTTGATCTGATCAATCAGTTGCGCGCCCGGGGTATCGAACGTGTCGAAGCCATCATGGAGGCCGGTCGTGCACGTCTGCGGCCTATTCTCATGACGTCGCTGACAACCGCGCTCGGATTGCTGCCTATGGCCATGGGCTTTGGCGAAGGCTCCGAAGTCCGGACACCGATGGCGATCACCGTGATTGGCGGGCTCGTCGTCTCGACGCTGTTGACGCTGGTCGTCATCCCGGTCGTGTACTCGCTTATGGACCACAAGCACTGGCCCGCGCCGGCCGAAGGGCACCTTCAGGCGGCACAATGAAACATACCGAAATCGCATTGCATCGACCCGTAACGACTGTCGTCGTTTTTGTGGCGCTGGCGATGATTGGCCTTATAGCATCGCGCCTGCTTCCACTGGAGAAATTTCCCGATATCGAGTTCCCCGGGATCTTTGTGCAAATTCCATACGCAGGGTCAACGCCCGAGGAAGTTGAGCGCCTCATTACCCGCCCGGTAGAGGAAGCGCTCGCGACCTTGTCGGGCGTCGAGCGCATGTTCTCGACCTCGGACGAGGGACAGTCCCAGATTTTCCTGCAGTTCGGCTGGGATCAGAGCATGGGCGCCAAGGGCATCGAGGCTCGCGCCAAGGTTGACGGCATTCGCCACCTGTTGCCCGAAGATGTTCGCCGCGTTTTCGTATTCACCGGTTCATTGGGAGATCAACCGGTCCTGCAATTACGAATATCGAGCGAGCGCGACCTGTCGGACAGCTATGAAATGCTCGATCGTATTCTGAAGCGGCGTCTTGAGCGCCTCGAGGGTGTTTCGCGCGTCGACCTGCACGGAGTGGATCCACGCGAGATTCGCATCCTGCTGAAGCCCGACATGCTCGCCGCTTACGGCGTAGACATCGCCACGGTGCGTGACCTGATGCTGAGCAGCAATTTCGCTGTCAGCGCCGGGAAGATCACGGCCGGCGGAGAACGCTTCAGTGTGCGGCCAAGTGGCGAATTCAAGTCTGTCGATGAAATACGTGACTTGACTGTCAATGAGGAAGGCCTGCGCCTGCGTGATGTGGCCGACGTCGAACTCCGCACGCCAGACCGAAATTACGGGCGACATCTCGACCGCGACTATGCGATCGGCATTGCAATCAACAAGACAACCGGTACAAATCTTGTCGACGTCACCGACCGCGTTATTGCCGAGGTCGAGAAGATCGGCAAACTTCCGCAGATGCAGGGGATCAACATATTCGCCCTGGACAATCAGGGCGACAGCGTCAGGGAATCGCTATCTGACTTGCTCAGTGCCGGGATGCTCGGCGGCCTGCTCGCAATTATCGTCCTTTACCTGTTCCTCCGGCAGATTACGACAACGCTGATTGTCACTGCCGCCGTGCCGTTCTCGCTACTGATCACGCTGGGTGCCCTGTATTTCGCGGGTCTGACGCTCAATATTCTGTCAATGATGGGTCTTATGCTCGCTGTCGGCATGCTCGTCGATAATGCCGTGGTGATCACCGAAAGCATCTTCCGCCATCGCGCGGAGCAACCGGAACGCCCGTTCAGCGCCACGATCAAGGGCGTCAATGACGTCGGACTCGCCGTTATCGCCGGTACCGCCACCACGATCATCGTGTTCGCGCCGATTATTTTTGGTGTGCAGACCGATATGACAATCTTCCTGACGCACGTAGCAATCACGATCATCGTTGCGCTACTGGCGTCGTTACTGATCGCGCAGACGCTCGTGCCGATGCTGGCTGCGCGCATCGCTGTTCCGCCACAACCAAAGGAAGGCGCCCTGATAACCCGCCTCACGAATCGCTATGTCCGTAGTCTCGAGTGGATAATCGGGCACCGCTGGTGGACGGCGCTCGGCATTGCCCTGATCTGCGTGATCGGGATTCTTCCCATGGCTCTGCAACTGGTCAAGTTTGACATGTTCCCGCAGGACGTCGGCAGGCGCCTGTTCATGCCCTACCACGTCGAAGGACAGTATCCGCTTAAGCGTGTCGAAGCCACGGTCGACAGGATTGAGGAGTACCTTTACTCGCGACAGGAAGAATTCAACATTCGCTCTATCTACAGCTACTTCGACCAGGGCCGGGCCGAATCGACGATATTGCTGACTGATGAAGATGACGCGACCTTATCGACCAAGGAAATTATCGAGCGCATCGAGAAGGACCTGCCGGAGATCGCAATCGGCAAGCCGAGCTTCCAGTTCGATCAGCAAGGAGGCGGTGACGGGTTCTCGATCCAGATCAGCGGCAACTCGACCGAGATACTCAATGACCTCAGTGTCGAAATCGTCCGGGCGCTTGGCGGTGTGGAGGGTCTCAAGGACCTGCGGAGCGACCGCGAATCGGGCGACCGCGAGGTGCGCGTCAGCATTGACCGCACACGGGCCGCAATCGTCGGACTGACGACGGCGGAAATAGCGCAGTCCATCAGCATCGCCATGCGCGGCGAGAGCCTTCGGGAATTCCGTGACGATACGGGTGAAGTCGAAGTACGACTCGCGTTCCGCGACGACGATAAACAGAGCATCGAACAACTCGCCGACCTGCCTTTGTACACACCAGATGGGCAACGCATTACTCTCGGCAGTGTTGCGAATATGCACGTTGGAAAATCGCCGGACACAATACGTCGCACCGACCGGCAGACAGCCGTGATCATCACCGCAAACCTCGAAGAGGATGTGAGTGCCGAAGATGTGCGGCCACGCGTAAAGAGCCTGATGGATCAGATCGAGTTACCGCCCGGGTACAGCTGGAAGGAAGGCCGGGGCTTCGAGCGTCAGGATGAAACCGCCGGCATGATGGCCACTAACATCATCCTGGGCGTGGCGTGCATATTTCTCGTCATGGCCGCGTTGTTCGAATCACTGGTGCTACCGTTCTCAATCATCCTTGGATCGATCGTCTTTTCGATCTTCGGCGTGTTCCTGTTTTTTGCCGCGACCGGGACGACGTTTTCGTTCATGGCGATGATCGGCATCATGATCCTGATTGGTGTTGTCGTGAACAACGGAATTGTTCTCGTGGACCATATAAATAACCTGCGGCAGGACGGTGTGCCGCGGAACGAGGCGATCGTCGCCGCCGGCCGCGATCGTCTACGCCCGATCCTGATGACGGTCGCCACTACGATCGTCGGGCTGTCACCACTTGCCGTGGGTACCACGCAGGTCGGAGGGGACGGACCCCCGTACTACCCAATGGCAAGAGCAATCATCGGCGGATTGGCGTTCTCCACAGTAGTGTCACTGCTCGTTGTACCAGCCCTGTACATTTACTTCGACAGCCTCGCCGCCTGGGGCCGCAAGGTCATGCGGACGGCAAGGAGCCCGAGCAGCAAGAACCAACTCAAAGAGCCACCGCCACCTGAGTTAACGACAACCTGAGTTCCACCGGTACTGGCGGCATCGCGTATCGAGTCTTCTAACGGCAGCAACGCCAGTTCGGACGTGTCGTCCGGACCAAAACTTGCAAGGTACGCATCGTCATAAGCATCGAACAGTTCGATGAGGATGTCGTAGCTACCGGTCGGATACCCCGATACGAGCTCTGTCTCGATGATGTACTCGTCCGAGCTTGAACTGCCCAGCAGCGTGAAATCATCGGTCACCGCGTATTCGTTCCAGGGACCGAACTCGTAGCTCAGATAGATTACGGCGTAGACATCAGCCGCGATGTAATATGTATCTGCATCGAACATGAGATCGATGCCATAGTAGTAGCCGTCACGATCGAAATCGGAAAACAGCTTGACGTCTGCATCATAGAACCAGAAATTGGCGTCGGCCGCCGACTGCATCGTTGGGTCGGCGCTCTTCAGCGATGACGATTTCCCAGCCCTGCTGGTGCGTTCGCCTTCGATCTGCAGCTTCTCGAATTCGTCGAATGAAATGTTGCCGTCGACAACGCTGCCGCGCGTGATTCCCTTGCCTTGCGCTGTCAGGCTTTGTCTTGGCTCACTATCGGTGTCCGCCATGCTGACAGCCGCCAGCAGCAGCAGGGATACCATTGCGGTTGTGCGGGTTACGAATTTCATATCGGTGTCCTCTCGTTTGCTTTCGATCTCATTTAGCACCCGGGACACTGAATCGATGCTGAACCTTTTGAGCTTTCCACCACAAGCGTGCGAACATGTTCAGCTTGCGTTAATAAAAAGAACAACCCCACTGCAATGACCGCTTTGAGCAGACAGGAAGACATTCCTCGTGCCGCCGCCTGGCTGCTGCTTGGCGTGGTCAGCGGACTATGTCTTGACCTGTGTGCCAAGCAACTCTTGCAAACGTACCCGCTGGTTCAGTTTGTCCTGCTACGCAGTGCAATTGCCATTGCGATAATGCTCGCCGTTGCGCCACGATTCGGTGGCCTTGAAGCGCTGCGCACCACCAAAATCGGTTGGCATTTCCTTCGCTCGCTGTTCGCGATTGGCGCAATGTTCGGATTCTTCTACGGGATCGCGCGAATGCCGCTGGTCAACGCGTTGACGCTCGGCTATACGGCTCCGCTGATGGTGACGGTGCTGGCGGCGATATTCCTGGGCGAGTCGATCGGCTGGCGCCGCTGGGCCGCAGTTGTCGTCGGCTTTGTGGGCGTCCTGCTGATGTTGCGACCCGGCAGTGGTGAATTTTCGTTCGCGGCAGCCGCTGTGCTGATTGCTGCACTCTGCTATGCCTCTCAGGCCATCACCGCTCGCCGCCTGAGTGGCACCGAGTCAACCCTGTCGCTCTCGTTCTACGTAGTGGTCGGTCCACTGGTAGTCGCTGGCGCCGCCATCGACACGGACACGTGGATATCTCCCGACCTAGCCGGGTGGGTTCTGCTATTTGGCGCGGCGATATCGTCAATTATCGCCTGGGTCGGATTCGTTAACGGATACCGTGCCGTGTCACCCGCGATTCTCGCGCCACTCGAGTACGTCGCTCTGATCGGAGGGGCTTTTGCGGGATTCGTTATCTGGGATGAAGTGCCGGATAAGTGGGTCGTTTTGGGTGGCCTCGTTATTATCGCATCGGGCCTGTTCGTCGTGTATCGCGGCGAGGCACGAAAAGAGAAGATCTCCGAAGACCGGGCGTAACACTCGCGCAAAAAAAACGGGCCTTCCGGCCCGTTTTTGCCAAGTTCATTGTTGCTGCTAGACGTCGCCGGCAACGAGGCCCGCGATTTGCGCCGGCGTTACGTTCAGGGCGCCGACAACATTATTGAAAAAATCCACCTCGAGGGCGCTGATCGATGAATCGCTGCGGAAGACATCGGCCAGTGCCTGGACGATCTCCGAGCAATGCAACTCGCTTAGTTTTTTCTCCACCCCGCGCAGGTACTTTACCAGCGTCGCCTCGGCGTAAAGTTCTTCGCGCGCAGCCACACGAATGTCAGCAGAACTGAAGTCCCTGCCCGTGTGCTGCTTGAGAATCTGTTGGATGCGTTCAACTTCGACGTGCTGGATATTAATATCCGCGTCAGCAGCTCTCGCCAACGTCATTAGCAAGACCTCTTGATACAGGTCTTTCTCATGATCCGCGCTAACGTCGGCACCACCGAACACTTTCAATACGTTCTTGAGATCTGCAATTGCCATTATCTACTCTCTTTTGATTCTTGTCGGGCCGCATCCCGGGGCCGGCCGTCAATAATAACCCACAAAATGTATCGAATTGAAGGCATATTTATTACATAAATTTTCGCTTGGAATTCGTTGATTTCCAAGACATACTTACTTCGGGCTAACAAATAAAAGGAGGTGATCCATGTCTCGTGGGATAACAAAGGTATCTGTAGAACCTGAGGGTCTGGCGCGAAAGATGGAGCACCGCTACTCGCTTTGCTGATCCTCCTGCTCAGATATTTGATTCCACGGAAAGCCGCAGCAATGCGGCTTTCTTTGTTCAGGAGCCCAGTATTTCCTCAAGAGCAGTAAGAAACTCATCCAGTTCAGACGCGCTGTTGTAGTGCACCGGCCCGATGCGAACTACCCCACCGGACTCATATAGTCCGAGTGTCTTCGCGACTTCCACAGCGTAATTGTGACCGCTCCAGACGAAGATATTCTCCTGCGCCAGTGATCTCGCGATTTCAGCCGGTGCCATCGCGGCATGCGTAAACGACACCGTCGGGACGCGGCGGTCCATTGCATCCGCAGCGGTAATGCCCTGAACCGTCACCCCGTTAATGCCGGTGAGGCCATTGATAAGGTGTGCCGCTAGCGACTTCTCGTAGTCGAACAACAAATCCATCGCCGCATGGCAAGCCTGTCTGCCTGCGCTTGCTTCGGCCATTGAGGTTCCGATCCATTCGAAGTAGTCGACTGCTGCCGTGATTCCCGCAAATCCTTCGTGGCTTTGGGTGCCGGTTTCGAAGCAACCTGGCACATCGACCGGGGCCGGCCGGACCTTATATGGCTCGAGTCGCTCGAGAACTTCCTGTCGTCCCCACAGCACACCCTGGTGCGGACCAAAGAACTTGTATGGCGAACAAACGAGGAAGTCGCAGCCCAGCGCCTGCACATCGGTGGCAACATGCGGTACAGATTGCACGCCATCGATGAAGGTGAGTGCACCAACCGCACGTGCCTTCGCGCAGATCGACGTCACGTCATTCAGTGTACCGGTAAGATTACTTGCCCCGCCCACGCAGACAAGGCGGGTGCGATCGTTTAGCAAGTCGTCGAGTTCGCCGAGATCGAATTCAAAGGTTTCGGGACTGAACGGCAGCCATTTAACGCTGAGGTCGAGGTCCCGCGCCAACAATACCCAGGGCCAGACATTCGCGTCATGGTCCATCCGTGACAGAATGATTTCATCGCCGGGACTGAATAAGCGCCCGATCGAGCGCGACATGTGCAGCGTAATGGTGGTCATGTTCTGGCCGAAGACAATTTCGCTGCTCGATGGCGCGTTCAGGAATCTGGCCATCGCTTCGCGGGCGGCTGCAACGACTGCATCCGCAGCGTCCGACGAGGGGAAGTTGCCCCCGAGATTCGCATTACTCTTGAGCAGACAATCCGACATAGCCTTGGCAACACTGGCGGGCACCTGCGTGCCAGCGGGATTGTCCAGGTAAATTCGGCGGCGGCCAGCATCTGCAATGGCGAGCGCGGGAAACTGCGCTCGCACAGCATCGATATCGAAATACATTTTCTACTCCTCGGCCTTGCCGCCCCACTTCTCGCGGTGCGCATCCTCGGCGCGCTGCCTTACCTTCTGGTGGCGGCGCGTCAACAGCAGGGAATTGGGATCACAAACCTCGGCTTTGATAATCCCGAGATCACTGGCAGCATCAAATATGCTGGGATACCAGCGTTCCCAGTTGGGCAATCGAGCCTCGACTTTTTCGCGAAGAGTCATGACCGCAATGTAACCGAGCGCCCAGGGCATGACAACGAAAAAACTACTCCTGGAGCGCGCGTAATCCCAGCATGCACATGGCCAGTAACATCGCACCCATAAACAGCATCGGTAACTGCGGCACTACGTCCGACGGTACCTTGAGAACGTCCTGCGGGATCAGTGTCGTCAGCCCCGCAAGCATCGTTACCAGTCCAGCCAGTGGCTTGAAGGATATAATCGCCCCAACGAGGGCCGCCACCGGCAATACCATGCGTCGCAACCACAATTGTCGGCGCACTCTCTTTTCGATCATCGTACTGAAGCCATCGTCAGCAATGGGCGCCGACGCAAATAGCGACTCCAGAAGTCGATCTTCGTCGTCTTTAAGTCTTTCAGCCATGTTGATGATCTTTGATGTCAAAATTTGTCCTGATCTTTTCTTTACCACGAAATATCACTGATTTCACTGTTCCGACCGGCATCGCTGTCGCCTCGCTGATTTCCCGATGCGACAGGCCGCATGCGTATGACATAACCATTACCGCACGCTCCTCTTCGCTAAGTACGGCCAGGAACCTGTCCAGATCGGTCACCTCGTCCGCCTGCATCGCATGCGTGCGCGACTCAGCCTCCGTGACGTGACCCACCTGCTCCAGTATCTCCGCGTAGCGTTTCGACTTGCGTTTCGACTGCAGAAAGGTCGTGTAGGCGACTTTCAGCAACCACCCAATGAACGATCCTCGACCAGAGTACGTATGGAGCTTGTCCCAGGCATGCATGAAACAGTCCTGCGCCAGATCATCGGCTGCCGTGAAATCGCCACTCAACTTGCGAAGAAAATTCCGCACGTGCGATTGGTGGCGGCGCACCAGCTCACCGAAAGCCGCAGCATCCTGTAATGATACGGCTCTCGAGACCAGTTCATGATCTTCACGCAAAATCGGTATCCTTGCGCCGCTAGTTTTCGCGATCAGTGAATAAATGCAGAATCATGTACGCAATACCAATACAGAAAGGAAATGCTGCACCGGCCAGCGTACCACGCAGTGCGTCTTCTTCGGGTATCGCAAATCCGATCAATACGAGGCCGGCGGCAAGTGAAAGCCAGATTACGCTGAATCTGAAATCCTTGTCCTTGGACGGCTTCGGATGACCGAGGCGATCAATCACTTCCGGAGTCAATTCCTGACCCTTGTCCAATGCCTGGCGAAAAGTCGCCTGCATCTCGCTGCGCGCCTTGTATCGAAACCAGAAGAAACTGCACATGGCGACCGTCAGTCCCACGAACATTGTTATCGGTACCCATTCAATATTTTCCACTTTTCTGCTCCAAATCTTGGTGTTCAGGTTGCTTTCATGACTTAGATGCACCCCAGATGCGCTTTGGATGCAAAAATATAACTTATTGATTTTAATATACTTCGCGCACCGAAGATTGGCTGTTTAGACCCAAATCCTCTGATCCGCCGTTAGTACCGGGCATGCGACGACTCATTACAATTCAGGACCCGCGACACTACCAGGTTGCCGTACTTGCGATCCTGATCGCCGTTGGCATCGGCGCACTGGACTTCGGCATTCGCTGGCAGAACGCCCTGGCCATCATGCTGACGGCCCAGCTGGCGCAATACATCGGCACGCAACTCGCAGGCCTGCCGCGTTTCGATCCGCTAAGTGCCCTGATCACATCGCTGTCGCTGACGTTACTGCTGCGCACCGAGTTCGTTGCTCTCGCAGCAGCGGCGGCGGCAATCGCAATTGGCAGCAAGTTCCTGATTCGCTTTCGCGACAAGCATATTTTCAATCCGGCCAACGTCGCCCTCGTGTCACTGATGCTGCTCAGTGAGCACGCCTGGGTATCGTCTGGACAATGGGGCAGTGCCGCGATCGGCGCTTTCGGTCTTGCCTGCCTCGGCTTTCTCGTGCTGACACGAGCAAAGCGCGCTGAGACAACGATTGTCTTCCTGTGTGTTTACGGCGCACTACTGTTCGGGCGCGCCATGTGGCTGGGCGACCCCCTGTCCATTCCCTCACACCAGCTGCAGAACGGCGCTTTGCTGATCTTTGCGTTTTTCATGATTTCAGACCCGAAGACAACGCCCGACGCTCCGTTCGGCCGTGTTTTATTCGCGGCAAGCGTCGCCACAATCGCTTTCACAATTCAGTTCATTTTCTATCAACCCAATGGCCCGATTCTCGCGTTGATCCTGTCTGCACCCCTGGTGCCGGTCATCGACGCCGTACTGCATGGATCGCATTACCGGTGGAATAAGCCCAACGCTCTGCCGAGCACATCTCTCAAAGGAGTTCATTCATGAGATTGACGATTACCCTGGTCACCGCACTCGTGACCGTACTGGTCACGACGACCGCCCAGGCATTCTGCGGCTTCTATGTTGCGCGTGCTGACACCTCACTTTTCAACCGCGCGTCGCAGGTAGTACTCGTGCGCGACGGGAACAGAACCGTCATTACGATGGCGAATGACTTCGAGGGAGATGTCGAAGACTTTGCCGTCGTCATCCCTGTTCCCACGTCGATCGAACGCGAGCAGATCAATGTCGGCGATCGCGCTGTGATTCAGCATCTCGATGCATACACCTCACCGCGACTTGTCGAGTACCACGACGGTGATCCCTGCGCCGTCTATGAGCGGCTCGAAATGAGCAGCAATGACGCCTCGTCCCCGGCAGCAAGCAAGGAGTTGAAACGTTCGGCCAGATCGCGCGGCGTAACGATCGAGGCGCAATACACGGTTGGCGAGTACGACATCCTGATTCTCTCGGCCAAGCAGAGTGATGGACTGATCCAATGGCTTACCGAGAACGACTACAAGATTCCGCGCGGCGCACAACGCGTCGTGGACAGTTACCTCAAGCAGGACATGCGCTTTTTTGTCGCGAAAGTGAATATCGAGGAACAATCGAAACTCGGCTACCAGTATCTTCGTCCGTTGCAGGTCGCCTACGAAAGCAACAAATTTATGCTGCCTATTCGGCTGGGCACGTTGAACGCGAAGGGCAAGCAGGAACTGTATGTCTACGCATTGACCCGAACGGGACGCGTCGAGACAACCAACTACCGTACGGTCAAATTACCGAGCAATGTCACAGTGCCCGAATTCGTAGAGGGTGAGTTTGCAGACTTCTACCGAGCGATGTTCGACAAGCAGACCAAGGCCGAAAACGAGCGTGCCGTATTCCTCGAATACGCGTGGGACATGGCCTGGTGTGACCCATGTGCGGCTGATCCATTGAGTACGAAGGAATTGCGGCAACTGGGTGTATTCTGGCTCGGCGGTGGCGGTCGCGAGTCAAAACGCTCCATGCCGCAGCAAGCTCAGAATGTATTCGTGACGCGCCTGCATGTTCGCTACGATGCCGAGCATTTCCCTGAGGACCTGATGTTCCAGGAAACCGGCGACCGGCAGAACTACCAGGGGCGTTACGTCATACAGCATCCGTGGCAAGGCGAAGCCAGCTGCGACATCTCGAAGTACGAGGCCGGAGTCCGTGAGCGCCAGGAGCGCGAAGCCCGGCAACTCGCCAACCTGACGGGCTGGGATCTCGGAGATATCCGCGAGAAGATCCCGTTCGCCGGCGGTTTTGTCCCGGAGCCTGACAAAGAACCGTGGTGGAAACGAATCTGGGACTAGGAAAAAAGGCCCACAACGGCCATTTGCGCCCGCCTGCAGAAATCTCTAGCGGTATCGGCCCTGGAGCTTTCGCAGCTCGGCGGAACCCGGGTGTAGCCCTTCGTACGGCAGTTGTGACAGCGGAATATCGGTGTTGCCCATAAGCTCGTGCATCTCGGCGCGTTCTTCGTTGACGTACAAGAGCCCCGTAACAATCTCACCTGCGTTGAATCGATCACGCAAGAACTTGAATGCGTCCGCCCGGCTCGTCGGGTCGTAATCGCGGTCAAGCTTGCGCAACACGATCGTGTCTCCGCCACGCAGGTGAACCGGCATCGCATCGCCCTCTTTGTACGAGGCCGTGATCTCCTCGGAAGGAGTTACGTAGTCGATATTAGCGACATGGTGATAAAACTCTCGCGTATGCGCATAGCTCTTCGTCGATCCCTCGTGATCGTTGAAGGTGACGCAAGGACTGATCACATCAACCAGGGAGAAGCCTGAATGCATGATCGCGCCCTTGATCAATGGCACGAGCTGTTCCTTGTCACCCGAGAAGCTCCGCGCAATGTAGGTTGCTCCGAGCGCCAGGGCCGTGCTTGCCGGATCAATCGGTTCCTGCTGATTAGGCAGCCCCTTTTTGGGCTTGCTACCAATGTCTGCAGATGCAGAAAACTGGCCCTTGGTCAGGCCATACACGCCGTTATTCTCAATCAGGTAGCACATGTTCAGGTTACGACGGATGGCGTGTACGAACTGACCAACGCCGATGGACAATGAATCGCCATCTCCCGATACGCCGATGTAGGTCATGTCGCGATTGGCCGTATTCGCGCCTGTCGTC
>Ga0316201_10000934_pt1 | contig 18513 bp, 13 predicted proteins | sample CS6wburrow_MG_FD_204516 | JGI IMG/M metagenome (GOLD analysis project Ga0316201, IMG submission 204516) | Coastal sediment microbial communities from Delaware Bay, Delaware, United States - CS-6 worm burrow | ecosystem: Environmental > Aquatic > Marine > Coastal > Sediment | place: USA... | reverse complement strand
TCGGCACGTCACCGGTAGATGCGCATGCACCGCTCGAGCGATCGACAGAGACGCATGCCCAATGCGGCGGATATACCCTGCGTGACACTACGTTTCCCGAGTCCGGGTTGATGTCGAAATCGACTCGGCTAAACGCGCGCGTGCTCGAATAGCTGGACGTGATCGATATGCCGTTGACGATATGTGCGATACCCCGGTGGACGTGCCCTGCAATGATGTGATCAACCAGGCCTGCTGGCAACGCCGATGCTACGCGCATGATCTCGCCGGCCATGTTGCAGGAAGAAAGGTCGGTCGGGTCATCAAATTCGAGGCAGCGACTTCCGGCGTGTGCCGTGACTATGACGATTGAAGCACCCTGTGCACGCAACGCCTCTGCCTCTTTTGTAATCGTCCCGACCAGTGGTGCGACTCGCAAGCCGACAACATTGGCAGCAATGGTTGTCTGCAATGCGCGTGAGGTCATCACGCCAACGACACCAATCTTGATGCCCCGAACGTCGAGGATGACCGACGTACGGACGTTCTCCCAGTCGACGGGCCGGCCGGTTTTTTCGTCGATCAGGTTTGCGGCAAGTACAGGAAAGTCGGCTTCGCTTATTCGTCGCTTTAGCGCTCCGCGAGGGTCGTCGCCGGCGTCTTCGGGGACGGCCTTGCTACCAATCGGCCCAAAGTCGAATTCATGATTGCCAATTGCGGCCGCATCAAAACCGATCGCGTTATACGCTTCGACGACGGCGGCTCCTTCGACCAGGTTGGACTCGAGCGTACCCTGCCACATGTCGCCGGCATCGATTACGAGGACGGCTCCGCCGTCCTCATTGCGCGCCGCTCGCAGCGCATTGACGTAAGCCGAAACCGCGACCAGCCCGCCGCGGTCTCCATCCGGCAGAAGCTGGCCGTGAATATCGTTGGTCCCCAGGATGGAGATCGTGAATTCGTCGCGCGGCGCGTCGCGTTGGGTTGCACAAGAAGCGAGCGATACCGTGACGACGAGCGAAATAATCAAGCGGCAGATTGTGCGCCGTGGAACCTTATGTGGCGTCAAACCAGATTTCCTTTGGAATTCAATGCCTGATTCTAGCCTGCGCAGCGTTTGGCGCGAAATCGCAATCGCGTTGCTCCGTCATGGCGTATCATGCTGAGCATGGTGACAGCGGCAAAAACATCAGAGTACAGCGTTCTGGAAGAGGTCCTGCATGCGATCACGCATGGGGTCGGGGCTTTGCTGAGTATCGCGGGGCTGTCGTGGATGCTGTACCTGTCCATTGCTGCAGCGGATCCCTGGCGCATTGTTGCAAGCTCCATATACGGCGCGAGCCTGATCACCTTGTTTCTTGCATCGACTGTCTACCACGGCATGTATGCCTCGCGTCACCGCGAGATCTTCAAACTGCTGGATCATTGCGCCATCTACCTGCTGATCGCGGGTACCTACACACCGTTCCTGCTCGTTGCGATGCGCACGAATACCGGCTGGTGGCTGTTTGGCACGGTGTGGGCGCTGGCGACGGCCGGCATCGTCAAGAAGCTCTGGTTTCGTCACCGCTTTCCCAAAATCGCGCTGGCGAGCTACCTTGCCATGGGCTGGCTGATTGTCGTCGCCGCACCGCAGATGGCCAGCGCCATCGGTGCGAACGGCATGGCGTGGCTGCTGGCGGGCGGCCTTTGCTACTCGATCGGTGCGATTTTCTATGCCGTCGACAAGATACCGTTCAACCACGCGGTATGGCACGTATTGGTGCTCGGCGGCGGTGTCTGCCATTTCCTGGGCGTCGTCTGGTACGTATTGCCGACGGGCTTGCCTGCCTGACACGTGCCTGTCACGTAGCCAGTTCACACTCGAGAGTGTGCGTTACCCCTAAAATTCATAGAGTTGCGTGCATTACTGACTTGTTTGCGTGACCTGCATCACAGTAGAATTTTTCTCCTGCCAGCATTATTGGTACGCATAAGTCACGGATTTTACGAGTATTTAACTATGTGGTTGCCTGAACCTGTCTACAAGTCACTGCCCACGCTATACGCATTCATGGGCGCCTGTTTCATCGTCGGCGTGTTCTACCTGGGTCTTGATGCACCGATGAGCCCGGTGTACCTGGCGATGGGCCTGGTTTCAATACTTGCCTCGATCACCGTGACGATTTGGCGCAGCAAGCACGCCGCGAAGACGCAGCGCGCCGATTCGGACGACGAGCAGACGACCTGATCTGCGGCACTAGTCCTTGAGCTGGTAGGTCCATCGGCCGTAGGCGTAGAGGCCGGCAGCGGCGACCAGACCTACCGAACCCATGATGTACCACGCAATCCCGACGTTGTTCGCAGCATAGAGCTGCGCGGTCAGGGTCTCAGCGCTCTGGCCCGAAACCTCAATGAGTTTCTGAAACGCCTCGCCGATCGGCACGGCATTAATTTCGGTCTGCGACATTCCCCGGTCGAGCAGTGATTGGCGTGAAATCGTGTCCTTGGAACCCAGTTCGCCGTACAGGTACTGACCGAAAAAACCCTCCAGTGACCAGCCTATGCCCAGCGGCAGCTGGCTAAACCCCAGGTACATCGCTTTCTTTTGTTCCGGCGCGATATTGCCGAGGTACTCCGAACTCTTGGGGCTCGAGAGCATTTCACCCATCGAGAAGCAGACGATGGCCAGCACCATAATCCAGACGTAGTTGAAGCCGCCAACGATTAGCAGTGCCGCAGCGGCCAGAAAGGTACCCAGCGCCATGGAATTGGTCGCTCTCATTAGCGCGCTCCAGCCGGCGACGATGAAGCAGAAAACCATGATCATCATGGCGTTGAGATTGACCAGGCCTTCTGGCTGGATTCGCTGGCCGTCCTGCGACATGCCGAGCAGGAAGATCCAGAGTCGGTTTGAAGTGCCGTCGGCGCCGAACAAATGCTGCACCATGACCGTGGTATCGACCCAGTCCCGGAAGTACAGCGGCGCAACATCCCAGAACGCCATCAGCATGAACCAGAACCCGGAAAACAGCACCATGTACCAGACCATGATCGGGCGCAGCAGTTCATGCAGGCTGTCGCGCCACAGGCTGACTTCCCTGACCTCGCCCGATTTCACCTTTGCACGGTGCGCCAATCGCTCTTCCTTGTCCTGTTCCTTGTAGGTCAGCAGCAGCAGGAAGTTGAGCGAGATGATGGCGGCACAGGCGTAGAAAACATGCGCCCACTCGAGCTGGCGCAGCTGCGCGGCGAGCAGCGGGCCAAGGAAGCCACCGATGTTCACGGTTTGATAGAACACGCCCCATGCCATGGAGCTGTTCTCACGACTCGTTGATTTGACGATCGTGGCCTGGATGCCGGGCTTGAAGATTCCGGTACCGAACGCTAGCGTCAGCGCGCCCGCCATGAATCCCCAGAACGTCGGGAACCAGGCCATCAGCAGGTATCCGAGTATTTTGACGACCGTCGATGCGAAAATCGTCTCCTTGTAGCCGACGCGGTCGGAAATGCCCCCGGTCAGGACAGGAACAAAGGACTGCATCAGCGCCCAGAAAAGGAAGATGATGCCGACATCGGAGCCAGGCAGGCCGAGGCCACCGTTGGACGCGGCATCGGTGGCATAAAGGCTGGAGACCTGGCGTACGCCGTAGTAAGCGAGGCGCTCGACCATTTCCATGGCACCGCAAACCCAGAAAACGTAGGAAAGGCTGGCCAGCGCGGCCCAGATCCCCAGTTGCTTGACGTCTTTAACCGTCGTGGTGTGCGTGCCTGAATCAGAGTTCGCCATCAATCTGCCTTGTTGTTAGTTGAGTACGTCGAATATGCGGCTGTATTTCAGTATGAATTCGCGGCCGCCTGGCAGCGCTCCAATAGCGCGCTCATCAACCTCGTTATAAACGACGTATAGCCCGGAGTTGGCCGATTGCAGCAAGGAAAAGCGCACATTAGTGCCGATCGTGTCACTGGTCTCGTTGTACTGGCTTAGCAGCTGCAGCTGGATTTTTGGCGTGAACGAATAGGACAGCCTGAGGCGCAGCAGATTCGCGGTGAACTCACCACCCGGCACGGGCAGGTCGAAGTCGTTGTAGTTGAACGACAGTTCGGAGCGGAACTTTTCGCCAGACCGAAAATTTACGCTGGTGGATAGAGAGACACGATCACCGCCGAACTGCCCGCCGACCACACCTCGAATACTGAAACTCAGCGGCCTGGATTCATTGCCGTAATAGTTGAGGGCAATTTCGGCGTGATCGTAGGTGCCCTCGGGTATCGTGACGCCGTCGATGATGTCAAAAGCCTCAACGACGCCAGCGCGCGTGAAGTTGGTGCCGGTATGGATCTCCGCGCCGGTCTTGAACTCCCAATGAGTGTCCAGATGCAGGAAGCCTGTCTCCTGGAAGCCGTCGAACTTCCAGAACCCGGTATAGGAGGCATGTGGTCGAATCTCCAGGAGCCCCCAGAGATCCTCCGGTCGAACTCGGCGCAGTGCGAACACCCTGATTTTTCGATAGTCGTTGCGGGCGAGGAAACCGACTTCCGGGTTGAAGTCCTCACCGACTTCCGCGTAGGCCGCGCTCATCGACCAATCGGCGGAGCTCCATTCCGAAGACAGTGCAAAGGCGTGGTCTTTGCCGTTTAGCCCCGGCGTTTCGGTTTTCGCCGCCCAGCTTTGCAGCAGCATGTTGTCGCCGATACCCCAGCGGCCGTCGATCGCGTAGGTGCGGTTGTAATCGTCTGCCGGCGCGACAAGATGACTGCCATCGCCATCCCGATTGACGACGATCGCGCCGATGGCGGATCGGTTGGCGAGTTCACGGCTTACCCTTGCGACGGCAAATTGGTTGCCCGGCGCGATGTTCGCTATCGCCTCCGTGCCCATGAAAAGAAAGCCCAGGTTGGTTCGCTCACCCAGTTTCCCGGAAAGGCGAGCGCCGCCTTCTACCGGGATCCGGTCGCCATCATCACCAATGCCGATGCGGCGGCTGAAGAACATCTCGACTTCCTCGCCGTTGCCGACACTGAACTGGCCCGCATTTTCGAGGAAGAACGGCCGCTTCTCAGGGAAGAACAGGTTGAATCGATCGAGGTTTACCTGCTGCTCATCGGCCTCTACCTGCGCGAAATCGGTGTTGTAGGTCAGGTCGAGCGTCAGGCTGGGCGTGATCGAATACTTGATATCGAAGCCAAAGTCCGAGTCGTTCTCGGTTGCGTCCAGCGCGCCACCACGACGCGACTGGCCGAGCACGTACGGCGTAATCTTGAGGTTGCGCTGCGACGGCGGTTCGATGCCCCTGAGTGTGCCGGCTTCGGACACGCGATAGAGGTTACGATTGCGTTTGAGCGGTGCCCAAAAGGCAATCTCGTTGTTGCGGCGAATTACACGCTGAAAGTTGATCCCCCAGTCCTGGCGCTCGCCGGAACCGTAGCGCAGCGTTCGAAACGGAATCTCGAACTCTGCGCTCCAGCCGATGTCGCTTATTTGCGATTTGACCGACCAGGTGCCGTCCCAGTTCAGGTTGAAGCCGCCGCCGCCCGAGCCGAAGTCGTCGGAGCCTTCCTTCGTTACCTGGCCATCGTATTCGATGCCGGCGGCATTGGTCGCGAACACATAGCCATTCTGACGATCGAGAAGGCCGTCTATGACTATGAGAAACGCGTCCGTGTTATCGAGGTCTGAATCCCGGCGGCTGTCGGCGACGATGATTCCGCTCGGATCGTCGTCATAGGCGACGACGCCAACATGCAAAGCCGTGTCGGTGTAGCCGACGAAAACCTCGGTCCTCTGTGTCGACGGCTGCCCTTCGTTGGGTTGCACCTGCCAGAACTCGCTGGCCGGGACGGCATCGGCCCAGGCCTCGTCACCGAGCACCTTGCCGTCGGTCACGGGTGCAGCGACGAGCCTGCTCGCGGTCATTTCCGGTGGCAGGGTGGGGCGAGCTACGGCGTCGAGAGAAACGACGGCAGCGATCAGGAGTGTAACGAGAAGCTGTAAAAAGCGAATCAAGCGACCGGTCCGGAAAATCGATTCTGACTAGTACACTGATCCGTCCAGAAACTCAATCAGGGATTCCTTCGCCGACTTCTGGTTGTCCCACGGTTCGTAGGATTCATTCCGGGAACCGGTGGTCTTCAAGCGAATATCGCGGGCTTCGGCGATAAGTCGGAGTTGATCTACGGTCACCGCGTAGTAGGCATCGGCGGCGGATGCGACCGGTTTAAGGTAAACAGGTTTGCTTGCACCGATAGCCGCAACAGTCCAACCGGCTATTTCCAACGGCAGTGGTTCACCGTCTGCGAAAATGACAATCGATTCAAAACCGTCGCGCGACTGGTCGGATTGGGCATCCGCCATCGTATTCCAGATCCCAAGCCACAGGTAATAGCGATAGTCGCCGCTGCGATTTACTTCCAACGGTGCCATATGCACGAAGTTGCGTGCGTGTGCCGCGCGGCCGGATACGTCTCGATAAAAAACCATCGGCGTCTGGCAGTAACTGATCGTTACGCTCGTGACAGGGTCCATCTGGTCCCTGACCCTCACCGAATCTGATGAGCAACCGCTCGTAACCAAAGCAATGAGCACGATCGGTGCGAGCCATCGATTGTTGAAAAAACTATGTGAGATGAAGGCCATCAGAAAAATGACTGGTATCCAATGTTGATGAAATAGGACTCACGATCCAGGTTCAAATCGACAACATCCGAATCGCGTTGTGAAAATTGTTTGCCCGCTTCAAGCTCAATGCGAAATTTCTGGCTGCGACGATACTGGATGCGTATTCCGGGCGTGTAAAGCCACTCGTAGTTCGGGTCCACCAATCGTTGGCGCCGATCCACTCTTAGCCTGGGGTTGATGCGCCAGGTGCGGCCGATCGGGTAACGGCTGTCGGCAGTGAGTGAGATCACACGCGACGTATCCGAGTCGGAGTATCGCGCGCTGATAATTGAAACATCACCTTCTTTCAGTATGCTGCTCGCCACGAGACTGCCCGAATAATACCTGTAGGTGGATTCTTCCGTCGCGAATACTCCCCCGGATGCCGGTGTGGCATCCATCGTTGACTGGCTTGCATCGGCATTGATCTGCAGCTTCGGGCTTACCGGGTACGAAAGCCCAACGGTATAGGTTGTCGATAGCGACGTACGATCACGCCCGAGCCGGCGTAGCTCGTCCTCGCTGTAGATCTGCACGAGCTCCTCGAACGTCGCTACAGGTTGCCCGATCAAAGCGTTGCTGGCGCTCAGGAACGGGCTGCCCCGGCGATCGACCAGCCCGTGAATTGACAGGCGCGACGCGAAGCGCCAGCTTCCCTGCAGAAACGCGCTGGCGAGTTCACCATAGGCGAGATCGTAATCGACCATGCCCCAGAGACTCTGGTTCGTACCGAAGTATCGAAATTCTGCGCCGACAGCCTGCCTGTCCTGAACGCCCTCGACATCCTGCGCAATGTAGAACGCCCCAAGTTCGAGGTTTTCCAGAACGGGCCCGTAGTTTGCGCTGACGCCGTAAAAGGAGCGCGAGGAATCAATGCCGTCGGACGAGGAGTAGGCTGGTTTGCCGATCACGGTATTGAGCAGCACACGTTCGCCGAGCTGGTAGCCGAGGTTCAGTCCGTCGAAACGGCCCAGCACGCCACCGCTATTACGTGATTGGCGACCGATCCGGCCGCGCAGGCCGGTGACGGCGTCTGCCAGGTCGGCGTACGCATACGAAACTCGCAGCGAGTCGCCGGACCCGATGCGCTCATCGAGAAAATCGTTTCGGTAGCCGGCGGAAAGCCGACTGCTGAAGTCAAAGCGCTCACCTCGACGCCGTGCGTCGAGGTTTACATCTGAATAAAGCGCCGACTGACTGACAGTCTCGTTCTGATCGCCCGGTTGATTTACGTCGCGGCGATAATATTGGGAAAAGTAAGTCTGTATTCGCCAGTCACTTTGCCGCGAGCTGCGGCTGCCGGCCGCACTGGCTGTGGTCGCGCCATTGCTTTGTTTATCGGTGGCGAGCAGCGCTGCGAGTCGCTGGTTGACCCTGGCGGCGCCCTCGCTGTCCGGGTACAAGGAAAGGTAACGCTCGTACTCGGCTTTTGCGTGTGCCATTTGCCCGTTTTTTTCTCTCGCCAGCGCGAGATATTCCTGCGCCTCGGCCATGCGCATGTGTTCGGGCTGCTGCAGCACCTTGGTGTAAATCTGGATAGCGCGGGAAATGTCGCCGGCGACCATGGAGTTGCGCGCATCCTGCATCAACGCGTCGACTTTCGATACTGTCGATCCATCGCTTCCGGGAAAGTCGACCGGCTCTTCCGCCAGTACCTTCGGGGCGGCGGTGAATTCAGTTATCTGCGCATCCGTGTCTACTTCATCAATCCACGCGCCTGGAAAATCCGCTCTGAGCCGGCCGAGGGCCGCAGCAGCCGCTTCTCCTGACGCAAAGCTGCCAAGTCTGAGGCGATACCAGTTCTTGCCATCGACGACGACCTCCGAATAGAAGAGGCGTTGGCTCGCAGTGAGTTCCAGCCCCTTTGCATCAGCAATCGTCGGGATTCTTTTGAGCGAAACGAGGTTAACGACGTAGTTCGGGTTCTCGGGTTTCGTGCGCGGGACTTGCCGATGATTTACTGACGGCGATATCGGCGGCGTCGCGGTCGCCGGCTGCGTGGCGTCGTCGGCTGCACGCACGGTCACGACGAGGCCAAATGAGACGCCTGACATATCAACGTCAAAGGCGACCGGCCGACTGAAGTTAAACGTCAGCATGGGACCTGCCGGTGAATCGCCGTCGTACTCGAGGTCCATCAGGTTGGCGTTATCCGAATTGACAGGGCGGAGTCGGCTGCGCGACTCGGCAACGACAGGCGATACCCCGTTGCATATTCCTGTGGGGTCAAGGTAGACACGCAGGCGATCGCTGTTCCCTTGCGGCTCGTGTCGCAGGTACTCGGCCTTGCAATTAAAGCGCACTTCAATAGTGGCACTGGACGCATTCGCCATCGAATCGCCGGAGATCCTGGAACTCTCTATAAAACCCGGGCCTGAGTGCGCGCTGGCTGCCAGGCCGATCAGAATTGCACCCACGATCCAGCGGCGCGACTTTGGCGCGGCGTCAATGCAACGCAGTTTGCCAATAATCGACACCTGGCTTACCACTCGTTGCTACTGATTCGGTGACAACCGCTGCTGGCACAGTTCAGGTCATTTTGCAGTCCATTGTGTTTGTCCACGCTCGCTTTGTAATCGCGCGCATGGCAACCGGCACAGGTGGGCGCATAACCGGGCGACGACCAATTCACTGCATTCGTGTTGGAGTTGTGGCAGTCGGTGCAGTCGAGGTTGCGTCGGTGATCGAGTGGTTCATACGTTAGGCCGCTGTGACTGAAACTCGCCGGCGTCCAGCCGTTCGGCGAGTGACACTCCCCGCAATCGACGGACGTTGCGAAGTGTCCCGGGTTCTGGCCCGTTGCATCAGTACCGTTATGGCATGACGAGCAGGAGCCCAGCACCTCGTTGTGATCCACAGTAGTTACCGGTGACCAGGTGATCGGGCTATGGCAGGCTTCGCACACGTTGGTCGTCTGTACGTGTGTCGGGCCCTTGCCCGTCGCATCCGTGCCGTTGTGGCAGCTTGAGCAATTGTCAACGATATTGGCATGGTCGAATGTCGCGGGCGTCCACGCAACCGTCGTATGGCAATCGTCGCAGTTGTTGCCACTTGAGATGTGCGTTGGATGCTTACCGGTTGCCGTCACTCCGTCATGACAGGAGCTGCAAGCGCCTGTTACCTGCGTGTGGTCGACCGTGTAGACGGGTATCCAGACGTTCGAGGTATGGCAGTCTTCGCAGACATTGCTCGATTGTATATGTGTCGGGTTCTTGCCCGTGGCATCCGTGCCGTTATGGCAGCTGGCACAATTACCGGTGATGTTGACGTGATCGAAATTGGCCGGCAGCCAGCCGGTCGTCGAATGGCAATCGTCGCAGTTGTTGCCACTCGTAATGTGATCCTGGTCCTTGCCGCTCGCGCTGTTGCCGTCGTGGCAGGATCCACAGGTGCCGATCACCTGGGTGTGATCAACCGAATAAACGGGATCCCAGACGTTTGAGGTGTGGCAGTCTTCGCAGGTGTTGCTGGTCTGGATGTGCGTCGGGGTCTTGCCCGTTGCCTCGGTACCGTTATGGCAGCTGAAGCAATCGCCCGTGATATTGACGTGATCAAAGTTCGCGGGCACCCAGCCGGTTGTCGAATGGCAGTCATCGCAGTTGTTGCCACTGGTGATGTGCGTGGGGTTCTTACCTGTGGCTGTCCGACCATCGTGACAGGAACCGCACGACCCAATGACCTGGGTATGGTCAACCGTGTCGACGGGCGACCATACGTTGCTGTTGTGGCAGTCTTCGCAGACATTTGTCGTTTGCAGGTGCGTTACGGTCTTACCAGTGGCTTCCACACCGTTGTGGCAGCTGAAGCAGTTGCCGACGATGCCGACATGGTCGAAGTTGGCCGGTCGCCACGCATTAGTAGTATGGCAGTCATCACAGCTATTGTTGCTGTCGATGTGGGTCGGGTGTTTGCCCGTGGCCGTGACTCCGTCGTGGCACGACCCGCAGGCGCCGATGACCTGGGTATGGTCAACGGCGAATACGGGCGCGAACACGTTGCTGTTGTGACAGTCCTCGCATACGTCAGTGGTTTGGATATGCGTCTGGGTCTTGCCGGTTGCCTCGACACCGTTGTGGCAATCGATGCAGTTGCCAGTAATGTTCACATGGTCGAAATTAGCCGGTACCCAACCGGTCGTTGCGTGGCAGTCGTCGCAAGTGTCGCCACTTGTAATGTGGTCGGGCGCCTTTCCGGTCGCCGTGAAGCCATTGTGACAGGAGCCACAAGTTCCGGTTACCTGGGTATGGTCGACCATGTCGACGGGCGTAAACCCATTTGTGTTGTGGCAATCTTCGCATACGTCGGTAGTTGTAATGTGAGTTGGGTCTTTTCCGGTTGCATCCGTTCCGTTGTGGCAGCTCGAACAATTTGCCGTGATATCGACGTGGTTGAAATTGGCTGGAATCCAGCCAGTCGTCGCATGACAATCGTCGCAAGTGTTGCTGCTGTCCAGGTGAGTGGGATTCTTGCCAGTCGCGGTGACGCCGTCATGACATGAGCCGCAGGCGCCAATGACCTGCGTGTGATCGACCGTAAACACCGGCGCAAACACATTGGTCGCGTGGCAGTCCTCACAGACATTGCTGGTCTGAATGTGGGTTAAGTTCTTTCCGGTGGCCTCGGTACCGTTATGGCAGCTGGCGCAATCGCCGCTGATATTCACGTGGTCGAAATTTGCGGGTAGCCAGCCCACCGTTGAATGGCAGTCATCGCAATTATTACCGCTTGTTATATGCGTCGCTTGCTTGCCGGTCGCCGTGGCGCCGTCGTGACAGGAACTGCATGTTCCCAGGACCTGGGTGTGGTCGACCGTTACGGCAGGCTCGAAAGCGGCCGTGTTGTGGCAGTCTTCGCAGACATTGGTGGTCTGAACGTGGGTCGGGCTTTTGCCGGTTGCTGTCGCACCGTTATGGCAGCTCACGCAGTTTCCAGCGATGCCCGCGTGGTCAAATACGGCGGGAAGCCACGCGCCCACCCTATGGCAATCGTCGCATTGATCGTTGGATGAGATGTGCGTCGGCGTTTTCCCCGTCGCCTGAATGCCGTTATGGCAGCTGGCGCAGTTGCCAGTAAGCGAGGAGTGATCCATAAACGTGACGACGGCCCAGTTGCCCGTAATATGACAGTCCGAACACTCACCATTCGTTGCGACGTGATTTGCCGGTTTTGACGATGCACGCACGAGTCCGCTTTCGGAGTGACAGCTGGAGCAGATCGACTCGGTCGGACCAAAACTGCCGCCAACGTGACAACCTTCGCAGGTTACGTTCGAATGCGCGCCGTCGAGCACAAAGCCGGTACTGAAATGATCGAATGTCTGTTGTGACCGGGCGTCGTTCGAGGCAAGCAACGTTATCGCAACGCTGGCCATGAACAGCATGCGCCAGATCAGGGCAGCGGCGTATGTGGGAGAGCAGGACTTGCGCGTCATAGTGTTCATTGCAATGACCTCACTTCCTTAAACGAGTCAGCGCTATGGCAACGCCCGCAGTCAGCGCCGAATTCGCCGTCATGAACGTCGTCCGCGCGATGACAGTCGCGGCAGCTACCGTCTAAGGCCTTGATTTTGCGCAGCGGCATGCGATGACAGTCGTCGCAGCCGACCTCAACATGGGCGCCAATGAGCGGGAAGTCCGTCTGCAAGCCGTGATCGAAGGTCCAGATGTCCCAGGCCACCGGGTTATGGCAGGAGTCGCATCGATCCGCGAAATTGCCTTTATGCGTATCGTCGTCGCGGTGACACGAAACGCAATTGACATCATCGTTTGCGTAGGCCTTCGTCGCATGGCAACTGTCGCAATCCTGCTCTTTGTGGACGCCGTGCAGCGGGAAGCGGGTCAGGTCGTGATCGAAGAACAACGGATCCTGCCAGTTGACTTCCGTGTGGCAGGTCTCGCACTGGCTGCCGAGCACGCTTTCGTGCGGATCGTCCTCAAGGTGACAACTTTCGCAGGCAGTTCTCAGCGCGACCTCGAAAACGGGCTCGACGTGGCAATCATTACAGGCGACTTCCTTATGTCCGCCGAGCAGCTTGTAGTCGGTGTGGACATCATGTTGAAAGAACGGCTTTTCCCACTCAGTGCTGCTATGACAGGTATCGCACTGCTCGCCGCGATGCTTGTCATGCGCATCATCCTCTAGGTGGCACGATACGCAGGCCGTATTCATCTCGTCCTCGAACGGATTCTCGGAATGACAGTCTCCGCAGGCAGCCTCTGAATGTTTGCCTTCGAGGGGGAAGTCGGTGTCGCGCGCGTGCTCGAAGCTCGAGTCATGCCAATCGGTAGGGTTGTGGCAGGTCTCGCATTGCTGCCCGCTACGGCCATCATGCGCGTCGTCGGCTTCGTGACAGCCAAAGCAGGTCGTCGCTGGGCTCGGAAATGTACTGTCCTCGTGGCAATCCAGGCATTTCGCCTCGCGGTGCTTGCCTAGCAGTGCGTAGTCCGTCGTATCGTGATCGAACTTCGCGTCGGCCCACTCAGTAGATTCATGGCATGAAGCACAGTCGTCGTCCATGGTGTCTTTATGAGGCTTGTCGTCGCGGTGACAGGCAACGCAATCCGAGGGCGCTTCACGGTATTTTTTATCGGCTTCGTGACAATCGCTGCACTCGGCTTCGAGATGCGCGCCGACGGTCTCGAAGTCAGTGAACGCATGGTCAAAGGTATCCTCGTCGAGAACCACGATTTCCGCGTCCCGGCCTTCGTGGTCGGTATGGCATGACGCGCACTTGTCACTGCTGGCTTCTGGATGTAGTCCGTGAAAACCGATGGATGCCTTCACATCGGCGGCCACGTCCTCATGACAGTCCATGCAGCGCTGCCGTTGCCCGGATTTGTCGAACATCACGTGGCACGAGGAACACTCTGACTCAAGGTCGGCATGGCCGGTGATGACCTTTCCAGGCATAAGCACCGTTTCGACATCCTGCGACCAGGCGTTTGAGAATGTGAGTACCGCGAGTGTCATCGTCATACCGACTCGTAGGTTTCTGCTCCAGCTCATATTGTTCGATCAATTCGCCTAGTACATGTGTACTGCGAGTACATGTACGAGCGCCGATATCACGAGTATCAAGAAAAGTGGCATGTGGAATATGTGCCAAAGTGAAAACAGACGTTCATAAAACGATAGCTGGGCGATTTGGCGCATCATTCCAACCTGCTTTGCTGCATAGGCGTTCGCAGTTCTGCTCAGGTTCTTCATATTCGCGTGCACCGTCTGCGACAATATGGCACGAGTCCGAAGCTCACGCCGAATCATGAAATACAGGCGCAACCGCACAATGTAGTGTTTCACAGTCCACGCAAGCGCTTGCCGAAGACTGATCGAGCGCGTGAACTGATCGCCGATGAGCTCTGCCGATATAGAGTGAAGCTGATTAATGAACTTTGGCAATATTGCTGCAAGACCACGATTGTTTTCCAGTGAGGCGGTGATCTCATTTCGCAGCTCCTCGATTCCAGCGCGTTTTCCGAATAGACCGCGATGAATGCGCGTATAGAAATGTTTGCCGATCACGCCACTGATCGCAACACCAAGCATGCTGTAGAGCGCTACCTTGCTGTTCATAGCGCCGACGCTGAAGTTGCAGTGATAGAGAACGAGTAACGGTCCGACTAGTCCCATGATTATGTGGATACCAAACCAGTGTCTGGCCAGTCCGAGCCGCCGTAGAAGCGATGATTTCTTGACGGTCGGATAAAGCAGCAGAAGCAGCATGAGCGACCCGCCGATAATGCCGAGCCAGTAGCCGAGGCCTTCTTCAGGATTTACAAGCTGTTCGTCTCTAAGAATCCAGCCTGCGAGAAGCAACGTAACCAACGCCGAATAGCCGTAGAATGCGCGACGCGATTTGCGGGTCGGCGATGGCTTGGCGATCGAAGGTGCTTCTTGGGCCACCGGGATATTCAGTGCTGTTTCTAGCATCAATTGCTGCCTTGGTTATTCAATTATCAGGTTCAGATGCCGATTCTCGGCGACTACTATTGCGTCGGATTTTGCTTGCAGGCCCTGCAATGCATCGGTGGCGATACCGGAGCGTGAAACGCGTGCGGTGACGACAACCTGTTCGTAGTCGGATAATTTCGCCTCAGATGAAATCGCCTGGCTATCGGCCAAGATGAAATCCAGCGGTAGATCGGAAGCGGGTCGCTGCAGGACGGCGACCGGCATTGGCGGCCCGCCGACGGCGCGCGCAAAAATAAATACCGTGTCGGTTGGCAACACGATTCCTTTGGATCTTTCCGATAACCGCAGTTTTCCGAAAATTTGGGCAGCCGATGATTCCTTGGCCACAGGGGAGCCCGACAACGCAGCCAGGTCTTCGTCATATTCGCCGAGAGATGCGGCACGTTCGTAAGCCCCCAATGCTTCGGGCATTCGATTCAGGTGCTTGTAGGATCGGGCCAATAATAGCCAGCTTTTGCTATCACTTGGATCTTCTTCCAGCCTTGCCTCTAGTCCATGAAGCATGCTGGCGACTGAACGGACCGTCTTACTTTGCGCTTGCGCAACTTCAGGTCTGGCAGCATCTGTGGATGGCTCGTTGTTCGCGGCCTGCGGCGAGCCTACGAAACCGTACAAGCCGACCGAGAATACGGGCAACGCTATAGCAATCGCGACAAGCCCAGCTCGGCGACTATCTCGAACGAGCGGCAACGCTACGAAGCTGGCGGCAACTAATGCCATGACGAGCGTGGCTACCCAAAGAACAGCGGACATACCCTTATCCCTTCCAGCTCAATCGAGCGTTTTCTTGTTGCAAAGCACGTTATTAACAACACGGAATTCGGACCATTAAGGTTCCGTTTTTTTTGCGAAATTCAGCAGAAAAATCGAAGGGAATTCACATATTGACGAAGCTGTCTGAAAAATTTACGGCAACTGACGTAATCTTTCTGTGTGGTAGTTCCCATGTCGCCATATAGCGACATATTGAATGGATAAGAATATTGGGTAGCACGATCCAAATCCTGCTGTATGCCGTGCCGGTCATGCTCATATTCGGCTGGTATGCGCGAAGTCATACGTCAAAGGAATTGACGAGCCTCACGGCGCTGAAAACGGCGACAGAGGACGGCCTCATTGAGCCGCCAACTCTGCATCCGGAGATCGACCACAAGTTGTGCATCGGCTGTACGAATTGCGTAGCCGCATGTCCCGAGCAGGGCGCACACCAGGTGCTCGGCATGATAAGAAAAAAGGCGCACCTCGTCGGACCGACCAATTGCATAGGCCACGGTGCGTGTAAAGAAGTATGCCCCGTGAACGCGATCACGCTTGTGTTCGGGACGTCCCGGCGTGGCATTGATATTCCGCGCGTTAACCCCGATTTCCAGACTAATGTTCCGGGCGTCTTTATTGCAGGAGAACTCGGTGGAATGGGCCTGATCAAGAACGCGATAGAGCAAGGTCGTCAGGCGATGCAATCTATTGTCACGCTTTTGCAATCGCCGCATCAAAACGCCCTGGACCTGGTAATAATCGGCGCGGGTCCTGCCGGGCTTTGTGCGACGCTGGCGTCCGCCGAGGCCAAACTGAAATATGCAACGGTAGAGCAGGAGGAACTTGGTGGCACTGTGGCTCACTTTCCGCGTCGCAAGCTCGTGATGACGCAGCCCGCGGTGCTGCCAATCGTCGGAAAAATGACTTTTACAGAAGTTCAAAAAGAAGAACTGATTGACTACTGGCGCGAAGTCGAGAAGAAAACCGGCATCTTAATTAACTACAGCGAAAGCGTAGAGGCGGTTGAGCCCGCACCCAACGGCGGCTTCGTCGTCAGGACCAGCAAGCGAAACTACAATACCAGGACGGTACTGCTGGCGATCGGGCGTCGCGGTTCGCCTCGAAAGCTCGGCGTGCCCGGCGAGGAGATGAGCAAAGTCGTCTATCGCGTTATCGACCCTGCGCAACATCGAAATCAGCACGTTCTGGTGGTTGGGGGAGGTGATAGTGCTCTGGAGGCCGCGACCACTATCGCGGAGGAACCTGGGACGACTGTGACCCTGTCTTATCGTTCTGATGCGTTTTCACGCGCCAAGCCAAAGAACCGTCAGCGAGTCGGGGAAATGGCGGCAGCAGGACGTCTGCGCGTCCTTTTCAGTTCAAATGTAAAGATGATTCGCGACGGAGCTGTTGAGATCGCAATCGAAGACTCAGTGCAAGAGATTCGCAACGATGCCGTCGTCGTATCGGCCGGCGGCATTCTTCCGAGCGCCTTCCTCAAGACAATTGGAATTCACGTCGAGACTAAATGGGGTAGCGAATAATCGACGTTGGCTAGAAATCCGAATGGACAAGGAACGCCATGAGACTTGCCTTGCTCGCCATAGGATCATCCCAGAGTTCAAATGTTTCGCGTGTTGAGGAGTACTGCACTCTTAGGTCTGTGGCCTGCGCTATTGTGCGAAGCTGGTCGAGAGTGACGTCATAATAGGCTTCCATGGCCCATCCAACGGGTTTTCGATAGACCGGCTCGCTCGCGCCAATTGCCCGCGTGGAGGCACCCGTAAGTTTGAGTGTCACCGGATTGCCGTCTGAAATAATGTCGATGGACTCAAAACGATCGAAGCGTCGATTAGTCTGTGCACCATCCGCCATGCTCCAGCTAGCCAGCCAAATGTAGTAGCGGTAGTCCCCGCTTCGGTTAACCTCAACGGGTCCGAGATAGATGTGTTCGGCGGCACGTGACGTATTAGCGGCCCGGGTGCGAACGAAGACCAGGGGCGACTGGTTATAGCTGATCGTAACGCTGGTTTTGGGATCCAGCTTGCTCAGGACCAATGCGGAATTCGATGAGCAAGCGCTTGTGAACAGCACTGCGAGCACCATGCCGACGGGCAACAGTCGTACGGTTTTAGGGACACGTCTGTTTCTGGGTTTCATGAAAAGGCCTCTTATTATTTTTTCAATGTATCAGGACTCGAACAGCAAATCGACGCTATCAAGTGAGAATTGTCCTGCGATCCTATTGTATTCATGTGGAGCCGGGTTGGATGACCGGGTAGCATGCTCACCATGCTCGAGATCGGTGCAAGCTTTTACATCATAGTCGCGGGAAGTTTCCTGGCCGCCCTGTGCAATGCAGCGTTCTCGGCCGGCGGGGCGATGATCGTCCTCGCGGTGACCAGCACCGTGCTGCCTGTAGCCGCGATCGTGCCAATTCATTCGACGCTATTGGTTGGCTCGACCTCAACACGCCTGCTGTTCTTCTGGCACGAAATTGACTGGAAAATTGCGGGCCCGTTTCTCGTCGGGAGTATTGTCGCGGTCGCCATTGGCTCCAGGCTCTACGTTGAACTCCCGGAGACGATAATCGCAACGGCGATCAGTATCGTCATGTTGTTCGCAATCTGGCTGCCCGAGATTTCGTGGCGACCGAAGTTCCGGCATCCGTGGCTGATCGTGGGCTTCCTGCACTCCCTGTTATCGACGCTGTTTGCCTACGGTGCGATATTACACGCGATCATCCTGCACACAGGGCTCAAAAGGCGGCAGATCGTTGGTACGATGGCAGCATGCCTGACGGGAATGAGTCTTCTGAAAATTGCGGGTTATACGTTTAATGGATTCGACTACGCGCCTTATCTGCAAGTTATCGCATTTTCCATTGCGGCCGCCTTCGTGGGGACCTGGCTTGGGAAGATGGTGGTTGATCGAATCTCGGAGTCCTTGTTTCGCACCGTTTTCAGGGCACTCGTGACCGTCACAGCCATCCGCCTTATGTACGTCGGGCTGTTCAGTCAATCATGAACTTGCTGAAATTCTTCACAGAGCGCGCGTCGGGCGGCCGGTCTATGGTGCTGGCAACGGTATTCGAGACTATCGGCTCGACATACAGCAAAGCCGGCGGGCAGATGATCATCGACAGTGGCGGAAATTTCTGCGGCATGTTG
>Ga0316201_10000933_pt1 | contig 18515 bp, 14 predicted proteins | sample CS6wburrow_MG_FD_204516 | JGI IMG/M metagenome (GOLD analysis project Ga0316201, IMG submission 204516) | Coastal sediment microbial communities from Delaware Bay, Delaware, United States - CS-6 worm burrow | ecosystem: Environmental > Aquatic > Marine > Coastal > Sediment | place: USA... | reverse complement strand
TAGCAATATTGACTGGAGACATAAATGAAAATCAGACTGGATGGCCAGGTAGCCATCATTACCGGTGCAGGTCAGGGTCTTGGCCGCACTCATGCATTGGCGCTCGCCGAACGTGGCGCGAAAATCCTCGTAAATGACCTGGGCCAGGATAATGGAGTATCCGCCAATGCTGAAGCGGTAGCCGCCGAAATTCTCGAAGCCGGTGGCGAAGCCATTGCCAACGGCGCCAACGTGGCGGACTTTGACCAGGTCCAGAACATGGTCCGGCAAACCATGCAGGAATGGGGTCGCATCGACATCCTGGTGAATAATGCAGGCATTTTGCGGGATAAGTCATTTCTCAAAATGCCCATCGAGGATTTCCGCCTGGTTGTAGACGTGCACCTGATGGGGTCGGCCAATTGTTGTAAAGCCGTCTGGGAAATCATGCGGGAGCAGGGCTACGGCCGTATTATCCTGACCAGTTCCAGCACCGGCCTCTACGGCAACTTTGGACAAACCAATTATGGCGCAGCCAAGATGGCCATGGTTGGCATCATGAATACACTTCACCTGGAAGGCGCCAAGTACAACATACGGGTCAACTGCCTCGCGCCGACCGCGGGAACAGCCATGACAGAAGGCCTGATACCGGAAGCCGTGTTCAAGTTGTTATCTCCTGAATCAGTTAGCCCGGGCGTTGTATTCCTGTCCAGCCAGGACGCACCCAGCCGTAAAGTACTGGCGGCCGGAGGCGGCAGTTTTGCGGTCTTCAAGGGATTTGAAACCCAGGGCCTAAGCCTGGCAAGCGGTGATCTCAGCGCCGAAGGCATCGCTGCCGCGTGGGAAGAAATCAACAGCGAGGAAGGCATGCAGGAGTTGACCGGCGGCTTCCAGCAAACACAGAAATTTGCTGCCCAGGGCGCCGAGGCGCTGGGCATCGACCTTGGCGAAAACTAGGCAAGACAACAGCAAGGCCGTGAAACCGGCCTGAAAAGAGGAATAATCATGCGCGAAGCCGTAATTGTCTCAACCGCCCGTACCCCGATTGGCAGAGCCTATCGCGGTGCGTTCAATAACACCGAAGGCCCCACCCTGGGCGGCCACGCCATCAAGCATGCCGTGCAAAGAGCGGGTCTCGAGCCGGCCGAAGTGGATGACGTGAATTGGGGTTGCGCCCTGCCGCAGGGAACTCAATCACCGAATATTGCCCGCCTGGCGGCCCTGGCCGGCGGCCTGCCCGTCACCGTGGGCGGTATGACGGTCGACCGTCAATGCTCATCCGGGATGATGGCCATTGCAGCGGCAGCCAAAACCATCATGCACGGTGAAATGGACATCATGGTCGGCGGCGGCCAGGATTCCATCAGCGTGGTACAGAACGAGCACATGAACGTGTATCGCATGATCGATGCGAACCTGGTGGCCAAACACGAGCATATTTACATGCCGATGCTGGACACGGCAGAAGTCGTGGCCAAACGCTACGGTATCAGCCGTGAAGCGCAGGACGAGTATGCGCTGCAAAGCCAACAGCGTACCGCCGCAGGCCAGCAAGCCGGTCGTTTCGACGACGAGATCGTCCCTCTGCCCTCCAGCATGGGCGTGATGGATCGCCAAACCAAAGAAATCAGTTTCCATGATGTCGTGCTGGAAAAAGATGAAGGAAATCGTCCTGATACGAACATTGAAGGACTGGCTAATCTGAAAACAGTGCGAGAGGGCGGCTGCATCACGGCTGGCAACGCCAGCCAGTTATCCGATGGCGCCTCTGCTTCGGTAATCATGGAGGCCAGCCTGGCCGAGAAGCGCGGCCTGGAGCCATTGGGCTTTTACCGCGGTACCGCAGTGGCAGGTTGCGAACCGGACGAAATGGGTATCGGACCCGTATTTGCGATTCCGAAGCTGCTCGAGAAAACCGGTCTTGGCATGGATGACATCGGCCTGTGGGAACTGAACGAAGCCTTTGCAGTACAGGTCGTATACTGCCGCGACCGGCTAGGTATTCCAAACGAAAACCTGAACGTGCACGGTGGCGCCATATCAATCGGCCACCCCTATGGCATGTCAGGAGCCCGCCTGGTCGGCCACGCCTTGATCGAAGGCAAACGCCGTGGCATCAAGTACGTGGTCTGCACCATGTGCATCGGCGGCGGCCAGGGCGCTGCTTCACTTTTCGAAGTCGCATAGGGACCTGATCATTTGTCCACTGACGTTATACTAAGAGTGATCAGCCTTGGAGCACCGGTGTGAGATTACTCAAGAAATATCCAAATCGGCGAATTTACGACACCGAAACCAGCAGGTTCGTGACCCTGGCGGAAATCCGCCAGATGGTCATCGACCGGATTCCGATCCAGGTCGTTCATTCGAAAACCGGCAATGACCTCACCCGCAGCGTGTTGATGCAGATCATCGCTGAAATGGAAGCAGACGGCCACGAGTCCCTGCTGACCAACCGCATCCTGGAAGAATTGATCCGGTTTTACGGGGACAAGATGGTATCGATGCTGGGGCCTTACCTGGAGCAGCAGATTCTTCAATCAATTGCGACCCAGGACCAGCTTCGCGAGCAGTTCAGCAAGGCGTTCAGCCAGCCTTACCCAAGCCCGGAACAGGCCATCAAGAACATGGTGGAACAATACCAGGCTTTCATTGGGCAGACTGCGCCGGCCGACCAAACACCAGAGGACGAAGAAGCCTGATTTCTCCAGGCAGAATCACTAACCGGGCGCCACACCGCCCGGCAGCTATTGCAGTAATCAGACCACCATCACTGCCTTGATCTCGAGGAAATCCTCTAATCCGTGAGCTCCCCATTCCCGGCCGTTACCCGACTGTTTGTAGCCGCCAAAAGGCGCACTGATCTCATTGATCGCGCCATTGATGTGAACCATCCCTGTGCGCATGCGGCCGGCAACCGCCATGGCCTCTTCGTTTGACGCCCCGTAGACATACCCACTCAAGCCATAATCCGAATCATTGGCGATTTCGATGGCCTCCTCGATGTCCTTGTACGGGATCATGACCAGCACCGGCCCGAAGATTTCCTCGCGGGCGATGGTCATTGAATTGTTGACCTCCCTGAAGATGGTAGGCTTAGCGTAGTAGCCAGTTTCCAACCCTTCTGGCTTGCCCAGTCCGCCGCAGACCAACACGGCACCCTCATCGATGCCTTTCTGGATCAGCCCCTGGACCTTGTTGTACTGAGCTTCGCTGACCAGTGGGCCCATAAACGTTTCAGGCATTTGTGGATCACCGGGCTGCAAATGCTCCGCGATCGCGGCAGCTGTCGCCACGGCGATTTCATAAAGACTCTCCGGCACCAGCATGCGGCTGGGCGCATTGCATGACTGGCCGGTGTTGGAGAACATGCTGCCGACCCCGTGACGCATCGCTTCTTCAATCGGCGCGCCTTCCAGGATGATATTTGCCGATTTGCCACCCAGCTCCTGGGCAACGCGCTTCACCGTATCCGCTGCCGCTTTGGCCACCAGGATCCCGGCCCGCGTCGAGCCGGTAAAGGAAACCATGTCGATACCAGGGTGCGCGGAAATGGCTGAACCGACGCCTGGTCCATCACCCTGGACCAGGTTGAATACGCCCGCCGGAACGCCGGCGGCATCCAGAATCTCCGCCAGGATCGTGGCGCTGACGGGTGCGATTTCACTGGGCTTCAGCACGACGGTACAGCCCGCGGCCAGTGCAGGGGCAAGCTTGCACATGATCTGGTTGATCGGCCAGTTCCAGGGTGTGATCAGGCCGCACACACCCACAGGCTCTTTCAGAACGACTGAATTGCCTACATTCTTTTCCGGTTCCATCGCTTGCAGGGCAGCCATTGTCGTGCGCAAATGTCCAACGCCCAAAGCGGCCTGGGCTTCATTGGAGAGCTTCACCGGCGCGCCCATTTCGGCAGTGATGGCCCCGGCGACATCCGTGTAACGAGCCAGGTATGCCTGCTCAATACTAGCGAGCAGTTCGAGCCGCTGCTCCACACTCCATTGTGAGTATTTTTCAAACGCTGCACGTGCGGATGCAACAGCCTTATCGACATCCTCCGCAGTTCCATAAGCGACCCGGCCAATCGATTTCTCGGTAGCCGGGTTAATGATGTCGTGGATATTCTCGGCTTGTGATTCAGTCCATTCGCCGTTGATATAGTGCTTTGTGCAATCGTGCATGATGAATCCTGTGAATTATGGTGTGTGGCCGGTATTTCCCGAAGCGCCTCTCAATGCTCAAGCTGAGGGAGAAAATAGGTTTCCCATGCATCTCTGCCTTTAAACAGCGCCTGGTAAAAAGCCTTTTTCTCTTCCGGAGATGCAAAAGAGTCATCCATGAGAAAACGGTCGTAGATCGATTTCATTGTCAAAACGCCCTGTTGCGGACGAACCCCGCCATCGCTTTTGGCATCGAGAAGCAGCTTGCTCCCGGCGCCCCAGGACGGCCATTGAGGCAAGCTTCCCGATCGACCCTTCCCCGGTCTGCCGGTGTATGCAAACTCTGACCAATACTCACCCATCTCCTTCGCCAGCTGTTCCCGTTCACTTCGGTTCTGCTCAGTGAAGTGGTAAGCGAACGCTTTCATCCCAACGAAGTCGTTGAAGACAAAGGGTATTTCCATGGTATGAGCCGCACCGAAAAACTCTTTGAAGTCGGCTTGCGGATAACTGGGCTGCTGATCCCAGTCGAATCGATAGGTGAACACATCAGGGTTATGCTTGCTCAGTCGCAGCGCAAGTTCATCAACACCCAGCGCCGTCCACCGGTCACTGAGATAACGGGCGTGCAGATTGTAACGCTGAACATCATGAATCTGGATTGAAGAACCCGGAACAATGGTGACATAGGCCGGGCTCAAGCCGAGAAAGAACTTCATTTCATCCCGGTTAGAACCAAGCATGACCGGTATCTTGTGGACATCCCCGGAATCTGCAATCAGCTTCCAGGGCTCACCCTCGGGAATGACAATACCATCGGGAATACATTGCGGCACACGAATCCGTGCTCCGATATCCAGAGTGTATGTACCGATGAGTTCATCGTCGCTGGCGCTGCTCAAAAGCTGAATAAACGCCGGGTTGTCGAGCCCGGCGACCATGTCCCGGGCCTGTTCGGGTGACTCGGCCGCGCCACGGTTCAAGAGAATTTTTGCGGCCGTTTCGCCTGAGCTGAATTCCGAACGATCGTCGTCAGACAATTGTTCCGCCACTTCAACCGGGGTCTGGCGCAGACTGCCGCTTTGCGCGATCGCCTTGTGGAACAGACCTTTGCCCAGCGGTGAGTAAAGCAGGGTCACGATATTCATGGCGCCGGCCGACTCGCCAAACAAAGTGACGTTAGAGGGATCACCACCAAAAGCCGCGATATTATCCCTGATCCATTCAAGCGATTGAACGATGTCCAGGATTCCGAAATTGGAACTTCTGTCCAACTCCGATTCGGCTGCCTCGCGTAAAGAGGGGTGGCTGAAGAAACCAAGCAGGCCAAGGCGGTAGTTGATGGTTACAACGACCACCTCCTGCTCCAATGCAAGATTTCCACCGTAGTAGAGATTACTGCTGCCTCCGACATTACTTCCCCCGTGGATCCAGACCATGACCGGCAGCTTACTCTCCCTCTGATCCGTAGCTGCCCGGGCGGGAGGAGACCAGATATTCAGATGCAGGCAGTCCTCGCTGCCAACGGCCTTGCCGATCAGTGCAGGATCGATATCGAGGAGTGGTGTCCCCAATTGAGTGCACATGTGACCGAATTGGGTGGCTGAAAAAACGGTGTCGAAAGGCTTTAGGGCTCGTGGTGCTTTCCAGCGCAATTCTCCTACGGGAGGCTGCGCATAGGGAATTCCGCGCCAGCTAAGTGCACCATTTGCATCAAGCTGACCCTTGATTGGCCCGGCGGCTGAGTGCCGCAGGGTCTCGTCATCAGCCATACTATTCATTGAAAAAGACACCCATGACAGGAATATGCTCAAGATCAGCATGGGCTTTAAAAAAGGCATACACCATCTCCGCTTGTGCCAACAGCCATTCACCTCAGATCCGTTTGATGTAAGACTCGACGGCCTCGTTGTCAGATTCGGACTCCAGCGTGATCTGTGAGTGAAGCTTGCCGGAAGCATCCAGGAATTCCTCTGTTCCCATACGATCCAGGATCCCGAATGGACCCATATCGATGCCGGTGCCGACCATCCACGTACGATCAATCTCCTCGGGATCTGCAACGTCCGCGAGTGCAATGGTCACCGCTCTGCGGACAAATGCAATGGCAATGGTTTGGAAAATCTCAGCTTCCTTACCGGTTTCTTCCAGGAACTCGGCCTGTTGATAGGATGGTGCGGGATAAGTATAGAATCCCTTCCCGGATTTCGACCCGAATTCACCTCGCTCGACCCGTGTCCGGAAAAGCGCTGCGATTTTTTCTTTCATGGGTTCCATCATCCAGACGGTGTCCTGAACCTGGCTCATGGCGCTGTCGATCAGGTCCAGCCCGATCATATCCATGATGCCAAACGGACCCATGGGCGCCTTCAGATGGATCATGTATGCCCGGTCAACGTCTTCCACGGATGCCAATCCATCGACTACCAGGGCATTGGCGGTCATCAGTATGGACTGGAGCAGGGAATTCATGACGTAGCCGGGATACTCTTTTTTCATAACCATGGGAACCAGTTCGAGGCTTTCCACGTAGCGGTTGAGAATATCAATGGTTTCAGCTGTGGTTCTCGGACCGGCGACAATATCGACCAGTTTTGAAGCCAGGTAAGAGTGAAGTGCCGCAAAGCGGTCTCCCCGATTCACCGCATCTTCAATTTCGGAAACCAGCATGTTCGAAGTATTCGTCGTCAGAATGGTTTTCGCCGGACATACCTGATCCAGTTTTTGATGGACTTCGCGTTTCAGCTCCCTGTTCTCAGGCACGGATTCGCTGACCAGGTCGGCGTTGGCGACTGCTTTCTCAAGGTTGGAACCAACCGAAATTCGTGGAAATGCCGCCATTAACTCCGCAGTAGTGCAATACCCTGCGCCAACAAGGAAAGGGCCGAACTCTTTGAATCTTTGCTCCACCTGTTTGAGGGTATCCTCCGAAATATCGTATAGCTCCACCTGGTAACCGGAAACGGCGGCAACCAGGGCGTTGATACAACCCATCGTGCCTGCGCCGACAAAACAAACGGTTTCAATTTCTTCTATGGTCTTCGGTGCAGACTCTTCAGCATCATTGGCAGGCAGAGTTTCCTTTTTGTCCAGCACCCGCGGCATGCGCTCAGGCACGAAGAGATTGGTGCTGCCCGTGGTCACCATTGCGGGCAGATTCTCGAGGATTGGCAAGTCCGCCATTGCATTGACGATGTGGCACTGGGTTGGATTCTGTTGCCAGGTAAGGTGGTTCCAATCGATCTTCCCCTCGCCGATCCACGCCCCGGTATAGACACTTTCTGACGGGAATGTCGTTGGCTGGCTGATCGCGGCCCCGAAGCCACCCACACGAGGCAGGTATCGCCACCCCATGGGGTGGTCTTTACCTTCCTGGGCTGCTTGAGCGGCTGCCATTTCTTCCGCTGTAGGCACCCTCAGGTTGTTGATCGACATATTCAGAATTTCGTTGCCAAAATGGCTGACGTTGGTTTGCCACAAACCATCCGTCACGGTGTGATCGGGAATATCTGCGAATATCTTGGGTATTCCGGTCAGTTCCCGCCCGGAAAGAATCGCATCGGCCAGGTTTTCCCACCAGACCAGGGAGTACTGACCCTCCAGTTGCTCATTTTCACCTTTGAACACCGCCGATGCCGTAACAGCAATCAGGTTGTATCCCCGCCCGGCCAGCCAGTCCACATCTCTGCTGCAACAATAGACCACGGTCACTACCGGCTGTTCACCCACTTCATACGGGTGCGGCAGCATGGCCGCCAGTTTTTCCCTGTCCGTCAGATAAGGCACCACCATCATGGTTACATCGTGATACCAGCCACTGGACTTCTCGCCCTGGGGCATCGGCCCAAAATGGGCGGGCATCATGTATCGTTCGTGCGGGCTGAATTTGAACATTCGGAGCCCCTCCCCTGAATAGATTTGGCTTGAACTGCCGGGCAGGACGGAGGGTCCGGTGCCCGGCAGTCAGAAACAACTAGAAACGGTAATTGAACCGCAGTCCATACATCCGCGGAGCGGTCAGGTACTCAGTGCGAAGGAAACCATCAGCAAGGGTGCCGCCGCTCGCGTCGGTCGCATAACGCTCATCTCCGATATTCTGTATAAATGCCGTTACCGCGATGCTCTGAGATGGTGAAGTCCATGTTGCCAGTGCATCGAAGCGGCCCCAGGAATCCAGCATGCCGTTCTCAGAGTTGCGCGGATCGGTGTACATCTCGTCCGTCCAGGTGTAGTAGCCGCTGAACGTCAGCCCACCTCCGGATTTCAATGGGACCCAGTAGCTTCCCTGGAAGTTAACCTTGTTCTTGGGTGCACGGTTGAGGTAATTGCCGCTGTAATCAACAACTGGCTGCTCCAGGGTGGACCTGTCAATCGTGATGAAATCCGTGTACTTGGCGTTGTTGTAGGCATAACTGCCGGACAGGCGGAACTGTTCGCTCACCAGCCAGGTGAACTGAGCCTCGAAGCCTTTCACGTCTGCCGAGGCAGCGTTGGTGAACTCGGTTCCCTGGGCGCCTGTATCAGGATCAATAAAACTCTGTACAACCTGCAGGTCAGAGTAATCATAGAAATATGCTGCCATTTCCAGGAGCAGCGAGTCATCGGCCAGTGAGCCCTTATAACCGACTTCATACGAAATCAGTGTCTCTTCATCGAAAGAGTCCACACCTGGCGCTACAGTGCCAAGATTGAATCCACCGGAACGATAACCGGTCGAAATTGATCCATAAAGGAAATCACCGTTGTTGAAGGTGTATTCCCCGCGAATCAGGCCGCTCAGATTATCCCAATCCATGTCATCCGCAGCGATATCGCCGGTATTGATCGGATAGGCGATGCTGTTACCAATAGCCTTATGGGTCTCGGATTCAATGATCCCATAATCCATATTTCCGTCTCCGGTGACATCACCAATCGGAATCGGCGCATAAATTTCATACATTGGAACCATGGCATAGACTATTTCGGAGCCCTTTTTGTCATCAACGGAATAGCGCGCGCCGAAGGTCATCCTGAACTGATCGGTGAATTCGTAATCAAGCTGTCCATAGCCCGCATACGATTTCGCGTCCAGGTAGGTATCGAACCAGAAAACACGATTTTGCGGGTCACCCGTGAAGTCGGGAAAACGGAAGCCACCCAGCACGAATTCACTCATGATTGCTCCGGGCAGAGTCGCTATTGGGTAACGGGGTCCGAAAGTCGGGCTGGCCAGGCCCAGCGTTATAAACTCGGTGTCCCAGTTCAATGATGTTGAATAAATGGGGTCAGTCGCATTCTGGAAGTCGTAATACAGGTTTTCATCCGATTCGAAATAGTACAAACCTGCTACAAAGTTCGCTTTTCCATCGAAGTTCGAGATGAACTGCAATTCCTGTGTCATTTGCTCCGTATCAGATACGTAGTTATTGACTGAACTGGAATTGGGGTTGGAAGACCAGTCAACGTCCCCCGAGAAAGTTCTCAGGAAGTCTCCCCAACCACTGATCAGTTTGATATCGATATTGCCGGCATTGAATACGTTGGTCAGGATGATGGAATCATAATCTTCATCCTGGGTGTTGGCCCAATCCTGGCTGGTCCTGCTTTCGTCCAGCACTGCCGGGTTTGGCTCATCCCAGCCCCAGGTATGGTTGATTGTTGATCCGCCAGGAAATACGCGGGTTTCTGTCAAGTATGGGTTCAGCTGGTATCTTGAACTCGGACGCCCGTCACGCCGGTAACCCAGTACGCGTAAATCCATTTGCCACCAGTCCGTCCAGTCAGCGCGCAGTGTTGTATCGATCGTCAAATCGTCAAGTTCGTCAACATCCGGCCCCGCATCGTTTTTCTGCAGACCGTCTCGGTTGATCTGTGATGCCGACAGCCGCCAGGCAAAGTTTTCACCCAATGGGATGTTCAACATTCCCTGAGCCACCAGGTAGCCTTCGTTGCCGGCCTCGAGATTAACTTCACCTTCGAATTCACCGTGGGGTTTCTTGCTGATGATATTGACTGCGCCACCTGCCGTGTTACGCCCGTACAGTGTGCCCTGCGGTCCGCGCAACACTTCGATGCGTTCCACATCGAAAAAATTGTTCACTGTGTACGGGCCCACACCCCGTATGTAGTAGCCGTCCATGTAAGTCGCCACAGCCGGGTCGATCCCTGCTGCAAGACTGTCAATACCTACACCCCTGATGGTGATTCTTTCGGAACTACTGACTGAAAGCCCGGGGGTATTTGCACTCAGGTCATCCAGGTTCTTGATGCCAAACTCCTTGAGCTTTTCCGATGAGAACGCTGTGATCGCAATGCCGGTATCCATCAGTGAAGCCTCGCGCTTCTGAGCGGTAACGATAACCTCTTCCAGAACGAGGCCACTATCGCTGTCCTGCGCAACGGCGGGGAACGCGGTCAATGCGCTTGCGATGAAAACGGCCAATGGCAATTGCTTACAAACCATTCTGCCTGGATGTTTATTGGAATTCTGCTGGATCAATTTCATGATGCCTCCGTCTTGGTGCAAATACACCACGTCTCTATTAGTCGGACGTGTTCACAGGTGTTGAACTTACAGTATGTTGATGTTTCCATCAAGTATTATTGTTGGGTATTAGAGATTTTTTATGCAAATACTCAGCACACAATAAGGGGAACACGAGGCGTACGGGAAGTGTCTTTCTGGATGAAAGACACCTCATGCTAATAAAAATCGATTCACTGTCTGAACTGACAACGACGACTTCTATTCTTCTCTTGTCGCCAGGGTCTGCAAATTTTCCTGATGCGTATCCCGGTCAATCCGGTAGAAGCTGAGACTGAACAGCATCAACATCCAGATGGCAAACAGGGTCGGAGCGTAATACAGACCCAGTCGGAACACGGCTTCATCAGGCACCTGTCCGGGCGCCACGCCCTTGGGGAATTGCACCACGGCCAGCACGGCGGATGCGGCCAGAACACCAAAACCCTGTACCGCTTTCCTGGCAAACGTTGCGGCTGCAAACAGCACGCCTTCCGAGCGTCTCGCGGTTCTGATTTCGCTGTCTTCCACCAGGTCGGCCATCATTGAACTGGTCAGTATGGACAAAGTAATCACCAGTGCCGTCTCGACCACGACGGCAATCATTACAATCGGAAACAACAGAGGACTGCCGTTTTCAGGCATGAATTCCAAAAGACGCAGAACGACCGGTGCTGGTGCGATAGTGAACGCAATAATACCAACAAGAATGGCGCCCTTCTTCTTGCCTATACGGCTCGATATCAGCGGCGCCATGAACAGCGCGGCAAAAGCCGAAATGATGATGGACAGCGAGATTAGCGAAATCTGGTCTGTACTGAATTCCCAAAAATATCCACTCATGTAGAAGGAAAGTCCCGCAGACAGGCCTGCGGCGACAGCGCCGAAAAGAGCGGCCAGGAAAAGCGCCATGAACGATCTGTTTGCAAGGGTTTGATAAATCTCTGAGAAAACCCGCTTCAGACTCATCGCTGCCTTGGGCGGTGGCGCCTTGAAGTTCGGAATATGGCGGTGAGTGCCCAAGGCCGTGACCAAAATGGAGATCAGGATAATGATGGATGCAACAATACCGTAGGTCCCGTAACCTTGCTTGTTGAGCAGTCCATTGGAGATCGTTTCGGTTGGCGCGAGGAACACGGCCAGTGCGACGGTAGCCATGAGGGTCCCGCCGACCCAACCGAAGAAATAACGATAGCTGAACAGTGATGTCCGCTCGTCATAGTCTCCGGTCAATTCAGCCGACATTGCAGAACTGGGCACTTCAAAAAGCGTTATGCATACCCTGATAAGCACAGCCAGCACCAGGATATACGGGAAAAGCGCATTTCCGGTAAGGCCTGACGGTGGAGCCCATAGCATGAAATAAAACAACGCTACCGGCAACGCCGAAGCGTACATCCACGGGTGACGCCGACCCCAGCGTGAATGCGTATTGTCACTCATATAGCCGACGACCGGATCAGAAAATGCATCGATCAGAAGCGCAATAAGTAAGGCCAGGCCAACTAATGGTGCATCAACTCCCATCACCTGCGAATAGAAAATCAAAAGAAAATAATCAAATCCATTGTTCTTGACACCAAATGCCACAGCACCAAAGCCATAGGCAAGCTTGGTTGAAAATGTAAGGCCTTGTTTTTCTTTCACGGTGTGAGCTCCTCAACCAACTCTCTCTGGCAGCGTTTTGTGCGAAGTTATGACAGGTTTATTGAACTTTGGGTATGTACTATACCTTCAAGGTATGTTTTCATGCAAAGACAAAACTCAAGTCGCATAAATCCAAAGCAAGAAGAATTCCTAGCATGGTGAAAACCGCACTCACTCAAAACCATCCGGGATTCCTGATTTTTTCGCTTGCTGCAATAACGATCAGCACCTCCCTGGCCATCGATCTCTGTTTGCCGGCACTGCCATTCATCGCCGAATCGCTGGTGACTGATATGGGCCGGGTACAGCAAATCCTGTCCGTTTTTATTTTGGGCGTTGGTTTTGGCCAACTTGTATACGGCCCCTTATCCGACAGCCTGGGCCGCAAACCCGTTCTGATTTTTGGGCTGGCGCTTTACGGCCTGGCCGGATTCCTTTGCGCTTTAGCTCAGTCCGTCGACCAGTTGATTGTATTCCGCCTGATGCAGTCATTTGGAGCGGCCGTAGGGGCAGTGGTAACCCGTGCCGTCGTGCGTGATCTATACCAGGGGGAGCAGGCGGCAAAGGTCTTTTCCAGCATATTCCTGGTAATGATGCTGGCACCTCTGATTGCTCCGCTGCTCAGTGCTCAATTGTTACTGTGGGTCAGCTGGCGCTTCATCTTCATTCTGCTGGGAGCATTCGGGCTACTACTCGTCGCATCAGTGGTTTATCAATTACCTGAAACACTGTCGAAAAACCGGCACTGCAAGCTTTCGCTGACCAGCCTACCGGGACAGTACTGGGCCGTTTTGGCAGATCGCCGGACTGCTGGATATTTTTTGTGCGGTTCTTTTACGTTTGCAGGCATGTTCGCATTTGTTACCTCTGCCCCTTTCGTCTATATGCAGTACTACAACGTGCCGCTCGGGCACTTTGGATTCTGGTACAGCAGCAATATCCTGATGGTAAGCCTCTTGAGCTGGATCAATGGCCGGGTCATCGAACGTGTCGGCTTGCAAGGGATGCTGGATTTCTCAACCTGGTTATCCATGCTGGCAGGCATGGCCGTATTGTTCTTTGCCGTGACAGGCATAGGCGGTTTGCTGGGGATTTATCCCGGCCTCCTGGTATTCATAGGTTCCCTGGGCATGATCGGCGCCAACTGCAACGCAGGCATGCTCGATCCTTTTGGAGACTCAGCGGGAATGGCCTCAGCCATCATGGGAGCCGGCCGCTTCCTGTTTGGTGGATTGGCTTCGATGATTGTGGGCATTCTCCATGACGGCACACCGCTTCCGATGGCCGTGGTTATTTTCGGAAGCAGCGTGTTGGCATTCCTTAGCTACAGGATTTTCGTCATTCGGGAACAGCCCGCCTGACTAGCATGTTAGAATATTTAAACTTTAAGTATATTTTTTTAACATACCTTAAAAAACACTAATGAATTCAAAAAAACCGAGCTCAGAGGAACGGATGAAAACACCTTTTTCTCGCAACCATCAGCATGAGATCAAACTCCAGACGATTCTCTCGGAGGCTGCCCGCCTGTTTAATTACCAGGGAACAAGGGCAACCACGCTGGGGGATATCGCCACTCGAATAGGCCTGACCAAGACCTCGCTGTACTACTACGCCCGAAACAAATCGGAACTGGTCTACAAGTGCTACCTGGTCAGTTGCGATGCCGGTGACGAAATCATGGCTGAGGCTGCACAAGGTTCAACGACCGGCCTGGAATGCCTGCTTAACTTTGTAAAAATATTCTTTGCCCGTGGCGATGAGATAGGACAGCATCGCAGGCCACACGTTGCCATGTTGACAGAAATCCCCACTCTGGCAGCAGAACAGAGAAAAGAGATCGAAGGGCGCGTGGACCAGCACTTTGACACTCTGATGGGGTTTTTCCAGCAGGGTATCGAGGACGGCAGCATTTCGGAATGTGCCCCGATTCCTACAACACAAGCTTTCCTGTCACTGGTCAACTGGTCTTACGTTTGGTACGGGCGCACACCTCTTGAAAAACGGCCCGCAGCCATCGAAGAACTCATCGAATTGATAAAACACGGGATAAGCGCCCGCCCTTACTCGCTGGGGGCCATTGAGTTTCCCGAAATGAACAGGCGTTTGCCCGACGGTTTTAACCGCGAAGAACAAAATGATCTGAAGCGCGTTGCGTTTCTTCGGGCGGGTTCCATGATGTTCAACCAGCGTGGCTATATGGGTACTTCTCTGGATGAAATTGCCAGCCAGCTGGACGTGACAAAAGGTGCTTTTTATTACCACATCAAGAACAAGGAAGACCTTTTATTCCAGTGCTTCAAACGAACCCTGGAACTAGAGAACCAGATGATTGACCTGGCCAGCAATGCCGGCGAGAACGGGGCAGGTAAAATTGAACTCATCATGCGTTACCTGTTCAACATTCAGAATTCTGACGAAGGACCATTGATTCGTTACCGCAGCCTGCCATCGATGAACCCGGACCATCGCCAGGATATCCTTCAAATGACTGAAGGCACCAGTGAAAGAATCGGCACCTTTATTGTTGAAGGAATCAACGATGGCAGCATACGTGGCGTTGACCCCTCAACCGTCGAAAACGTCATTGCCGGCGCCGTAGATGCAATGCCTGGCATTTCAAGACGAATGCAGTTCACCGATAACTCGAAGGTCTCGGCGGAATACCTTCAGTTGTTCTTTAACGGTATTGCCAGGTAAAAGGAATCCAGGGACATGTTGAAAATGACCGACCACAACCGCAATTCGGTGTTGATTCTGATACTGGGCACCCTTCTGGCCGCTTGCGCTTCCAACCCCGTCCCCGAACCACAAGATCCGCTTCCTTCATGGAATGAAGGTCCATCAAAAAACGGTATCGTTGAATTTGTCAGCGATGTGACCAATCCGGATAGCGAACACTACGTCAAGCCGGCAGAGCGGATCGCGGTGTTCGACAATGACGGAACGCTTTGGGCCGAGAAACCAGTCTATGCTCAACTGCTCTTTATCTTCGACCGCATTCGCGCCATGGCCCCGGATCATCCGGAGTGGCAGACAACTCAACCGTTTCAGGCTGTTCTGGAAAATGACTTTGAAACCCTGAAAACAACAAGCAGGGATTCTTATGCTTATATGATGGGAATCGCTGTTTCCGGAACCACAAACGAAGAATTTGAAGCTCTTGTCGTGGACTGGCTCGCCTCTGCGCGGCACCCGGTAAGTGGCCGGTCTTATTTATCCATGGTCTACCAACCCATGCTGGAACTGCTCGACTACCTGGAAGCCAATGGATTTACCACCTTCATCGTTTCGGGCGGAGGAATCAGTTTCATGCGGCCCTGGACCGAAGCCGTTTACGGTATTCCGCCGGAAAGAGTTGTCGGAACCAGCATGGAACTCGAATACGAGGTGGTCAATGGAAAGCCCGTCATTCACCGAAAGCCGGCGCTGCACTTTCTCAATGACAAGGCTGGAAAACCGGTGGGCATTGAAAGATTTATCGGCCGCCGCCCAATCCTGGCCGCAGGTAACTCCGACGGTGATTACCAGATGCTCGAATGGACCACCGCAGGTGAAGGCAGACGACTCGTTTTGATTGTGCACCATACCGATGCTGAACGGGAATGGGCCTATGACCGGGATTCCTCCACTGGTCGCCTCGACCGTGGCCTTGATGATGCGGCGTCCAATGGCTGGTTGCTGATTGACATGGCGAACGAGTGGAACAGGGTGTTCCCGTCCGAAAAACAGGAATGATCAACGAAAACCAGAAAAATGGTGGGCCCTGAAGGACTTGAACCTTCGACCAATCGATTATGAGTCGACTGCTCTAACCAGCTGAGCTAAGGGCCCTTTTGTGACCTGCTGCGGCGTTCCGGAGTTGGGTGCCGCTGAACGGCAAACGCGATTATACCGAAGGACCGGCCAAAACGCTTGGGTGAGCGTGTTTTTATGACGTGCTGACCGCACTAGTGTCATTACCTCTGACGAATAACTGATCGCGGCTGAAGCCGCTCCTACTGGCCGCAGCCCTGCTGTGCCCCTATCCGGTTGGGCTCGACGGTCACTTTCGTGCTACAGCCAGCCAGGCAGAGCGCGGCCAGGAGCACGGCAGGCGCCTGCAGACGTGTCATCTTCATGCGTGGAATCATGATCACTCCCTCAGTTCTCAATCTTGCTCAGGCCGTCTTTTGGGCCAGGTAAAAACCGTAGCTGAAATAGGCGTTATACCTGTCATACAAAGCAATTTCTTCTGTTTCCTCGTCAATCAGCGCTTGCGCTTCACTACTGTAAGCGTGCCGGGCCAGGAATTCCTGAAAGCTGTCCTGAACCGGCTGATAGTAGTTTTCTCGCCAGCAGTGCTCGGGCAATACGAAATACCCGGTGGGCGTGTAGCCGCTGTCTTCCAGCACGGCGATCTTGTTCGAGGCCGTGTCGATCTCCGGATAAGCCCGCTGCCAAAAGGTTTCCAGCTCGGCAGGGCGCTCGCTGCTTGTCCACGTGATTTCTGAAACCGCGAGTATACCGCCGGGTTTGAGGAATCGCTTCCAGTCCTTCACTCCCCGCTCAAAACCCATGCTGTAGATCGCTCCTTCGGACCATATCAGGTCAAATTGCCCATCCTCGAAAGGCAGGTCTTCCATAGAAGCGACCAGGGCTTCTATTTTGCGCTCCAGGCCCTCCCCTTTCGCCCTGGTTTTCAGCACCTCGATGAACTCGGGCAGAACGTCGACCGCGGTGATATTCGCGTTAAGAGAACGGGCGAGTTGCAGGGTGGCCGCGCCCGTGCCGCATCCGATGTCAACCACTTCCAGGATCGCTTTGGGGTCGAGACCCGCCAGTTCGATGGCCTGCTTGGTCTCGGCATCGCCCCCAGGCCCCTGCCGTTTCTGATGTCTGTGGAGGTCTGCTAGGAGTTCGAGCATCATCATGGGCTTGCCAGTCCTGGGGTCGCCTACTAAAACATTAAAAACCCGGCGGCGCGGAAGCGCCGCCGAGCGGGGTTGTCACCTGCAGTTGTTTCAGGCTGCGGTCTTGATATCGATCAGGTGACCTGAGCGCTGCGGGACCGCCTTGCAGGGGAATTTTGATCGTCAACACGCCTTTTTCGAAACTCGCCTCGATGTTGTCCCGGTCAGCGTCATCCGGCAGGCTCAGGACACGCCTGAATGCACCGAATGAGCGCTCGGAGCGGTAGAAATCCTTTTCCTGCGTGCTCGACTCACGGGATTTCTCGCCGGCGATGACCAGGCGATCTTCGACCAGTTCCAGTTGAACATCACCTTCTTCGACGCCGGGGACTTCAACCGTGATGGAGTACGCCTGGTCTGTCGAGGCAATATCCAGGCTGGGCTTGAGGATCATGTCGTCGAAAGGCGACCGCGGCATTCCCAGTGCATCGGCAGCCGGGAACCCCAAACGGCTCCAGAAGCTGTCGAACACGCGGTCGATTTCCTGGTGCAATCCCATCAGTGGATGTGCAGGCATATCACTTTTCACGATCGGCGCGCTGCCCGCTTCACTTTTCTCTTCGTCTTTGAACCAGTTCCAGGGAACGATCTTCTTGATATCCATCGAATTCACCTCCTGAAGTGTTTCCAATGAAAACCGGGCTGAAGTTCAGCCCTTGCTAGGTCTTAATTAATAACTAGGTGCTTGGAGGCTGATTTCAAGGGTCTTGAAAGCAAAATCTCGGCTGAAGCCGCTCCTACAGGGGACAGGCGGTGGCTGAAACTGGAAAAGGCGCCTGTTGGCGCCTTTTCTGGTCGCGGCTGAAGCCGCTCCTACAACTTATTAGTCCAGGTCGAGGAAGCTTCGGAGTTGTTCCGAGCGGGTCGGGTGACGCAATTTGCGCAGCGCCTTGGCTTCGATCTGGCGGATGCGTTCACGCGTGACGTCGAACTGCTTGCCCACTTCTTCCAGCGTGTGGTCGGTGTTCATGTCGATGCCGAAACGCATACGCAGCACCTTGGCTTCGCGGGCGGTGAGGCCGGCAAGCACATCCTTGGTGGCTTCCTGCAGACCCTGGCCAGTAGCCGCATCCACGGGTGAGTGGATGGTGTGGTCTTCGATGAAATCACCCAGGTGCGAATCTTCATCGTCGCCAATCGGCGTTTCCATGGAGATCGGTTCCTTGGCGATCTTCAGCACCTTGCGTACTTTGTCTTCCGGCATTTCCATACGCTCGCCCAATTCCTCAGGCGTGGGCTCCCGGCCCATCTCCTGCAACATCTGGCGGG